>QWCH01000178.1_pt1 | contig 293128 bp, 283 predicted proteins | sample 1972671 | NCBI WGS metagenome assembly QWCH01 (sample SAMN09866713, study PRJNA288562) | Human gut metagenome isolate term3_stool, whole genome shotgun sequencing... | isolation source: gut | host: Homo sapiens | place: USA: California | reverse complement strand
CTTTTTTCAAGACACCTCATATCTGGTGCTTCTTTGTTCTTCGTTGTTTAATTTACAAGGTACACGCTCCAACCGCGGAACATGTGATAGATTACCACGTTGCTCGAGAGTTGTCAACACCTTTTTTACATTTTTTTGGCTTTTCTCAAAAATATTTTGGAGACAAACCGGGAAAAAGATGCTATACTATTTTATACCGTTTTACAGTTCTTATACCACATTACTATTATGAGGAATTTACTTATGAATGAATGGACCCTTGCCCTTTCCGCCGCGGCATTCGTGCTCGCGCTCCTGTCGCTTATCCTGCTCTTGCGGCTGATAAAGCGCCAGCCCGACTATGAGCGTCTCCTGCGCGAGAGCTGGAACGCTAACATCCCCGCGCTCAAGACCGAGCTTACCGGCGAGCTGCGCGCGTCGCGCGGCGAGTTGACCGGCACCGTGCAGACGACCATGAAGACCTTTGCCGACTCGCTCGCGCTGGCGCAGACACAGACCGCCGAGCGGCAGGACGTCCGCCTGCGCGAGCTGATCGAGAGCCTTGAGAAGAACCAGCTCCAGCTCAAATCCACCATCGCTGAAACGAACCGCATCCTCGCCGAGGCGCAGGAAAAGCAGTTCGCCATGCAGGACAAGCGGATGCAGGGCATCGAGGCGCAGTTCACCGCCTTCACCGCCGCCGTGCAGAGCCGGCTGGAGACGCTGCAAAAGGACAACAGCGAGCAGCTTGAAAAAATGCGCGTGACCGTGGACGAGAAGCTGCAAAAGACGCTCGACGAGCGCATCAGCCAATCCTTCCGACTCGTCAACGAACGGCTGCAGGAGGTCTACACCGGTCTCGGCGAGATGAAAACGCTGGCCAACGGCGTGGGCGATCTGAAAAAGGTGCTCTCCAATGTTAAGACGCGCGGCATCGTCGGCGAGTACCAGCTCGGCGCGCTCATCGACGACATTCTTACGCGCGATCAGTTCGAGGAAAACGTCATCACCAAAAAGGGCTCGACCACCCGCGTGGAGTATGCCATCAAGATGCCCGGCGAGGACGGCAGCTTCGTCTACCTGCCCGTGGACTCCAAGTTCCCCGGCGACATCTACGCGCAGCTCGTGGACGCCTACGACACCGGCGATCCCGCCGCCATCGCCGCCGCGCAGGCCATGCTCACAACGCGCATCAAGGGCTGCGCGAAGGACATCCGCGATAAATACATCGACCCGCCGAACACCACCGACTTCGGCATCATGTTCCTGCCCTTCGAGGGGCTGTACGCCGAGGTCGTCCGGCTCGGATTGGTCGAGGTGCTCCAGCGGCAGTACAAGGTCAACATCGCCGGTCCCACGACCTTTGCCGCCCTGCTCAACAGCCTGCAGATGGGCTTTCGCACGCTCGCCATTCAGAAGCGCTCGAGCGAGGTGTGGAGCGTCCTCGGCGCGGTCAAGACTGAGTTCGCCACCTTTGAGGACGTGCTCGCTGCCGCGCAGAAGCGCATCGAGCAGACCGGCGCGGAGCTGGATAAGCTCGTCGGCGTGCGCACGCGCAAGATCAACAGCAAGCTCCGCTCCGTCTCCGTGCTTCCCGCCGAGGAATCCGCGCGGCTGCTCGACGACGGCGCCGACGCCGAATAATTTCCCATCCCACCGACGCATATTATTATATAGGAGATATTGCCCATGGCCACCTTGACCCCCCTGCCGCTGCCGCTGTCCTTTGAGGACTTCTGCGCCCTTTTCCTGCTCTTCATCGCCTACAGCACGCTCGGCTGGTGCGGCGAAATGATCTACTGCTCCGTGCCCAAGGGGCGCCTGTGCGAAAAGCGCGGCTTCCTCAACGGCTTTCTCTGCCCCATCTACGGTCACGGCGCGCTGCTCGTGCTCTACGCCCTGCGCGGCGGCTTCCGCAACCCGTTTTTGACCTTCCTGTTCGGTGCGCTGCTCACAAGCGCGCTGGAATACTTCACCAGCTGGGTGATGGAAAAGCTCTTCCACATGCGCTGGTGGGACTACTCCCACTATAAATTTCAGATCAATGGCCGCGTGTGCCTGCTCAATTCCACCTGCTTCGGCCTCGCCTGCGTGCTGCTGTGCCACGTCGTTCACCCGTGGCTGTGGGCGCACATCCTCGGTCTCGGCAGCGCGGTGATCGTGCCGCTTGCCTCGTTCATCTCCGGCATTTATCTCACCGATACCGTGCTTTCCGTCCGCAGCGCCATTCAGCTCAGCGCCCAGATGGGCAAGCTTCGCGAGCTTCAGAGCGAGATCTGGGATCACATCGCCGAAAAACGCGAGGAGAGTGCCGAGCGTCGAGCCGAGCGCCGCGAGGAGGCGCGCGAGCGTGCCCGTGCCCTGCGCGACGGCGCCGACATCTTCGAGCGCCGCCTGCTCCACTCGCATCCTCAGCTCAAGGCGGCGCGTGAGGATCTGCTCGCCGGCATCCGCGCCCGTTTGAGCGAGAACGAGACTGAGCTTGAGCAGCTCAGGAGCGTTTACAGCCCCCGCCGCGACAAGAAGTAAGCGCCCGCGCGGTTGACTTCCCGCGCCATTCGGTATACACTAAGCCCAAACCAACAGCAAAGGAGCGTGCAGCGCCATGAGTGAATGCACCCACAACTGCTCGACCTGCGGCGAAAGCTGCGGTGAGCGCACCAGTCCCCAGTCCTTTTTGAAAAAGCCCCACGCCGATGCGCACATCGGCAAGGTGTTCGGCGTCGTGTCCGGCAAGGGCGGCGTCGGCAAGTCAATGGTCACGAGCCAGCTCGCCGTCAGCCTGCGCCGCAAGGGCTATCGCGTCGGCATTTTGGACGCCGACATCACCGGCCCCTCCATCCCGAAGGCGTTCGGGATGCACGAGAAGGCCGCCGGCACGGAAAATGCCCTCCTGCCCTGCGTCAGCTCGACCGGCATCGAGGTCATGTCCATCAACCTTCTGCTCGACGATGAGACCGATCCCGTCATCTGGCGCGGCCCCGTCATCGGCGGCGTGGTCACCCAGTTCTGGACCGACGTTCTCTGGGACGTCGACTACCTCCTCGTCGATATGCCGCCGGGCACTGGCGATGTGACGCTGAGCGTCTTTCAGTCCATCCCGCTCTCCGGCATCGTGGTCGTCGCCTCCCCGCAGGAGCTTGTCGGCATGGTGGTGGAGAAGGCCGTGAAGATGGCGGAGAAGATGGCGGTGCCCATCGTCGGCCTTGTGGAGAACATGAGCTATCTCACCTGCCCCGACTGCGGGAGGAGGATCTACCTCTTCGGCGAGGGCAAGTGCGCGGAGGCCGCGAAAAAGCGCGGTCTCCCGCTGCTCGCCCAAATGCCCATCGACCCGCAGCTCGCCGCCCTCACCGACGAGGGCCGCATCGAGGAATTCAATGGCGACTGGCTCGCCGACGCCGTCACCGCGCTCGAGGCCCGCTGACCGCACCCACAAAAAACGGAAAGGATGTTTCCCGGGAAACATCCTTTCCGTTTTCTCTTTTATAAGCCCTCGTGCAGCTTCCAGAGGATTGGCTCGAAGTCCACGCCCTCGCGGGCCGGTATGTTCTGCGGCATGGTCTGAATGGCGCACTCGCGCACAAAGGCCTCCGCGAGCCGCACCGCCTCGTGCAGCGTTTTGCCCTTGACGAGCGCGCCGGTGAGCACGCTCGCGAACACGTCGCCGGTGCCGTGAAACTCCTTGCCGATGAACGTGTCGAAAAGAAACTCCGTCCCGCCGCTCGCGCGGTCAAAGACGCACGCGCCGATCTCGCCCTTGCGGAGCATCACGCCGGTGAGCACCACGCTGCGCGTTCCGTTCCGGCTCAGGCGCTCAACGACCGAGCGATAGCCTGCCTCGTCATGCGTCAGGGCGCCGAAGGAATGGTTCTCGCCGAGCAGCACCGCCGCCTCGGTCAGGTTCGGCACGATCACGTCCGCCAGCTCCGCCAGCCGCGTCATGCCCGTGCACATCGCGGGCGTATAGGTCTTGTAGATCTTGCCGTGGTCGCCCATCACGGGATCGCAGATAAAGATCGTCGAGCGGTCGCGGCGGAAGGTGCGTACAAAGTCCGCCGCAAGGTCCATCTGCGCCTCGCTGCCCATGAAGCCGGTGTAAACGGCGTCGAAGTGGATGCCGAGCTCCGCCCAGTGCGCGGCGGTCTTGGGCAGCTCGTCGGTCATATCCAGAAAGGTATAGCCCGTGAAGCCGCCGGTGTGCGTGGAGAGATAGGCGGTCGGCAGCGGGCAGCACTGCACGCCCATCGCGCTGAGCACAGGGATGGCGACGGTCAGCGAGCAGCGGCCGAAGCCGGACATATCGTGGATGGCGGCAACTCTCGGCGTAGGCATAAAAACGGCTCCTTCCTTTTTGCTGCTCCTATTATACCGCACCGCGGGCGCATTGCAAGGAAAAATCCGCGGATAGCGCGCCAGCGACGCGCATAGGCTGGTGTGAGGTGATCTTTTATGGATATTCATGTGGTGCGCGCGGGCGAGACCGTTTCGTCGGTCGCCGCGCGGTACGGTGTGCCGGCGGGCATTCTCGCCGGCGTCAACGGCGTCGCGCCGGACGCTCCGCTCGCCGTCGGGCAGACGCTCGTCGTCCGCCATCCGCGCGAGCTGCACACGGTCGCGAGCGGCGAGAGCGTCTATTCCATCGCCCTGCACTACGGTCTGAGCGTGCGGACGCTCTATCAGAATAATCCCGCCCTCGGCGGGCGCAGCGCCCTCTACCCCGGGCAGACGCTCGTCATCGCCTACGACGACACGCCCACGCGCACACTCGCCGTCAACGCCTACAGCTATCCCTTCATCCGCGGCGGCCTGCTCGACGCCGCGCTGCCCTATCTCACCTACCTCACGCCCTTTACCTACGGCATCAACGCCGACGGCACGCTGCTGCCGCTCGCGGACGAATGGCTACTCGCCGCCACCGGACAGTACCGCACGGCCGCGCTCATGCACCTCTCCACGCTCACGGAGGAGGGCCGCTTCGACAACGCCCGCTCCACGCTCATCTTGGAGGAAGCGGACGCGCAGGACGCTCTGGTGCAGAGCATCCTCGAGACCGTGCAGGCCCGGCATTACTTCGGACTGGACGTGGATTTTGAATATGTGCTGCCCGAGCAGCGCGAGGCCTACGCTGCCTTCATCACGCGGCTGCGCGAAGCGCTCAATCCGCTCGGCTGTCCGGTCATCGTCGCGCTCGCGCCAAAAACGAGCGCCGCGCAGCGGGGGCTGCTCTACGAGGCGCACGACTACGCGCTCCTCGGCGCGGCAGCCAACGCGGTGTTTCTGATGACCTATGAGTGGGGCTACACCTACGGCCCCCCGATGGCGGTCGCGCCGCTGGGGCAGGTGCGCGCCGTGCTGGACTATGCCGTGTCCGTCATTGCGCCGGAGAAGATCTTCATGGGCATCCCGCTCTACGGCTACGACTGGCCCCTGCCCTTCGTATCCGGCGAGACGCGGGCGGAATCCCTCTCGCCGGTGCAGGCGGTCGAGCGCGCTCTGCGCCACGACATTGCCATTCAATACGACGCGGCCGCGCAGGCCCCCTATTACCACTACACCGACCGCGGCGGGCGCGAGCACGCCGTCTGGTTCGAGGATGCGCGCAGCATCGAAGCCAAGCTCCGCCTCGCGGACGAATACCATTTGCAGGGCGTGGGGTACTGGAATCTTACACGTCCCTTTCCCCAGAACTGGGCGGTGCTCGCCTCGCTCTTTGATATCGAGACGCTTCTCTAAGCGCGCGTCCCGATGGCCTTTGCCACCACGTTTACCACATCCTGCACCGTCTCGTCGAAAAGGTGCGTGTAGACCTCGCTCGTGATGCTCGTCGAGCTGTGGCCGAGCGCCTTGGAGATGGTGAACATCGGCACGCTGCGGCTGTTGGCGACGCTCGCAAAGCTGTGGCGCAGGCCGTGGAGCGAGATGGACGGCAGGGCGTTCTCCTCAACGAAGGCCGCGACGCGCCGCCCGAGGCCGTTCGGATCCCACGGCTTTCCCTGCTCCGTAACAGCCACATAGCCCTCGGGATTGAAGCCTGTGCCCTGCTCGCGCTGCCCGCGTTCCCATTCGTCGTGCAGCCGCGTGAGCAGCTCCTCCAGATCGCTCACCCCATCGTAGCACAGCCGCCGCACGGAGGAATAGGACTTAGGCTTTTTCTCGATGAACGTTCCGCCCACGGAGGTTCGCACCTCGCGGACGGTGACGATCTTCGCGTCCAGATCCACACAGCGCCATTTGAGTCCGCAGATCTCGCTGCGCCGCAGCCCCAGATAGCCCGCCAGCTTGACGGCGGGCTCGATCTCCGTGCCCGCGCAGCGGCAAAACAGCTCGCGCAGCTGCGCGGGATCGTAGTAGCGGTGGCTTGGCAGCACCTTGGCCGGCGGCGTAACATAGCGCGTCACGTTTTCCCGCAGCAGCCCCTGCCGGACGGCGGCCTCCAGCGCCGTGTGCAGCAGCACATGGTGCTTGCGCACGGTGTTGTGGGAGAGTCCCTTTCCCAGCAGCTCCGCGTAGTACCGCTGCAGCTGCGCCGGCTGCAGCTCCGGCAGCTTCACCTCGCCCAGCGCGGGCACAAGGTGGAGTCGGATGATGTTCTCGTAGCCGTGGACGGTGGTCTTTTCGCGGTTCGGGCAGATAAAATCCCGCAGCCAGACCTCCAGCCAGTCGGCGAGAATGACCTCGCCGCCGTGGCGCGTGCGCTTGAGCGCGCGCAGACGCAGAAATTCCGTCAGGGTGCTCTCGGCATCGTCGAGACAGTGGAAGGTGCGCACGCAGCGGTCGCGCGAGCCGTCGGGCCGCATCCCGTAGTGCATCGTGACGTAGTAAAGGTCCTTCTGATCGTCGTAGGCAAGATTTCGTTTGATGGATTTTCGCATATTCGTTCGCCCTCCTTTTTGAATGGAGGCAGTATATCACCGATCGAGCGCAATGAAAAACGGCGGCGCAGAAAGCGCCGCCGTTTTTAGACGATTCTTCGGTTTTGCTCAGCTTCTCTTCGCCGCCTCGATGACGTGGCTCGCGAGGATGGCCGTCGTCACCGCGCCGACGCCGCCGGGCACGGGCGTGATGGCCTCCACGATCGGCTCCACCTCGGCGAAGCGGGTATCGCCGCAGAGATTGCCGTCCGCACCGACGTGGATGCCCACGTCCAGCACGATCTGGCCCGCGCGGACGCTCTCTGCGCCGACCATGCCGGCCTTACCGGCGGCGACGACGAGAATGTCCGCCTCGCGGCAGATGGCGGGCAGATTTTCGCTGCGGCTGTGGCAGATGGTCACGGTCGCGTGCTCGGCGAGCAGCAGCAGGGAGACCGGCTTGCCGATGACGAGGCTGCGGCCGATCACGACCACGCGCTTGCCCTTGATGGGCACGTTATAATGCTTGAGCAGCGCCACGCAGGCTGCGGCGGTGCAGGGCGGATAGCCGCCGTCGGTGCCGGCATAGACCGCGGCGAGCGAGCCGTCGGTGATGCCGTCCATATCCTTTCTCGGGTCGAGGGCGCGGCGGGCAGCCTCGTCGTCGAGGTGCTTGGGCAGCGGGCGGAACATCAGAACGCCGTGAACGCGCTCGTCCTCGTTGAGCGAACGGATGTTGTCCATCAGCTCCTGCTGGCCCGCGTCCTCGGGCAGCACGACCTGACGGACCGTGATGCCGACCTTCTCGCAGCGCTTGAGCGCGCCGCGCTCATAGGACAGATCGTCCTCGCGCGCACCCACGCGCAGAATGGCAAGGCAGGGCTCCGTGCCGTTTTTCTTCAGCTCCTCCGCCTGCTCACGCAGCTGTTCGGTCAACGCCCTGGCGGCGTCGGCCCCCTTGAGTAACATCGCCATGATGGTTTCCTCCTCATGCCGGCGCGGTGCGCCGTGATCTCAACGTTAGGATAACAAACAAAATTTTCGCTGTCAATTTCTTTTGCAAACCGTTTGCGCCGGAAGGATTTCCTTTCTTCGCCGCCTTGCTATTTCCGCCGCTTTCTGCTACCATAAGGGGGATGAAATTTTATCTGACCGGAGGGATACCCCATGTCCGTCATCGAAGAAAAGAAAGCTCTGCGCACCTATATCCGCCAGACCGAGCGCACGCTCGACCCCGCCTACAAGGCCGAGAGCTCGGAGGCCATCTGCCGCTGCGTCCTCGCGCTGGAGGAATACCGGGCCGCGGGGACCGTGTTCGCCTTTGCCGGCACCGTCCATGAGATCGACACCTCGCTTCTGCTGACCGAAACGCTCGCCGCGGGCAAGACGCTCGTCCTGCCGCGCTGCGCCGAGGGCCACGCGCTCGACCTGTGCGTGGTCACGTCGATGGACGAGCTCGTGCCGGGGATGTACGGCATTTTAGAGCCGAAGGCGGACTGCGCGCTCGTCACGCCCGCCGACATCGACTTCGCCGTGGTGCCCTGCCTGTCGTTCGACCGCAGGGGCCGCCGGCTCGGACAGGGCGGCGGCTATTACGACCGCCTGCTGCCGCAGCTCGCCTGCCCGACCTGCCTCATCTGCCGCGAGCGGCTGATGAGCGAGGCCGTTCCCACCGAGGAGCATGACCGCCGCTGCACGCTCTACGTCACGGAGCGCGGCGTCATGGAGCCGGAGGCGTAAGACCATGCTGGACTGGCTCATTCGCGGCGCGCAGGTGCTCGACGGCACCGGCGCGGACGCTTTTCCCGCCGACGTCGGCATCAAGGACGGAACCATTGCCGCGGTCGGTCGTCTGACCGACGCCGATGCCGCGCACGTTCTTGACGCGCAAAGCCGCACGCTGACGCCCGGCTTTCTGGACATCCACCGCCACACCGACGCGGCGCTGTTCCGCCCCAGTTTTGGACGTGCCGAGCTGGCGCAGGGTCTGACCACGCTCGTCGGCGGCAACTGCGGAATGTCGCTCGCGCCGCTCGCGGGGGCGCACGCTCCCGCCGTGCGCGCGTATCTCGCGCCCATCACCGGCGCGTTCGGGGACGAGCTGTGCTTTGCGTCCCTCGCGGACTATTTCGCCGCGGCGGAGCGGACGCCGCAAATCGTGAACAACGCCATGCTCGCGGGCATGGGGACGCTCCGCGCCCTCGTCGCGGGCTTTGACGACGCCCCGCTGACGGACGGGCAGTACAGAGAGCTGCACCGCCTTGTGGAGCGCTCACTCGCCGACGGCGCGGTGGGCGTGTCGCTGGGTCTCGGCTACGCGCCCGAGTGCTTTTACTCGACCGAGGGGCTGATCCGCGCGCTCGAGCCGCTGCGCGGTGGGAGGCTGCCCGTCACCGTTCACATGCGGCAGGAGGGCGACGGCGTGGTGGACGCGCTGCGCGAGATGCTGACCGTCGCGCGGGAGCTGCGCTGCCCCGTGGAGATCTCGCACCTCAAGGGCATCGGGCGGAGGAATTGGGGCCGCGCCGTGCCGGAGATGCTGCGGCTCATTGAAAACGCCCGCGCGGAGGGGCTGGACGTCGCCTGCGACGTATATCCCTATTCCGCCGGCTCGACCCAGCTCATTCACGTTCTGCCGCCGGAATTTCAAAAGGGCGGGCTGGACGCGCTGACCGCCGCGCTGCGCGATCCAAGCTCCCGCGCCGCCATGCGCGGACGCATGGAGACGGGCAGCGACTTTGAAAACATCACGCACCTTGTCGGCTTTGAGAACGTCGTTCCGATTTCGCTGCACACGGAGGAGTATAAGCCGTTTGAGGGCAAGTCTCTCGCGGAGATCGCAGACACGCTCGGCAAGGACCCCTATGACGCGCTCTTCGACCTGCTCGCCGCCGAGCGCTGCGAGGCGGGCATGATCGACTTCATCGCCGCGGAGGAGGACATCGAGGCCATCCTGCGCGCGCCGTTCTCCGTGCCCATTTCCGACGCGACCTATCCGGTCGAGGGGCTGTGCCACCCGCGCGTGTACGGCAGCGCGGCGCGCTTTCTCGCGCACTATGTCTGCGAGCGCGACATCCTCACGCTGCCGCAGGCCGTGCACAAGCTCACGATGCAGTCTGCCGACCGGCTCGGTCTTTCCCGCAAGGGACGCATCGCCGTCGGCGCGGACGCCGACCTGTGCCTGTTCTCGCCGGAAAATATCCGGGAGAACGGCGCCTACACCGCTCCGCGGCAGCTTGCCTCGGGCATGGACGCCGTGTTCGTCGCGGGCGTGCCGGAGATCATGGACGGGCAGTTTACCGGCGAGACACGGGGACGCGTGCTGCGGGCACACTAACGAACGCTTCATTTTTTTCGGAGGAAGCTATGACAAAACGTATGTTGACAGCCGTTCTGACTGTGGCGCTCACGCTGTCCCTCACCGCCTGCGGCGGGAGAACGCGGCAGGAAGCGGGCGAGACGCGCACGGTCTACACGATGGACACGGTGATGAATCTGACCGCCTACGGCGAAAACGCCTCCGCCGCACTCGACGCGGCGGAGGAAACGCTGCGCACGCTCGACGCGAAGCTCGACCGCCACGACGAGACAAGCACGGTAAGCGCGCTCAACCGCGACGGCACGGTCGAGGACGCGGAGCTTGCCCAACTCACGGACATTGCGCAGACCATCGGTGCACTGAGCGGCGGGGCGTTCGATCCCACCGTCGCGCCCGTGATGGACGCATGGGACTTCACCGGCGATGCGCCGCGCGTGCCGTCGGACGAGGAGCTGTCCGCGCTGCTCGCGCACGTCGGTTTGGAAAAGCTGTCGGTGGACGGCAATACGATCGCCCTCTCGGACGGCGCGCAGCTCGACCTCGGCGGCATCGCCAAGGGCTATGCGGGCGACGCGGTGCGCACCGTCCTCGCGGAGCTCAACGTAACGAGCGCGGTCATCGACCTCGGCGGCGACGTCGGGCTGCTCGGCGCGAAGCCGGACGGCAGCGACTGGCGCGTCGCGGTCAAGGACCCCGCCGACCCATCGAAATTTCTCGGCGTGCTGACGGCGGCGGACACCTTCGTGGTGACCTCCGGCATCTATGAGCGCGGCTTTGAGGAAAACGGCGTGCGCTACCACCACATCATCGACCCCAAGACCGGGAAGCCTGCCGAGAGCGGGCTGGTAAGCGTGACGGTCGTGTGCGGCGACGGCGCGTGGGCCGACGCACTCTCCACCTCCTGCTTTGTGCTCGGCGAGGCGGGAAGCCTTGCGCTGCGCGATACGCTCGCGGCGGAGAAAAATCTGCGCATCGAGCTGATCCTTGTGACCGATGACGGTCATGTGCGCTATACCGCGGGACTGGCGGAACGCTTTGAGCCGAGCGAGGAGGGAACCTATGTCTACGAAGCCATCATCGCCTGAGCTGCGCCCCAACCGCTATGACGCGCTCGTGGTGCTCATCGTGCTGGCGCTCGCCGCGGCGCTGGCGGTCAGACCGTTTCTCGCCGCCCGCGCACCGCAGAGCGGTGCGCTGACGGTCGTGGTCTCCGCCGACGGACAGGAGCTCGACCGGCTCCCGCTCGCGCAGTTCGGCACGCATAACTATGCGAACAACGGCTACACGCTGACGGTCACGGCGACGGGCGGCGTGGTGTCGGTCACGCAGAGCGACTGCCCGGGGCAGGACTGCGTCCACTCCGGCGCGGTCTCCCGCGCGGGGCAGAGCATCGTTTGCCTGCCCGCGCGCATCGTGGTGGAGCTGGTCGGCGCCGCCGACGGCTACGACCTCGTGACGGGTTAGGAGGGGCGGTATGAGGTTCTCAACGAAAGCTATCACGACCTGCGCCGTGCTTGCCGCGCTGGCACTCGCGCTCTCCTATCTGGAGTCCTTTTTCCCTCCGCTGCTGCCGCTGCCCGGCGTAAAGCTCGGGCTTGCGAACATCGTGACGGTCTACGCGCTCTATGCCCTCGGCGCGTCGAGCGCGCTCGCCATCCTTGTGGTGCGCTGTCTGCTCGGCTCCCTCTTTGCGGGCAACGCCTCGGCGCTCCTTTTCTCTCTGCTCGGGGGACTTGCCGCCATGCTGGTGATGATCGCGCTGCACGCTCTGCCGCGGCTCTCGGTCTACGGCGTGTCCGTCGGCGGCGCGGCGGCGCACAACTGCGGACAGGTCGCCGCCGCGATGCTCACGCTCGGCTCGGCCGCGCCGCTCGCTTACCTGCCGTTTCTGCTGCTCGTGTCGGTGTTCACCGGCGCGCTGACCGGCTTTGTCGCCGCGCTGCTGTTCCGCGCCATGCGTCACGCGCGGGCGAAATGAAGTGTAAAAATCAAACGCCCCGACGAAGGCCGGAGCGTTTGATTTTTATTTGGGGAGTGTTTTTCACAGATCGTGCACGCGCAGGGCGCGGATGGCGTTGAGCACCGCGAGGACCATCACGCCGACGTCGGCGAAAATGCCCATCCACATATTGGCGAAGCCGAGGGCGACGAGCAGCAGGCACAGCAGCTTCACGCCGAGGGAAAAGACGATGTTCTCATGCACGATGCGGATGCACTTGCGGGAGATTTTGATGGCTTTGGCAATCTTCATCGGGTCGTCGTCCATCAGCACCACATCGGCGGCCTCAATAGCCGCGTCGCTGCCCATCGCGCCCATGGCGATGCCGATGTCCGCGCGGGAGAGCACGGGCGCGTCGTTGATGCCGTCGCCGACGAAGGCGAGCTTCGCGCCCTCCGGCTCGGCCTTGAGCAGTTCCTCGACCCGCGCGACCTTATCGGCGGGCAGCAGCTCCGCGCGGACCTCATCCACCCCGAGGTCACGCGCCACATAGTCCGCGACCTTCTGAATGTCGCCGGTGAGCATGACGGTCTTGGTGACGCCCGCCGCCTTGAGCGCGGCGATGGCGTCGCGGGAATGGGGCTTTTCCACATCGGAGATGACGATGTGGCCGGCGTACTCGCCGTTCACCGCGATATGGACGATGGTGCCGACGCTGTGGCACTCGTGCCACGCGACGCCCAGCTCCTCCATGAGCTTGCCGTTTCCGGCGGCGACGGTCACGCCGTCCACCACCGCGGTCACGCCGCGGCCGCTGTGCTCCTGAATGTCCGTGACGCGGGAGCGGTCCAGCGCACCGCCGGCGGCCTTTTGCAGGCTCTTGCTGATGGGGTGCGAGGACGCGCACTCGGCAAGCGCCGCGTATTCGAGCAGCTTTTCCTGCGCCATCGGGCTGTGATGCACGGCGCTGACCTCGAAAACGCCCTGCGTGAGCGTGCCGGTCTTGTCGAACACGACGGTCTTGGTCCGGGAGAGGGCCTCGAGGTAGTTGGAGCCCTTGATGAGCACGCCCTCCTTGCCCGCGCCGCCGAGGCCGGCGAAGAAGCTGAGCGGGATACTGATGACGAGCGCGCAGGGGCAGGAGATGACGAGGAAGGTCAGCGCACGGTAGACCCAGGTGCCCCAGTCCGCGTCCGCGCCGGAGACGGTCAGCGCCAGCGGCGGCAGGATGGCGAGCGCGAGCGCGCTGTAGCACACGGCGGGAGTGTAGACCTTGGCAAAGCGGGAAATGAAGCTCTCGGAGCGGGACTTGTGGCTGCTGGAATTTTCCATCAGCTCCAGAATTTTGGAAACCGTGGATTCGCCGAACGCCTTCGTTGTGCGGACCTTCAGAACGCCTGTCATGTTGATGCAGCCGCTGATGATCTCGTCGCCCGCGCTCACATCGCGCGGCAGGCTCTCGCCGGTCAGCGCGGCGGTGTTGAGCGTGGAGACGCCGTCCTCGACCACGCCGTCGATGGGCACCTTTTCACCCGGCTGGACAACGATGGTCGTGCCGACCGCGACGTCGTCGGGGTCGACCTGCTCGAGCTTACCGTCGCGCTCGATGTTCGCGTAGTCGGGGCGGATGTCCATGAGCGCGGTGATGCTGCGGCGGGACTTGCCGACCGCGTAGCTCTGGAACAGCTCGCCGATCTGATAAAAGAGCATGACGGCGACGGCCTCGGAATAGTCGCCGCTCCTTTCATAGAGCGCCAGCGCGATGGCACCGACGGTCGCAACCGCCATGAGAAAATTTTCGTCGAACACCTGCCGGTTGCAGATGCCCTTCCACGCCTTGCGCAGGATGTCGCAGCCGACCGTCAGGTAGGCCGCAAAATAGAGCGCGGCGGAGACGAGCATCGGCAGGGGAATCAATTTCGCCGCGAGGAACAGCACCGCCGCGGCCAAGATGCGATAGAGCATCTTTTTCTGTTTCTTCGTCATGGGAAAGCCCTCCGTAGAAGTCCGCCCCGAGGTCTGTCCCCGGGGCGGTGTGATTTACAGGTAGATCTCGCAGTCGTCCTCGACCTTTTTGCAGTTCTTCAAAACGGCCTTCATCACGGTCTTGGGGTCCTGACCGTCGGCAAATTCCACCGTCATCTTCTGCGTCATGAAGTTGACCACCGCGTCCGCGACGCCCTCGGTCTTCTTCGCGGCATCCTCCATCAGGTTCGCGCAGTTGGCGCAGTCCACCTCGATCGGATAGGTCTTTTTCATCCTAAAATGCCCCTTTCTTTTTGTCGCTTAAACAATTAAGCACTTGTTTAATTCTTATGGCTGTACTATACTGAAGATACCCGAAAAAGTCAAGGACTTCGCCGCGTTCTCTGCCGAACGGGCGAAAAGTCCTGCCAAACGGGAGATTCGACACACAGGGACTACCGGAAAAGGAGCGGAAATATGCAACCGTTTGAGCTTCCCCATCAGCACGAGGACGCCTCACATCTGCATGAATTGGAGGAGTACCTCCGCAGGACCGAGTATTTTCAAACCGTCGCGCTGGTCTTTCGCCAGCTCTCCGACGCAAACCGCGTGCGGCTCTTCTGGCTTTTGTGCCACTGCGAGGAGTGCGTGGTCAACCTCGCGGCCATGATGGGCATGAGCCCGCCCGCGCTCTCGCATCACCTGCGCCAGCTGCGTGAGAGCGGACTGATCGTCAGCCGCCGCGACGGCAAGGAGGTCTACTACAAGGCTGCGGAGAGCGAACAGGCGCAGCTGCTGCACCGCATGATCGAGCGCACCGTGGAGATCGCCTGCCCCGAGGAGGGCGAGGACGTCGCCTCCGCCCCGCACCTGCCGCCGCTCGACGCGCACGCGCTCGAGGGCGCGCACGGGTGCAGCGCCGAGCAGCTTGAGACCATCCGCCGCGTCCACGAGGCGCTGACCGCAGACCTCTCCAGCCGCATCACCATCGACGAGCTCTCGCGCCGCTTCCTGATGAACCCCTCCACGATGAAGGAGGTCTTCAAGACCGTTTACGGGCAGTCCATCGCCGCGCACATCCGCGAGCACCGCATGGAGCGCGCGGCAGAGCTGCTGCGCGAAACGGACGCGAGCATGGCGGAGATCGCCGCTGCCATCGGCTACGAGAGCGCGAGCAAATTCTCCGCCGAATTCCGCAAGGCCTATGGCGCGCTGCCGACGGAGTATCGCCGCGCCGCACGCGCGGAAAAAGGATAGGGGCTTGCAGTCCGCGGAAAGTGTGTTATCATGGAAGCAGAAACCAATGAAACGGAGAGAAGAGAAATGGGCATTGTCGTTTTGGGCGCGGTCTTTGTGGACATCAAGGGCTATCCCTCGGACGTTTACATTCCCGGCGGGCGCAACGCCGGCCGGGTGGAGCAGATGCACGGCGGCGTGAGCCGCAACATTGTGGAGGACATTGCCAACGTCGAGCTACAGCCGACCTTCATCGGTCTGGTGGACGACACCGGCGCGGGCGCGGATGTGGTGCGCAAGCTCAAGGCGCATAAGGTCAACACGGACTACATCCGCGTAACGAAGGACGGCATGGGCACCTGGCTCGCTATCTTCGACAACGGCGGCGACGTGGTGGCGGCCATCTCCAAGCGGCCCGACCTCCGTCCGATCCTGAGCATTTTAGAGGAGCAGGGCGACGAGATCGTTTCCCGCGTCGACAGCATCGCCTTTGAGATCGACATGGATAAGGAGATCGTGAAGAAGGTCTTTGCCCTTGCCGAGAAATATCACAAGCCGGTGTACGCGGTGGTGTCGAACATGAGCATCGCGGTGGAGCGGCGCGACTTCTTCCGCTCGACGCACTGCTTCGTCTGCAACCAGCAGGAGGCGGGCATCCTTTTCTCCGAGGATTACGACGACAAGACGCCGGAGGAGATGCAGAGGCTCCTCGCCGCGCGCATCCGCAGCGCGCAGATCCCGCGCATGGTGGTGACGATGGGCGCGCAGGGCGCGGTGTATGCCACGAACGACGGCGAGGAGGGCTGGTGCCCCGCCAAGAAGGTGGACGTGAAGGACACCACCGGCGCGGGCGATGCCTTCTTCGCGGGCGTGACCATCGGCCTGACCTACGGCAAGACAATGGCAGAGGCCTGCGAGATCGGCACGCGGCTGGCCGCGTCGGTCATCTGCACATCGGAAAACGTCTGCCCGCGCTTTCTGCCGAGCGAGTTCGGCATCGACCCGAGCGGGCTCGAGCGCGAGCAGCTTTCGCTGGAGCTGTAAAAGGGGAGAGGAGAAGGCCGCAGCCTTCTCCTCTTTCGCGTCAAAAGGTCTTTCCCAGCGCGTCGGCGCGGGCAAGGGCCTCGTCCATCCGCGCTTGCGCGTCCACGCGCTCGTCGTCCAGCCCCTCGGCGCAGAGCAGCTCAAATTTCGGGATGCCGAACATGGCGCACAGCGCCTTGAGCTGGCGCGCGCCCATCTCCATCCATTCCGTTTCCGGCAGGGAGTAGTCCCCGCCGCGCGTGGTGACGAGCAGCAGCTTTTCCGCGCGGCAGCGGCCGACAAGCCCGCTTTCCTCGTAGCCGAAGGTGATGTCGCGCATGGAAACGCGCTCAAGGTAAATTTTCAGAATGGCGGGGAAGGATAATTCCCAGAACGGCGCAGCGAGCACGATGCGGTCCGCGCGGGCAAACTGCCATGCGTCGGCGAACAGCGGATCGTCGAGCTTCCCCGCGGCGGCGAGCGCGTCGCGGCAGGCCAGCACCTCGGGGTACTGCGGCTCGAGACGGTCGCGCATGAGATTGCGGTGAAGGATCGCTGCGTCCGGATTCGCAGCGGCGTAGGACGATAAAAAGCGTTCGGCGAGCATACGGGAGCGGGACTCCGCGCCCCGCACACAGGCATCCACAAACAAAAGCTGCAGCATAGTCGGCCTCCTTTGGTCGGGAAAATCTTGCTCCTATTATATCCGCTTTGCCGCGGCGCGGCAAGCCGCGCTGAAAATTTTTCGCGCGGCCGTTGCCAAACGGCGAAAAACAGCGTATTATGCTTGCAGATCAATGCTCAAGAGGTGCCGTATGTTTCTTCTTTACATGAATCCCATTCTGATCGCCGCGGCGGTCGTGCCGGCGGTCTTTCTGCTCATCAGGGTCTATCGCGCCGACCGTCTGGAGCCGGAGCCGTCAGGGCTGCTGCTCTCGCTGATCCTGCGCGGCGTGTTCGCCACGGTCATCGCGATGGTGCTCGAGGAGCTTGGCTCAGCCCTGCTTGGGAGCGTCTATGCGGAAAACTCCCTGCCCTACAACATCATCATGTACTTTGTCATCGTCGCCTTTTCCGAGGAGGGCGCAAAGTATATCCTGCTCCGCCGCCGGACATGGCGCTCCGACGCCTTCAACTGCCAGTTCGACGGCGTGGTATACGCCGTGTTCGTCTCGCTCGGCTTCGCCCTGTGGGAAAATCTCGGCTACGTCGCCATGTACGGCCTGAGCACCGCGCTCGTGCGCGCCGTGACCGCAGTCCCCGGCCACGCCTGCTTCGGCGTGTTCATGGGCGTCTACTACGGCCGCGCCAAGCGCTATGACAACGACGGCGACCTCGTGAACGCCAAGCGCTGCCGCACGATGGCGGTCCTGATGCCCGCGCTGCTGCACGGCGCCTACGATTTCATCGCCACGATGGAGGACCCTAACTGCGAATGGATGTTCCTTGTCTTTGTGCTTGCGCTGTTCGCCGTGTCGCTGAAGCTCGTGCGTGTCGGCTCGCACAGCGACCGCTACATCGACGGTGGCGAGGGTCCGCTGTTCTTCGGATAACGGCATAAGAAAAGAGACGAAAGCGCGTGCTTTCGTCTCCTTTTTTTCATCGCGTCCGCCGTTTATTCGGCGGCGTATTCCAGGCCGTTCATGCGGCAGAGCGTGTTGATGACCGCAAAGATGATGACCGCGCCGAGGTTGGCGGTGGTGTTGTCCTGATCGAAGCGAGGGGATATCTCGCAGATATCGAAGCCGCGGACCTTGCGCGTGCGCAGAACGTGCTTGAGCAGCGGCAGCACGACCTCGGGATCGAGTCCCAGCGACTGCGGCGCGCTGACGCCGGGCGCGAAGGCCGAGGAGAACACGTCCGTGCAGACGGTGATGTAGGCGTCGCGGCAGTGGTAGAGGAAGGTGTCCATGCGCTCCAAAATAGACTCCATGTTGCTGCCCTGGATCTCCTTGGCGAGCACATAGTCCACGCCCAGCTCCCGCGCCTTTTTGAACAGGCTCACGGTGTTGCTGTGCTGCTGGATACCGATGGGGAAGTAGTGGTACGGCGTGCCCTCGGCCCTGCACACGTCCGCCATCTGACGGAACATCGTGCCGGAGGAATTTCCCATGTCGTAGGGGCGCAGGTCGAAGTGCGCGTCGAAGTTCACGATGCCGAGCTCCGGCGTGCGGCCCTTGTCCTTGAGGTAATTGTGCTGGCCCTGAAAGTGGCCGAAGGTCGTCTCGTGACCGCCGCCGAGCACGATGGGGAAGAGCCTGCGGCGCAATATCTCCTCGACCGCGAGGCCCAGCTCACGCTGGCCCTCCTCAAGAGAGATCTCGTCGCAGACGATGTCGCCCGCGTCGAAGAGCTTGACCTCCTGCGAAAAGGTGCAGGGCAGGTTCGACATCTGACCGCGCACGAAGTCCGGCGCGAGCGCCGTGCCGGTGCGGCCCTTGTTGCGCGCCACGCCCTTGTCGCTGCAAAAGCCGACAAAGGCAAAGCCGAGCGCCCCGTCGAACGGCGCACCGCCGTCGTTGAGATCGAGCGGCTGCACCCACTGGTGCCAGCGGAAGGCGTCGTAATCGCTGTCGCTGTCTACGCGGCCCTTCCAGCAGGGCATGGCGCTGACATAATGATCCAAAAGCATGAAAAAGCCTCCAATCCGAAAATTTACTCGTCCAGCTTGAGGACGGCAAGGAACGCTTCCGTCGGCACCTGCTCGCAGGAGGGCAAAAATCACTCGTCCAGCTTGAGGACGGCAAGGAACGCCTCCGTCGGCACCTGCACCGTGCCGAGGTTGCGCATCTTCTTTTTGCCCTCCTTCTGCTTCTCGAGCAGCTTCTTTTTGCGCGTGATGTCGCCGCCGTAGCACTTGGCGAGCACGTCCTTGCGCATGGCCTTGACCGTCTCGCGCGCGATGACGCGGCCGCCGATGGCGGCCTGCACCGGCACCTCGAAAAGCTGGCGGGGAATGTTATCCTTGAGCTTTTCGCACAGACGGCGCGCACGGGGATACGCCTTATCCTTATGTGCGATGAAGCTCAGCGCGTCCACCTGGTCGCCGTTGAGCAGCATATCGACCTTCACCAGCTCACTGCGGCGGTAGCCGGAGAGCTCGTAGTCGAGCGAGGCGTAGCCCTTGGTGTTGGCCTTGAGCGCGTCGAAGAAATCGTAGATGATCTCGTTGAGCGGCATTTCGTAGTGTAGCTCGACGAGGTAGGTATCAAGGTACTGCATATCCTTAAATTCACCGCGGCGCTCCTGACACATCGGCATAATGTTGCCGACGTAGTCGGGCGGCGTGACGATGGTGACCTTGACGTAGGGCTCCTCCGCGTGCTCGATGACGCTCGGGTCGGGGTAGTTGTGCGGATTGTCCACGCGCACCATCGTGCCGTCGGTCTTGTAAACCTCGTAAATGACGCTCGGCAGCGTGGTGACGAGGTCGAGGTCAAATTCGCGCTCGAGCCGCTCCTGAATGACCTCCATGTGCAGCATTCCGAGGAAGCCGCAGCGGAAGCCGAAGCCGAGGGCGACGGAGCTTTCCGGCTCGAAGGTCAGGCTGGCGTCGTTGAGCTGGAGCTTTTCCAGCGCGTCGCGCAGGTCGGGGTACTTGCTGCCGTCCTCGGTGTAGATGCCGCAGTAGACCATCGAGCGCACCTTGCGGTAGCCGGGCAGCGGCTCGCTCGCGGGGTTCTCCGCGCCGGTCACGGTGTCGCCGATCTGCGTTTCGTGGACGTCCTTGATGCTGGCGGTGAAGTAGCCGACCTGACCAGCCTCAAGCTGCTTCGCCGGCTCAAGCCCCAGCGGGCGCATCAGACCGCATTCGAGCACCTTGAAGGTCGCGCCGGTCGCCATCATCCTGATCTCCATGCCAGGCCTGATGGTGCCGTCCTTGAGGCGCATATAGACGATCACGCCGCGGTAGGCGTCATAATAGCTGTCGAAGATCAGCGCCTTGAGCGGGGCGTTCGGGTCGCCCTTGGGTGCGGGGAGGTTGTGGACGATGTCCTCAAGCACCGCGTCGATGTTGATGCCGAGCTTGGCGGAGATCTCCGGCGCGTCCTCGGCAGGGATGGCAAGGATGTTCTCGATCTCCTCCTTCACGCGCTTGGGATCGGCGGCGGGCAGGTCGATCTTGTTGATGACGGGGCGGATCTCCAGATCGTGCTCCATCGCAAGATAGGTGTTCGCGAGTGTCTGCGCCTCGATGCCCTGCGAGGCGTCCACGATGAGCAGCGCGCCCTCGCAGGCGGCGAGAGAGCGCGAGACCTCGTAGTTGAAGTCCACATGACCCGGGGTGTCGATGAGGTTGAGCGTGTAGACCTGCCCGTCCTGCGCGGTGTAGTCGAAGGTGACGGCACGGGCCTTGATGGTGATGCCGCGCTCGCGCTCGAGGTCCATATTGTCGAGGATCTGATCCTCCATCTCACGCGCGGAGACGGCGTTGCACTTTTCCAGCAGGCGGTCCGCCAGCGTGGACTTGCCATGGTCGATATGCGCGATGATGCTGAAGTTGCGGATGTTTTTTTCGTTCATAGCGGTTGCTCCTGCATGGTGTTAATGGGAAGATGGCATCTGCGCGATCCATTTATTAGCCTGCTCGTCGGCGGCGTGCAGCACCTGCGTCATGCTCTGCGCGAGGCCGGGGTAGCTGCCGGTCAGCGTCTCGGCGTCCATCGCGGGAAACGCGCCGTCCCCGGCGGCGTGCCGCTCGAGCGCAAGGCGGTAGAGCGCGCGGCTTTGCAGCATCGCGGCGTCGCTTGCGCCGGCGGAGAAGGCCGCCGCGTCGAGCGCGAAGAAGGCGTCCTTCCCGCCCGCAGCGCGGTGCAGCGCACGGTAGAGCGGATAGATCGCCGCGCCGAGATACTGTCCCGCCGCGGTGACGGCCTCACGGCAATTCGTCTTGCCGAGCAGCTCGAAGAGCAGGTTGACGGTGTTCACCAGCAGCTTCTTTTGCAGCGTAGCGGCGATGCTGCCGCGCAGGGTGCCCTTCTCGTCGCTCGAGTCGTACAGCTCGTCGGAGTCGATCATGCCGCCGTCGCGGTCGAGCGTGCGGCCGAGCAGATAGTCCGCAGAGACGTGATAGTAGTCGCACGCCTTCTTCACAAAGGCGAGTCCCGGTTCGCGGACGCCGTTTTCATAGTGGCTCAAAAGCGCCTGCGAGATGCCGAGGTCGGCAGCCGCCTTGCGCTGGGAGATCTCTTTCTCCTGCCGCAGCAGGGCTAGGGTGCGCGAAAAATCAGCGTTCATGCGCGTTTTTCTTCCTCATTTCTACAGATTGCAATTACAGCTCGTAGAGTATAGCAGGTTTTATACAGCTTGTAAATGATTTTTTAGAACTCCGGCGTGTAGTTGCTGCGATCCTGCCGCGGCGGCTCCTCCGGCGCGGTGGCGCGCAGGTAGAAGCCGCACTCGGAGAGCGTGTAGTAGGGCAGAAAATAGATCTGCACCAGCATGGAGGTCAGTCCGCCGAGCAGCGAGCCGAGCATAATGGCGGGGAAGCTGTCGAGAATGAGGGCGATGACCAATGCCTCGTAAACGCCCAAAACGACGCCGAAAAGCAGGATCCAACCGAAGAAGCTCAGCTGCAGCCGGAAAAGCTGACCCTTATAGCCGATCGTCTGCCGCTTGCTGCGGTTAAGCGCCTCCATCACGCCAAGCTCCGGATTCTGGCAGAGGTTCCAGATGGCGAAGGAGTAGCGGTAGACCGCAATGATTCCGGGGATCACGAAAAGCATCGACCACAGGGCGACGAAAAAACCCTCGACGATGTACAGGGCGATGACCTTGCCGGCAAAGGTGAAGCCGTCGAACAGGCTCTCATAGGGCATCTCCTCGCGGCGGTGGATACCGAGGCAGTAGCAGCAATAGCCGGCGCTCAGCACCTGCGAGATCAGGGTGATGAGGATGCCGACGAAGGAAATGGAGAGAAACGCCACGCCGACGATGCGGCCGGTCAGGCTCGTGAGCGCCGTGTCGAGCAGGCTCAGGGCAAGCGAAACGGCAAGAAACAGCAGCGTGAATTTGATGGGCGAGACCCTCGCCGTGCGGATCAGTTCCCTGGCCTCGCACTTGAGCGCGGCACGGTCGAGCTGACGGATGGGCATGATACGGTCCTCCTTATCCTTTGTAGAAAAAGTATAGCACCCGCTCTCCGGCGCGTCAAGCGGGCATAGCCGGCGGCGCGGGGACATAGCATGGTTCGGCGGAAGAGGCAAAATCGGAAGCCGCTTCGCATACAGGTAGCGTAAAAATTCAACAAATTTCGATAAATTGCCAGAAAATATGCGTTTTGGCGAAAAGTTATGACTGGACAACGCTTTGCAGTTGATGTATAATCTCAACGATTATGGAGTAGTGTGCGCATTGCTCCAAGCAGTAAAAGATGAGGTGAAGACAATGGCACAAGCTTTCTTTGGCGGCGTTCATCCCAACGACATGAAGGCCGCAACGAATGAGAAGGCCATCGAGCAGCTCTCTCCCCCGCCCGCTCAGGTGGTCATTCCCATGTCGATGCACTTTGGTGCACCGTGTACCCCCATCGTGTCTGTCGGTGACTATGTGAAGGTCGGTCAGAAGATCGGCGAGTTCAAGGGTCTCGGCGCTCCCATCCATGCCAGCGTTTCCGGCAAGGTGGTCGCGATCGAGCCGCGCCCGTATTCCATGGGCGGCAACATGACCTCCGTCGTGATCGAGAACGATTATCAGAACACCGTCAGCGAAGAGGTCAAGGCTCCGGCCGACCCGAACGCTCTGACCACGGAGGAGATGATCGAGATCGTCAAGAACGCCGGTATCGTCGGTATGGGCGGCGCGACGTTCCCGACCCACGTCAAGATCTCCGGCGGCATCGGCCAGGTCACGACCGTGATCATCAACGGCGCGGAGTGCGAGCCCTACATCACCGGCGACCATCGCGCGATGCTCGAGCGCACCGAGGAGATCATCGGCGGCGCGAGCTATCTCGTCAAGATGTTCGGCGTGGATAAAGCCATCATCGGCGTGGAGGACAACAAGAAGAACGGCATCGACGCGCTCAACAGGGTCATTGCGGAGACCAAGGCGCCCGTCATCGTCGTGCCTCTGCACTGCCGTTACCCGCAGGGCGGTGAAAAGCAGCTCTGCCAGGCCATCACCGGCAAGCAGGTGCCCCCCGGCGGCCTGCCCAGCGCCATCGGCTGCGCCGTGTTCAACATCAACACGACCATCGCCATCTTCCGCGCCATCACGACCGGTATGCCCGTTGTGAGCAAGGTCGTCACCGTGTCCGGCTCCGGCGTGATCGAGCCGAAGAACGTCGAGTGCCCCATCGGCACCCCCGTTTCCTGCCTGTTTGATTACTGCGGCGGTCTGAAGGACGAGACCTTCAAGATCATCGCGGGCGGCCCGATGATGGGTATGGCGCAGTACACCTGCGATATTCCCGTCGCCAAGGGCACCGGCGCGATGCTCGCCTTCGCCGCCGACGAGGACAAGACCGTTGAGAACCCCACCTGCATCCGCTGCGGCCGCTGCGTGGAGGCCTGCCCCGTGCATCTCGAGCCCCTCTATATGTATATGTATGAGCAGAAGGGCATGATCGAGGAGCTGGAGGCCGCCAACATCATGGACTGCATGGAATGCGGCGCCTGCGCCTACATCTGCCCGGGCCGTCTGCACCTGACGCAGACCTTCAAGACCGGCAAGCAGAAGGTCAAGGACGCTGCCGCCAAGAGAAAAGCCGCCGCTGAGGCCGCCAAGGCTGCCGAGACTGCGAAGAAGGAGGCATAAGAGAAATGACTGATTATAAGAATCTGAAGCTCAGAGCTTCCTCCAACCCCCACATCCGCAACGGCGAGGACACGCGCGGGCTGATGCTCGACGTCATCATCGCCCTGATGCCAGCCCTGCTCTTCGGCGTGTGGCACTTCGGCGTCCGCGTGGCGATCTCCGCGGTCGTTTCCGTCGCCTCCGCCATCTTCTTTGAGTGGCTCTACCGCAAGCTGCTGCACAAGCCCCAGATGATCGGCGACCTGTCCGCCGCCGTCACGGGCCTGCTGCTGAGCATGGTCTGCCCGCCGGAGCTTCCCGTGTGGATGCTCGTGGTCGGCAACTTCTTCGCCATCTTCGTCGTCAAGCAGCTCTACGGCGGCCTGGGCAAGAACTTCCTCAACCCCGCGCTCGCCGCGCGTGCCGCGCTCGTCGCGTGCTACGCCTCCGCCATGACCAGCTGGAGCAAGGTCGACGCCGCCACCGGCGCGACCCCGATGGCTCTGCTCAAGGCCGGCGACATGGAGGCGCTGACCGCCGCCTATCCCATCAAGGATATGGCCATCGGCTTCATCAGCGGTTCCGCCGGTGAGGTCTCCGCGCTGATGCTGCTCATCGGCGGCGTTTACCTCATCGTCCGCAAGGTCATCTCCTGGCAGACTCCGGTCGCCTACATCGCCACCGTCGCGGTCGTCACCTTCCTGTTCCCGCGCGGCAACGACCCCATGACCTTCATGCTCTACAACGTGCTCGGCGGCGGTCTGTTCCTCGGTGCCTTCTTCATGGCGACCGACTATGTGACCTCCCCTGTCACCAAGAAGGGCCAGCTCATCTTCGGTCTCGGCTGCGGCCTGATCACGGTGTTCATCCGCTACTTCGGCTCCTATCCCGAGGGCGTGTGCTACTCCATCCTGATCATGAACTGCTGCACCTGGATCATCGACAAATACACCAAGCCCACCCGCTTCGGCGTTGACAAGAAAGCCAAGAAGGAGGCGGCAAAATAATGAAGATCGAAGGTAAATTCATTCTCAAGGTCGCCGGCACGCTGACCGCCATTTCTCTGGTCGTCGCGGCGCTGCTCGGCGCGACCAACGCGCTCACCGAGGACAAGATCGCAGCCATCAACAAGGCGAACACCGAGGTCGCTCTCGCGGCGGTCGTCAGCTCGCCCGACTGCGAGTTCCCCCCCATTGAGGAGATCCCGCAGGCCGCTATCGACGCCGCCAAGACGCAGAGCGGCAAGCTCACCGAGGCCTACCGCGTCGTCGTGAACGGCGAGGACGCTGGCTATGCGTTCAAGATCGTCGCCGGCGGCTCGCAGGGCGACATCGAAATGATCGTCGGCGTGGACGCCGACCTGGCCATCACGGGCATCTCCGTGGTCGACGCCGCCGAAACGAGCGGCATCGGCACCAAGGTCATCGCCAATGAGGCGACCACCGCCGGCACCGGCTCGCTCGATCAGTTCGTCGGCAAGTCCGGCGCGGGCTCGCTCGTCGTCAAGACCAACATCGACGCCGTTTCCGGCGCGACCGTGACCACCAAGGGCATCACCAAGGGCGCGAATGCCGCTCTGGCCGCCGCGGAAGCCATGGCTTAAGAAAGGGGGACAAGATCAATGAATTTTAAGAAACAGCTCAAAGACGGTCTTATCTATCAAAACCCCGTTCTGGTGCAGGTCCTCGGTATGTGCTCCACCATGGCCATCACCACCAGCATCTCCAACGGCGTCGGCATGGGCATTTCCGTCCTCATTATCCTGACGCTCTCCAACATCTTTATTTCGCTCCTGCGCAAGATCATCCCCAATGAAGTGCGTATCGCGTGCTACATCGTCGTCATCGCGGGCTTCGTCACCATCGTTGACCTGTGCCTGCAGGCGTTCTTCCCCGACATCGCCAAGAGCCTTGGCGTGTTCATTCCGCTGATCGTCGTCAACTGCATCGTGCTCGGCCGCGCCGAGGCCTTTGCCAGCAAGAACTCCGTCGCCGCCTCCGCGGTGGACGGCATCTGCCAGGGCATCGGCTACACCGTCGTTCTGGTCATCATGTGCACGGTGCGCGAGCTGCTCGGCGCCGGCACCCTGATGGGCATTCAGATCATGCCCGCGTCCTACACGCCGGCTCTGATGCTCGTGCTGCCCGTCGGCGGCTTCCTGTGCCTCGGCACGCTCATTGCCGTGATGCAGTGGGCGCTCGCCAAGGGCGAGAAGAAGGCCGCGGAAAAGAACGAAAAGGAGGGCAACTAAATGAGTATCACGTCCTTGCTTGCCATTTCCCTCGGCGCGATCCTGACCAATAACTTCATCTTCGCGCAGTTCCTCGGTATCTGCCCGTTCCTCGGCGTCTCTAAGAAGAGCGACACCGCCATCGGCATGGGTCTCGCGGTCACCTTCGTCATGGGCATCGCCTCCGCCGTCTGCTTCGGCGTGAACAAGCTGCTCATCGCGCTGGACCTCGGCTATATGCAGACCGTGGCGTTCATTCTCGTCATCGCCGGTCTCGTGCAGTTCATCGAGATGTTCCTCAAGAAGTCCATGCCGTCTTTGTACACGGCTCTGGGTGTGTATCTGCCGCTCATCACCACCAACTGCGCCGTGCTCGGCGTGGTGCTGCTGAACGTGCAGAACGACTACACCTTCATCGCATCTGTGGTCTACGGCATCACCGGCGGCCTCGGCTTCCTGCTGGCGATCTACCTGTTCTCCACCATCCGTGAGCGCGTGCAGTTCGCCGACTATCCCAAGTGCTTTGAAGGCTTCCCCATCGCGCTGATCACCGCAGGTCTGATCGCCCTAGCATTCATGGGCTTCTCCGGCCTGCAGGTCTGGCCCGTGTAAGGAGGGTAATGGAATATGGAAAATATCATTTTTGCTGTCCTCGTTCTGGGCGCGATCGCGATCGTGTTCGGCCTGATCCTCTCGGTCGCCGCAAAGGTCTTTGAGGTCAAGGTCGACGAGCGTCTGCCCAAGATCCAGGAGTGCCTGGCCGGCGCGAACTGCGGCGGCTGCGGCTACCCCGGCTGCGCCGGCTGCGCGGAAGCGATCCTCGCCGGCAAGGCTCCCGTCACCGCCTGCGCGCCCGCCGGCGCGGAGGGCGCTGCCAAGATCGCCGCGATCATGGGCATGGAAGCGCCCAGCGGTGAGAAGATGGTCGCTCACGTCATCTGCAACGGCGGCGATGCCGCTGTGAAAAACTTCGAGTACGTCGGCATTGCCGACTGCGTGGGCGCACTCAAGGTCGCTGGCGGCCCGACCGCCTGCTCCTTCGGCTGCCTGGGCTTCGGCTCCTGCGTTGCCGCCTGCCAGTTCGACGCTCTGCACATCAACGACAAGGGCGTTGCCGAGGTTGACAAGGAAAAGTGCACCAACTGCGGCGCCTGCCGTGAGGCCTGCCCGCGCAAGCTGATCGTCGAGGTTCCCTACAAGCAGAAGGTGTTCGTCAACTGTGCGAACAAGAACAAGGGTCCCGCCGTCACCAAGGTCTGCGCCAACTCCTGCATCGCCTGCGGTATGTGCGAGCGCACCTGCAAGTTCGACGCCATCCATGTTGTGAACAACGTGGCCGTGATCGACTACACCAAGTGCCGCAACTGCACCATGTGCGCCAAGGCCTGCCCGAAGAACGCCATCGAACCCATTCCTACTCCCGAGGAGAAGGAGAAGTTCAAGGCCGCGCAGAAGGCCATGGCCGAGAAGAAGGCCGCTGCCGCCAAGGCTGCTGCCGAGGCTGCCGCCGCTGCGAAGGCCGCGGAGGCTCCGAAGGCCGAATAAGGCATTCTATTGCAAAAAGGAAGAGGAAAACCGGAAACGGTTTTCCTCTTCTTCTTTTATTATCCAATCTTAGTTCACAAACTGTTTACACACCGCCCTATTGACATTGGCATACACTGGTGGTACACTGCGTTTAGCACTCGTGGATGATGAGTGCTAAATCTATGAGAGAGGGTCGGAGGCATGGAGCTGAGCGCACGCAAAAAGCAGATACTCAAGCGTGTGATCGAGGATTACATTGCCTCCGCCGAGCCGGTCGGCTCGAAGGCCATCGCGCAGGAGATGGGCGGGAGCGTTTCCTCCGCCACCGTGCGCAATGAGCTTGCCGAGCTGTCCGATCTGGGCTACCTTGAGCAGCCGCACACCTCCGCCGGCCGCGTGCCGTCCCCCAAGGGCTACCGGCTGTATGTCAACGAGCTAATGGAGCGGCGCGAGGTCTCCGAGGCGGAAGCGGAGGAGATCAACGAGACGCTGCAGGACAAAATGTCCGCCGCGGGCAGCATGATCTCGCAGGCCGGGCAGATGGCATCCTCCATCGTCGATTATCCCGCCTATGCGGTCGCCGAGGGCAAAAGCGGCGTGACCGTCAAGCGCTTCGAGCTGCTGGGCGTGGACGACACGAGCTTCATCACCGTCGTGATGACGGACGACAGCCGCGTGAAGTCCCAGCTGCAGCGCTCGCCGCTCGCGTTCGACCGCGCGCGGCTCACCGATCTGAGCGCTCTGCTCAACACGCACTTCACCAAGCAGTCCCGCGAGGAGATGAGCGCGAAGCTCATGGGGCTTTCCGATCAGATCGCGCCAGAGCTGTTTCTGGTGCTCTCCGCGACGGTCGGCTATGCCACCGAAATTCTGGAGGAGGCCGCCAAAAAGGACGTGTTCACCACCGGCGCGAGCCAGATTCTGAAGATGCCCGAGTACCGCGACCTCGATAAAGCGCACGACCTGATGACGTTCTTTGTGGACAACAAAGAAAATCTCCCGGTCCCCGAGGACGACACCCCGCTGAAGATCCTCATCGGGCCGGAAAACGTCAACGAGGCACTGCGCGACACGAGCGTCGTCGTCGCCAGCTATGACATCGGCGACGGGATGCGCGGGCTGGTCGGTGTGGTCGGTCCCACAAGAATGGATTACGCCACCGTGACCGCACGGTTGAGCTACTTTGCAGACAGTCTGACGCGGATGTTCGGGAAAAGCGAGCTTCCGCCCAAGGAAGAGAAGGAGTAAGAAATGCCGAAGAAGGATAAGCAGAACGCACAGCCCGAGACCCCCGAAAAGGAGCCGCAGGCCGCGGCTGCCGAGGAAAAGGAGCTTCCCCCCGAGGATAAGAAGGAGGAAGCGAAGGCCGAGACCTTCACCGTCACGCGCGAGCAGATGGAGAAGATGGAGGGCCTTGCCAAGCAGCTTGCCGAGGAGCATGACCAGTATCTGCGGCTCGCCGCCGAATACGATAACTACCGCAAGCGCACCGCCAAGGAAAAGGAAGGCATCTACGCCAACGCGAAGATCGACACCATCAAGGGTATGCTTCCGGTGTACGACAATCTCGAGCGCGGCCTCGCCCAGTTCGGCGCGGAGGACGACGATCCCCACAAGAAGGGGCTTGAGATGATCTTCAACCAATATAAAGAAGCGCTCACCAAGCTCGGCGTCACACCGATCGACTGCGTGGGCAAGGAATTTGATCCCGAGCGGCACAACGCCGTGATGCACATTGAGGACGAGAGCTGCGGCGAAAATACCGTGGTCGAGGTCCTGCAGCAGGGCTTCATGCTCGGCGACAAGGTCCTGCGCTTTGCGATCGTCAAGGTCGCCAATTAAAATCGCAAACAAATAAAATTAAGATAGATTCAGGAGGACAAAATTATGTCTAAAGTCATCGGTATTGATTTAGGTACTACCAATAGCTGCGTTGCCGTTATGGAAGGCGGCGAAGCCGTCGTTATCCCCAACGCGGAAGGCAACCGCACCACGCCGTCCGTCGTCGCGTTTTCCAAGACCGGCGAGCGTATGGTCGGTCAGGTCGCCAAGCGTCAGGCCATCACCAACCCCGACCGCACCATCTCCTCCATCAAGCGTGAGATGGGCACGGATCACAAGGTCACCATCGACGGCAAGGCCTATACCCCGCAGGAGATCAGCGCAATGATCCTGCAGAAGCTCAAGAGCGACGCCGAGGCCTATCTGGGCCAGACCGTCACCGAAGCGGTCATCACCGTCCCCGCGTACTTCACCGACTCTCAGCGTCAGGCCACCAAGGACGCCGGCAAGATCGCCGGTCTTGAGGTCAAGCGTATCATCAACGAGCCGACCGCTGCCGCCCTCGCCTACGGCGTGGATAAGGAGCAGAGCCAGAAGGTCATGGTCTACGACCTCGGCGGCGGCACGTTCGATGTCTCCATCCTCGACATCGACGACGGCGTGATCGAAGTTCTGGCCACCGCCGGCAACAACCGTCTCGGCGGCGACGACTTCGACGAGTGCATCATGAAGTGGATGGTCAGCGAGTTCAAGCGCACCGACGGCGTGGACCTCAGCGGCGACAAGGTCGCCATGCAGCGCCTGAAGGAGGCTGCCGAGAAGGCCAAGATCGAGCTGTCCGGCGTGACCTCCACCAACATCAACCTGCCCTATATCACCGCCGACGCCACCGGCCCGAAGCACCTCGACCTCACCCTCACCCGCGCAAAGTTCAACGAGCTGACCGCGCATCTGGTCGAAGCGACCGCCGGCCCCGTCAAGCAGGCCATGAGCGACGCCGGTCTTACCGCTCCAGCCGTATCCCCGCCGTGCAGGAAATGGTCAAGAAGCTCACCGGCAAGGAAGGCTTCAAGGGCATCAACCCCGATGAGTGCGTCGCCATGGGCGCGGCTCTTCAGGCGGGCGTGCTGACCGGCGACGTCAAGGGCCTGCTGCTTCTCGATGTCACCCCGCTGAGCCTCGGCATCGAGACGATGGGCGGCGTGTGCACCAAGCTCATCGACCGCAACACCACCATCCCCGTGAAGAAGAGCCAGATCTTCTCCACCGCCGCCGACAACCAGACCAGCGTTGAGGTCAACGTCCTGCAGGGCGAGCGTGAGATGGCTGCCGCCAATAAGAGCCTCGGCCGCTTCCACCTCGACGGCATCGCTCCGGCGCGCCGCGGCGTGCCGCAGATCGAGGTCACCTTTGACATCGACGCGAACGGCATCGTGAACGTCAGCGCGAAGGATCTCGGCACCGGCAAGGAGCAGCACATCACCATCACCTCCTCCACCAACATGAGCAAGGAGGACATTGAGAAGGCCGTCAAGGAAGCGGAGCAGTATGCCGCCGAGGACGCCAAGGTCAAGGAGAAGGTCGAGGTCCGCAATCAGGCCGACCAAATGGTCTACCAGAGCGAGAAGACCCTCGGCGAGGTGGGCGACAAGATCCCCGCGGACGAGAAGAGCAAGGTCCAGGCGGGCATCGACAAGCTCAAGGAGACCCTCAAGGGCGACGACACCGACGCCATCAAGGCCGCGACCGAGGAGCTCACGCAGCTCTTCTACGCGATGAGCGAGAAGCTCTACCAGCAGGCGAACCCGCAGGGCGCGCAGGGCGCAGGCCCCGACATGGGCGGCGCTCAGGGCGGCGCTCAGACCGGCCCCGACGGTCAGCAGTATTACGACGCCGACTACAAGGTGGTTGACGACGACGAGAACAAGAAGTAAAATAGACCAACCAACGCAGCGGGGACAGTATTCTACTGCCCCCGATTGCGGCGTTTTTAGGAGCATAGTCTATGGCTGAGAATAAAAGAGACTATTATGAGGTCCTCGGCGTCTCCAAGGGCGCTTCCGAGGAAGAGATCAAAAAAGCATATAAAAAGCTGGCGCGCAAGTACCACCCCGACATGAACCCCGGCGACAAGGAAGCCGAGGAGAAGTTCAAGGAGGTCAACGAGGCCAACGAGGTGCTCTCCGATCCCGAGAAGAAGGCGCGCTACGACCAGTTCGGCTTTGCCGGCGTGGACCCAAGCTATGGCGCGGGTGCGGGCGGCGGAGCCTACGGCGCGGGCGGCTTCGACTTCGGCGACCTCGGCGACATCTTCGGCAGCTTTTTCGGCGGCGGCTTCGGCGGCACACGGGCGAATCCCAACGCGCCGCAGCGCGGCGAGAGCCTGCGCACGAGCGTCACCATCAGCTTTGAGGAGGCTGCCTTCGGCTGCGAAAAGGAGATCAGCATCGAGCGCGTCGAGCAGTGCGACACCTGCCGCGGCACCGGCTGCGAAAAGGGCACGACCGCCGAGGTCTGTCCCGACTGCCGCGGCACCGGCATGGTGCAGCAGCGCCGCCAGACGCCGCTCGGCTTCATGTCCACCTCCGCGCCCTGCGGGCGCTGCGGCGGCAAGGGCAGGATCATCCACCAGCCCTGCAAGGCCTGTCACGGCAGCGGCCAGCTCCGCCGCCGCAAGACGCTCAAGGTCACCATCCCCGCGGGCATTGACAACGGGCAGACCATCTCCCTGCGCGGGCAGGGCAACGCCGGCAGGAACGGCGGCCCGGCGGGCGATCTGCTGATCGTCATCGCCGTGCGTCCGCACGAGATCTTCCGCCGCGAGGGCACGAGCGTGCTGTGCGAGGCGCCCATCACCTTCACGCAGGCGGTGCTCGGCGCAGAGCTGGAGATCCCGACCATCGACGGCAAGGTGAAGTACTCCATCCCCGAGGGCACGCAGAGCGGCACGACCTTCCGTCTCAAGGGCAAGGGCATCCCCGGCCTGAACGGCCGCGCGCGCGGCGACCAGTATGTGACCGTTTACATCGAGACCCCGCGCAACCTCAACCGCGAGCAGAAGGAGGCGCTGCGCAAGTTCAGCGACACGCTCGGCGAGAGCAACTATGAGCAGCGCAAGAGCTTCTTCGGGAAATTCAAGCTATGAGAAACGGACATTTTATCACCGATTACCATTGCCATTCCACCGTCTCGCCCGACGGGCACAACACCATGCGCGAGATGGCGGAGGCCGCGGTGCGGCTGGGTGTAGACGACCTGTGTTTCACCGACCACATCGAGCCCCTGCCATGGGACCGCTGGAACGAGCCGCCCAAGGAAAAGCACAGCTACGACTGGGCTCCCATGCTCGCACAGTTCCGTGAGGCGCAGGAGGCCGTCGGCGACCGCATCAAGCTGCACATGGGCGTGGAGCTGGGCGAATGCTCCTTTGCTCCCGACGTGGCAGACAGCTTTCTGGACGACGCGCCGCCGCTGGACTTCACCATCGGCTCGGTCCACTGCTACCGCACGGCCTCGGGCGAGGTCAACGACCTCACCTGGATCACGAGCACCGATCCCGCGGTGTGGTACGCCGCCTGCGAGAGCTACTTTGAGGAGATGGAAAAGCTGATCGACTGGGGCCGCTTTCAGGTTCTCGGACACATCACCCTCCCGCTGCGCTGGGCGAAGGAGCTGCGCGGCGTGGAGTTGGATTTCGACCGCTACGAGGAGCAGCTGCGCCATGTGATGCGCCGCGCCATCGAAAAGGGGCTCGGCATCGAGTGCAACACCAACCGCGGCCATCTTCCCCTGCCGGACGGCAAATGGCTCAGACTCTACCACGAGCTGGGCGGCGAGCTGATCACGCTCGGCAGCGACGCCCACACGCCGGAGTACATCTCCTGCGCGATGGAGGAGCGGCAGGAGCTGCTCAAGGACTGCGGTCTGCGCTACTTTGCGACCTACGACCGGAAAAAGCCCATTTTCCACAAAATTTAACGATAGGAGAACGAACGATGAAAATTTCTCTCGGCTGCGATCACGGCGGCTACGCCCTCAAGGAGCACATTAAGGCATATCTGGAGTCCAAGGGCCACGAGGTCGTGGACTGCGGCACCTATTCCACCGACAGCTGCGACTATCCCATCTTCGGCGAGGCCGCGGCCCGCAAGGTCCAGAGCGGCGAGTGCGAGCGCGGCATCGTCATCTGTACCACCGGCATCGGCATTTCCATCGCCGCCAACAAGGTCAGGGGCATCCGCTGCGCGCTGTGCAGCGAGCCGCTGAGCGCGGAGATGACCCGCCGCCACAACAACGCCAATATGCTCGCCATGGGCGCCGGCATGATCGGCAAAAATATGGCCGAGCGCATCGTTGAGGTCTTCCTCTCCACCGAATTTGAGGGCGGCCGCCACGAGCGCCGCGTCGGTCTGCTGGACGCCATCGAGGGCTGAAACCGGAAAATTCGATGAAAATCAACAGGAATTTACGAATTTCTGTTGATTTTCTTTTTCCATGCTTGTAAAATGTCCGTACAACTTGAAAGGCAGGTGAGACGGATGCCATCGACAAAGGGATACCGCAGCTACCACGGCAAGGGCGGTGCGGGACGGATCGTTCTGATCGTTCTGCTGTGCCTGATCCTGCTCGCGGCGGTCGGTTTTCTGGTCCTGCAGCGCTACGCGGTGTACGGCTCCGACGGCAGCATCCGCTTTGACCTGCCGTGGAAGCAGACCGAGGAGCCGTCCGACCCCTCCGCGCCCGACGGCGCGAGCCGGACGCCGGATGCTCCCGACGATAGCCCCGACGTCATCATCGACGAGCCCGAGCCGCCGGCCAAGCCGGAGCTTACGGAGCTTCACGGCGCCGAGCTGAGCGAAAGCGTACTGCGCGGCAGCGCAGACGCAGCCCTCACCGCGGTCCCCGAGGGCGCAAACGCCGTCGCGCTGCGCGTGAAAAACGCGCGGGGCGAGCTGCTGTACGCCTCTGCCCTGCAGGAAGCCATCGACGTCAATGCCGTCAAGGGCGGCAGCGGCGCGAATGCCGTCATTGCGGCGCTGACCGGGAGCGAGGTCTACACCATCGCCCGCATCAACGCCACGCACGACAGCCTCTATTCCTTTGCCCACATGGCCGACGCCGGTGTGCTGCAGCTCAACTACGCCGGCTACATCTGGTACGATCCCGACAGCACCTTCTATCTCGCGCCGGAAAAGAGCGCCGCGCGGCAGTACATCGTCTCCGTCGCGCGCGAATGTGCGGAGCTTGGCTTTGACGAGCTGCTTTTTGACGAGTTCGGCTATCCCACCCGCGGACGGCTCAACAACATCGACGAATCCGCGCGCACACTCTCCAAGAGCGCCGCGCTCGCGCAGCTCGCGGAGGAGCTTCGCAGCGGGACGGAGGCATACGGCGTCCACCTTTCCGTGCAGCTTGACGCGGCGACCGTGCTCGCCGGTGGAAACGAGACGGCGGGGCAGGACCTCGCCGCGCTTGCCGCGGCCTTCGACCGCATCTATGTGGAAACGACGGCGGAGCAGCTCCCCGCGCTCACCGCGGCTCTGGAGCCGTATGACGCCGAGCTTGTGCCCATTCTCAGCGAAGCGCCCGCCTCGGGCAGCTATCTGCTGACAGCCTGAAGATAAAACGGAACGGTAAGCGGTGCTTACCGTTCCGTTTTCTTGTATCGCTCAGACCTCAAAGGTCTCTCCGTCCGCCGTGATGCGCACGACACGCGCGGCGAGCGCGGGATATGCCGCACGGAAGCGGTCGATGGTCTCGAACCTTTTCCACAGGTGCATGGGGAAGGCATGGAGGACCTCGACGTTCTTCAGCAGCCACTCCAGCCCGAGCCCCTCGGCCTCCTCGCCCAGACGCGGATCGAGCGGCGCCATCGCCGCCGTGATCGCGGGCGCGATGCCGTTGTCCGCCGCCTCGTCGCGCACGGCGGAGGCGAGCTTTTCTATGGCGGCCTTGTAGTGGACGGCCATATTATTGCAGTAGGCCTTGCCCTCGCTCTCCCAATGCCACCAGTTCAGGTCGCCGCCGTGGTAGACCATTTTGCCCTCGGCGCGGAGCAGATAGGCGTTGCCGATGTCGGTGGACTTGATGGCGCGGACGCTCAGCTCCTCGCCCGCGGCCTCCGTGAGCAGAATGCTGTCGGGCCGCAGAACAGTCGTGTGGGCAAAGGCCTCGTCGGAGATGCCCAGCCACTTGCGGCGGCGCTCGGTCAGGCGCGTGTCGCGCGAGACAAAAAACTGCGTGAGCGGATATTGCTCCAGCAGGCCGAACACCTTCCCGTCAAAATGGTCCTCATGGCTGTGGCTGGAAAAGACCAACAGCGGCTTTTGGGGATCGAGCGGCGGCAGCGTACCGGTGTAGTCCGGCTCGTAAACGTAGTCGAACAGCGTATAAAACTTGTCCCACTCAACGAGAAACGCGCTGTGGGCGATGAATGTGATCTTCATGGGAAAGACTCCTTTGCTCGGGTGCCGCCATTGTAACAGAAAAATACCGTATTGGCAAGGGCGCGGCGTTGTGCTATACTGAGAAAAATAAAGGGAGGACGGGCGCGGATGCTGAAAAAAGCGTACATTGAGATCACGAACCGCTGCAACCTGCGCTGCTCGTTCTGTCCCGGCACAAAGCGAGCGCCGCGCACGATGACGCCCGCCGAGTTCGACCTCGTGCTCGAGCGCCTCACGGGGCAGGTAGAATATGTGTATCTGCATGTGATGGGCGAGCCGCTGAGCCACCCGCAGCTTGCGGAACTGCTCGCCCTCGCTGCGGCGCGGGAGAGGAAGGTCTGCATCACGACGAACGGGACGCTCCTCGCGCGGCAGACGGAAACGCTGCTCGCAGCCCCCACGCTCCACAAGGTCAGCGTCTCACTCCACAGCTTTGAAGGGAACGACGGCGCACAGGAGCGCGAGCGGCAGTATCTGGAGGAGGTCTGGAGCTTTGCCGCCCGCGCCGCCGCGCAGGGCGTCATCGTTGCGCTGCGGCTGTGGAATGAGGGCGGCGCGGAGACGCGCAATGGCGCGATCGAAGCCTTTCTTCACGAAAAATGTCCGGGCGAGTGGCCCGAGCCGCGCGGCGGCAGCTTCCGCCTGCGGGACAATTTGTACCTTGAGCGCGCGAAAAAATTCGACTGGCCCGACCTTAGCGCGCAGGAGCGCGGCACACAGTTCTGCTACGGTCTGCGCGACCAGCTCGGCGTGCTCGCCGACGGCACGGCAGTGCCGTGCTGTCTCGATCACGAGGGCGACATCGCGCTGGGGAATCTGTTCACGCAGCCGCTTTCGGAAATTCTGCAAAGCGAACGCGCGTGCGCGCTGCGCGAGGGCTTTTCGCGCCGCCGTCCGAGCGAGGAGCTCTGCCGCCGCTGCGGCTTCGCCGCGCGCTTTTGACCGATAGGAGAAGCATGAACGAACAGGAACGACTCAACGCCCTCACCGCGCCGCTGCTGACGTGGTACGATATCCACAAGCGCGTCCTGCCGTGGCGCGGCATCCGCGATCCTTACCGCATCTGGGTGTCGGAGATCATGCTGCAGCAGACGCGCGTGCAGGCGGTGCTGGAATACTATGCCCGCTTTATGGCAGAGCTGCCCGACGTGTACGCGCTCGCGGCAGTGGGCGAGGAGCGGCTTTTCAAGCTCTGGGAGGGTCTGGGCTACTACTCCCGCGCACGGAACCTGCACCGTGCGGCGCAGGTTCTCGTAAACGACTGCGGTGGGGAATTTCCCCGCACGCGCGAGGAGCTTCTGCGCCTCCCCGGCGTCGGCGACTATACGGCGAGCGCCATCGCCTCCATCGCCTTCGGCGAGCCGGAGCCTGCGGTGGACGGCAATCTCCTGCGCGTCGCCGCCCGGGTCGGCGGCATCGCGGAGGACATCATGGACGCCAGGGTGCGCAAGCGTTTTCGCGCCATGCTCACCGAAAGCATCGACTGCGAGCGTCCCGGCGAATGGAACCAGGCGATGATGGATCTCGGCGCGACGGTTTGCCTGCCGAACGGCGCGCCGCTGTGCGAAAAATGCCCCGCCCGCGCCTTCTGCGCGGCGTACCAAAACGGCATGACCGATGTGCTCCCCGTGCGCGCGGCGAAAAAACCGCGCAGGGTCGAGGAGCGGACTGTGTTCCTGCTCGTGCGGGACGGCAGGCTCGCCCTGCGCAAGCGTCCCGCCAAGGGGCTGCTCGCGGGACTGTGGGAGCTTCCGAATGTCCCCGGGAATCTTGACGAGGCCGGGGCGGCCATCACGCTCGCGCAATGTGGGCTTACGGCGCGGACGCTCACGCCGGTCGGTGCAGCAAAGCATATTTTTTCCCATGTGGAATGGGATATGCACGGCTATCTTGCCGTGGCAGCGGGCGAGAACAATGAATTTCTCTGGGCGGACGGCGCGGCGCTGCAAGCGGCAGCGATCCCCTCGGCATTCCGATACTACTTCGACACGGCGGTCCGATGGCTCGCCGCACAACAGGGAGGAACCGATCATGGCACAGCTTTACTTTAAGTACGGCGCGATGGGCTCGAGCAAGACCGCGAACGCGCTTATGGCGCGCTTCAACTATGAGGAGCGCGGGCAGCAGACGCTGCTCGTCAAGCCGCAGCTCGACACGCGCGACGGCGACCACATGGTCCACTCACGCATCGGGCTGGAGTTCCCCTGCGTCTACTTCCACGAAATGCGTGAGATGAGTGAGGACGAGCTGAAGAAGAACGCCTGCATCATCGTCGACGAGGCGCAGTTCCTCACGCGCGAGGAGGTCATGTATCTCGTCCATCTGGTGGACGACTGCGGCATCCCCGTGATGTGCTACGGTCTGCGCGCGGACTTCCGCGGCGAGCTGTTTCCCGGCAGCTATGAGCTGCTCGTGATGGCGGACAAGCTCGAGGAGGTCAAAACGATCTGCTGGTGCGGTAAGAAGGCGGCGTTCAACGCCCGCTTCGACGCGAACGGCAAGGTCCTCAAGGAGGGCGAGCAGGTCGTGCTCGGCGCAAACGACCAGTATATCGGTCTGTGCCGCCGCCATTGGATGGCCGGCGACCTCGGCCCCGACTTCAACGGACGGGGGACGGGCGACTGATGCTCTGCAATATCTGTCCGCGCCGCTGCGGCGCGGAGCGCACGGAGACGCGCGGCGGGGGCGTCTGCGCCATGCCCGCAGGCATCGTAGCGGCAAAGGCCATGCTCCACCAATGGGAGGAGCCGGTGCTCAGCGGCACGAACGGCGCGGGCTGCGTCTTCTTCTCCGGCTGTAATCTCGGCTGCGTGTTCTGCCAGAACGGTAAGATCAGCCACGAGAATTTCGGCAAGGTCCTTTCCCCCGCACGGCTGCGGGAGATTTTCTTCGAGCTCATCGCGCAGGGCGCGCACTGCATCGACCTGGTTTCGCCCACGCACTTCACGCCTTGGGTGCTGGAGGCTCTGGAAGATCCGCTGCCCGTGCCGGTGGTGTGGAACAGCGGCGGCTATGAGCGCGTGGAAACACTCAAAACGCTGGAGGGCAGGGTGCAGATCTATCTGCCCGACCTCAAGTACGCGCTGGAAAAGCCCGCGCGGGAGCTGAGCTGCGCGGGCGATTACTTTCCCGTCGCCGCCGCGGCCATCGACGAGATGCTGCGGCAGGTGGGGCCATACCGGATCGGAGACGACGGCTTGATGAAGTCCGGCATCATCATCCGCCACCTCGTCCTGCCCGGTCAGCTCGAGAACACCAAGGCGGTCATCGACTATGTATCCGCGCACTTCCCGCCGCACACGGTGCTTTTTTCCCTTATGAGCCAGTACACGCCCCAGCCCGGCGCGAGCGGAGCGCTCGCGCGGCGATTGAACCACGCGGAGTACCGCGCGGCGGTGCGGTACATGACCGACTGCGGCATCACGGACGGCTTCTGTCAGGAGCTTTCCAGCGCGAAAGAGGAATATACACCGATCTTTGATCTGCAGGGGGTCTATCATGACGGATAAGCGACAGCTCAGCTGCCTGCGCTGCGGCGCGGGAATGCGATTTATCGGACGCGACAAGTTCCAGCGCCGCCCCGACCTGTTCCTTTCGGACCTGACCTTCGCCCTTGCGGGCGGAATGGAGGTCGACATCTATTCCTGTCCTACGTGCGGAAAGCTCGAGCTGTTCCAACCGGAAGCGCCGTCGGACGGGCTCGCGCAGAAGCAATGTCCCGTCTGCGGGGCGGTCATCGACTTTGATTACGGACGCTGCCCACGGTGCAGGCACGAGTTTTGATAACGCTATGCAATATTTATTAAAAAAATTACGAGGAGGATTCGCCATGCCGCGCATCAGCAAGGAAAACTATTACCTCGACATTGCCGAAACGGTGCTCGAACGCGCGACCTGCCTGCGGCGGGTCTACGGCGCTATCATCGTCAAAAACGACGAGATCATTTCCACCGGCTACAACGGCGCGCCCCGCGGACGGAAAAACTGCGTCGACCTCGGCTTCTGCACACGCGAGGAGCTGCAGGTCCCGCGCGGCGAGCGCTACGAGCTCTGCCGCAGCGTCCACGCCGAGGCGAACGCCATCATCTCGGCCTCCCGGCGCGACATGGTCGGCGGCACCATCTATCTTGTGGGCCGCGACGCGCGTACGGGCGAGCTGCTGCACGATGCGACAAGCTGTGCCATGTGCCGCCGTCAGATCATCAACGCAGGGCTCGAAAAGGTCGTCATCCGCCGCACGGAGACGGAGTTCGAGGTCGTGCCCGTGCAGCAGTGGATCGACGAGGACGATTCTCTTCCCGAAGCATAAGACATAAGAAAAGAAGGTCTCTTTTCAAGAGGCCTTCTTTTTTCTGTTCCGCTTTCAGCGGCAGTATTTCTCGATGTAGGCGTTCTGGCACTTGATGATGATCTTCACGGCCTCGTCGCGGCCGAGCACGTCACTCACCACAGTCTCCTTGCCCTCAAGGCTTTTATAGACGCGGAAGAAGTGCTTGATCTCGCTGGCGACGTGGTCGGGCAGCTCGGAAATATCCTGATAGGTGTTGTAGGTCGGGTCCTGGAAGGGAATGGCAATGATCTTCTCGTCGAGCGAGCCGCCGTCCTCCATCGTGATGACGCCGATGGGGTAGCACTCAACGAGGCTCAGCGGACGGATGCACTCCGAGCAGAGCACCAGCACGTCCAGCGGGTCGCCGTCGTCCGCCCAGGTGCGGGGGATGAAGCCGTAGTTCGCCGGATAGTGGGTGGAGGTATAAAGGATACGGTCGAGGCGCAGGGCGCCGGTCTCCTTATCCATTTCGTATTTGTTCTTGCTGCCCTTTTCGATCTCGATGACGGCGAGGAAGTCCTCGGGGCGCACGCGGTGGGGCGCAACATCATGCCAGAGGTTCATAGACGGACCCTTCTTTCTTTACAAAAATAATAGATATCCTCAATGAAAGATTATAATATGCCCGTGCCGCGATTGCAAGGGCGGGACGCACAAACTTTATGTAAAAATCTCTGCGGTTTCCGAAAAAACGCAACAAAACGCCTGCCGCGCCGGCACGACAAAATTTTCGCTTCATCTTGTCAGGGCGCGCGCTCCGTGTTATAATTTATTAGTTAAAGTATATCAACCGGGAGGATAACCCCTTGGAACGAGAAAAGGTATTGGTCAGCGCCGAGGAAACGGCGCGGCAAAAGGAATATATGGATAAGGTGCGCGCGCTGCACGAGCGGCGCACGACGAAGCCGCTGGCCTACGTCCACACCTACGGCTGCCAGCAGAACGTGGCGGACGGCGAGCGGCTGATGGGAATGCTGCGCGAGATGGGCTGCGAGTTCACCGACGACACGAAGCGCGCCGACATCGTGCTGATGAACACCTGCGCCATCCGCGAGAACGCGGAGAAAACCGTTTACGGGATGCTCGGCCAGCTCACGCACACCAAGGCGGCGAATCCCGACCAGATCATCTGCCTGTGCGGGTGCATGGCACAGCAGCCGCGCGTGGCGGAAAAGGTGAAAACCAGCTACCGCCACGTCGATCTCGTGCTCGGTCCGCAGGCCGAGTGGCGCTTCCCCGAGCTCTTGTACCGCGCCTACACCGAGCGCGGCCGCGTCTTTTCCATCGACGACGAGCCGGGCCGCATCGCAGAGGACATCCCCGTCTACCGCGTCGGCGGCGTGAGCGCGTGGGTGAGCATCATGTACGGCTGCAACAACTTCTGCTCGTACTGCATCGTGCCCTACGTCCGCGGCCGCGAACGCAGCCGCGAGCCGGAGCAGATCGTGCGCGAGGTCCGCGAGCTGGTCGCGGCGGGCTATAAAGAGATCACGCTGCTCGGTCAGAACGTCAACAGCTACGGCAAGGATCTCGGCACGGGCTATGATTTTGCCGACCTTCTCGCGGAGATCGACCGGATCGACGGCGACTACTGGGTGCGCTTCATGTCCAGCCAGCCCAAGGACGCGACGCCCAAGCTCTTTGACACGATGGCGGCGAGCCGCCATGTGACGCATCAGCTGCACCTGCCCGTCCAAAGCGGCAATGACCGCGTGCTGCGCGCGATGAACCGCCCCTATACCCGCGCGGGCTACCTCGAGCTGATCCGCTATGCCCGCAGGGCCATGCCCGACCTCGTGCTCACGAGCGACATTATCATCGGCTTCCCCGGCGAGACCGAGGCGGAAGCGATGGACACCGTAAGTCTGATCAACGAAGTCCATTTCGACGCGCTCTTTACGTTTATCTTCTCTCCCCGCCCGGGCACGCCCGCCGCGAAGCTGGACGATCCCACGCCGCGCGAGGAAAAGCAGAAGTGGTTCGACGCGCTCTGCAACGCCCAGAACGCCATCAGCGCGGAGAAGCACGCCGCCTACATCGGCAGGACCGTGCGCGTGCTGGTCGAGGGTGAGAGCGACGGCGCGGACTGGCCGCTCTCCGCGCGCACCGAGGGCAACCGCCTCGTGCGCATGAAGGGCGACAAGAGTCTTATCGGAACGTTCACCACAGCAAAAATTTCGGACAGCAACACCTGGGCGCTCTACGGAGCCGCGGAGGAAACGATATGAAGATCACCACCTTACTGGAAAACAAGACCACCTGCGATGCGCTCCGCTGCGAGCACGGGCTTTCGCTCTACATCGAAACAGAAAAGCACAAGATCCTCTTTGACTCCGGCGCGAGTGACGCTTTCTGGGAAAACGCCAAGGCGCTCGGCATCGACCTCGCACAGGTCGATATCGCCTTTCTCTCCCACGCGCACAACGACCACTGCGGCGGCCTGCTGACCTTCCTGCGGGGCAACCGCACCGCGAAGGTCTATCTTCAGAAGGAGGCCTTCGGTGATTACTATGTCGTGACGCCGACGAAATGCGCCTTCATCGGTCTCGATCCCAAGCTGCACGAGTACGCTGACCGCTTCGTGATGGCCGAGGGTGTGACAAAGCTCGACGAGGAGCTGACGCTCTTCTCCGGCATCCGGACGCACGAGCTCCTGAGCGAGGCGAACGCCACGCTGCGCGAAAAGGTCGGCGGGGACTATCCCCGCGACGCCTTCCGCCACGAGCAGGACCTGCTGGTGACGGAGCACGGCAAAACCGTCCTCTTCGCTGGCTGCGCCCACAGCGGCATCATCAACATCATCAACCGCGCGGAGGACATTCTGGGCCGCGCGCCGGACTATGTGTTCGCGGGCTTCCATCTCTACAATCCCTCGCTCGATCAGAGCGAGCCAAGAGCCCTTGTGGACGCGGTGGGCGAGCGCCTGCGCGCGCGGAAGGCGACGCGCTACGTCACCGGCCACTGCACCGGCGACGACGCTTACGCCTGGCTGCACGAAACGCTGGGCGACCGCCTCGCCTACATGGCGACCGGAACGACCTTTACGATCTGATTTTTTAGAAAGTGAGCAACGAACATGGCAGACCTCACGCCGATGATGCGCCAATATCTTGAGATCAAGGAGCAGAATAAGGATTCCATCCTCTTTTTCCGTCTCGGCGACTTCTACGAGATGTTCAACGAGGACGCGAAGCTCGCCGCGCGCGAGCTGGACCTCGTTCTCACCACGCGCGACCGCGGCAAGTCCGCCGAGGAGCAGACGCCGATGTGCGGCATCCCGTACCATTCGAGCGACGGCTACATCGCGCGGCTCATCGCCAAGGGCTACAAGGTTGCCATCTGTGAGCAGACCGAGGACCCGGCGCTGGCCAAGGGCCTCGTCAAGCGCGACATCATCCGCGTCGTCACCCCCGGCACGGTGATCGACAGCGCGTGTCTGGACGACCGGCGCGGCAACTTCCTGTGCGGCGTGTTCCTCGACGAGCAGAATGCGGGCGTCGCGTTCTGCGATATGTCCACAGGCCACACGCACGTCACCGCCTTTTCCGGCGCGGACCGTGCGGAGCATCTGTGCAATGAGCTTGCGCGCTTCTCGCCCGCCGAAGCGGTGCTGAGCGCGGGCGCGTATGCGGACGAGGAGCTGAAAGCCCTGCTTGCCGACAGGCTCTCCTGCCGCGTGGAGCGCGGCGACGCGCGCTTCGACTTGAAGGCGGCGGAAAAAGCCGTGCTCGCGCAGTACGGTGAAGATGCCTATGCCTCGCTCCCGCGCAACAACCCCGCCGCGGCGCTCGCGCTCGGCGGCCTTCTGAGCTATCTGCACGAAACGCAGAAGAGCGACCTATCCTACATCAGCGATCTTGAATACTACGAGCAGGGCCGCTTCATGGAGCTGGACCTCTCCGCCCGCCGCAATCTGGAGCTGACGGAGACCATTCGCGGCAAGGAAAAGCGCGGGAGTCTGCTTTGGGTACTTGACAAAACGAAAACCGCCATGGGCGCGCGCTGCCTGCGTTCCTGGCTGGAGCGTCCTCTGCGCGAGGTCGCTGCCATCACACGCCGCTCGAACGCCGTCGGCGCGCTGGTGAACGACACAATGGCGCGCGAGGAGCTGGTCCTCGCCCTCTCCGGCATCAGCGACATGGAGCGGCTCATCGGCCGCATCGTCTACGGCACGGCGGGCGGGCGCGACCTCGTCTCGCTGCATAATTCCATCGAGCAGCTCGCCGCCGTGCGCGAGCAGCTCGCGCACTTCACCACAGGCCGGCTCGGCGAGCTTTCGCAGGAGCTCGATCCGCTTACGGACATCGCCGCGCGCATCGCCGAGACCATCGTGGACGAGCCGCCGTTCTCCGTGCGCGAGGGCGGCTTCATCCGCAAAGGCTTCAACGCCGAGGTCGACCGCCTGCACGACATTCTCTCCGGCGGCAAGGGGCTGCTCGCCTCCATTGAAACGAAGGAAAAGGAACGCACCGGCATCCGCACGCTGAAGATCGGCTACAACAAGGTCTTTGGCTACTACATCGAGGTCTCCAATTCCTTCAAGGATCAGGTGCCCGACACCTACATCCGCAAGCAGACGCTCGTTAACGGCGAGCGCTACATCACGCAGGAGCTCAAGGACTTAGAGCAGGAGATCCTGACCGCGGGGGAGCGCGACAACGCGCTCGAATACGAGATCTTCTCCGCCCTGCGCGACGAGATCTGCGCGGGCGCCGAGCGCATCCAGAAAACCGCCGCCGCAGTCGCGGAGCTTGACACGCTCGCGTCGCTTGCCGTCGTCGCGGTCAAGAACAACTACTGCTGCCCGGTGGTGGACGATTCCGGCGTGATCGAGATCCACGACGGCCGCCATCCGGTCGTCGAGCGCGTGCTGAAGGACGCTCTCTTTGTGCCGAACGACACCTACATGGGCGAAAAGGAAAACCGCGTCGCCATCATCACAGGCCCCAACATGGCGGGTAAATCCACCTATATGCGTCAGGTCGCGCTCATCACGCTCATGGCGCAGATCGGCTCGTTCGTTCCCGCCCGCGCCGCCCGCATCGGCGTGGTGGACCGCATCTTCACCCGCATTGGCGCGAGCGACGACCTGGCCGGCGGCCAGTCCACCTTCATGGTCGAAATGAGCGAGGTCGCGGAAATCCTGCGGCAGGCGACGGCACACTCGCTGCTGATCTTAGACGAGATCGGCCGCGGCACCTCGACCTTCGACGGCATGAGCATCGCCCGTGCGGTGCTCGAGTTCTGTGCCGACCGCAAAAGGCTCGGCGCAAAAACGCTCTTCGCCACCCATTACCACGAGCTCACCGAGCTGGAGGGCACGCTCGCGGGCGTGAAAAACTACAACATCGCCATCAAAAAGCGTGGGGAGGACCTTGTATTCCTCCGCAAGATCATTCCCGGCGGAGCCGACCGCAGCTACGGCATCGAGGTCGCCAAGCTCGCGGGACTGCCGAAGGAGGTCGTCTCCCGCGCGAAGAAAATACTGGAGGAGCTGGAAGCCGGCGGCAGCTATATCCCGCCGCGCGAGGAGCGCGAGCAGGTGAGCCTTGACGCCATCGGCGAAGCCGAGGTGCTCGACGCGCTGCGCCGCGCCCAGCCGGACACCATGTCGCCCATCGAGGCCATGCAGCTGCTCTATGACCTGAAAAAGAAGCTCCCGAACTAACCCTGAAACAGACAGAAAGGGTCTATCCACATGGCAAAAAAAGCCGCTACCTCCCACATGAACCAGACCGAGCGCGTCGCGGGGACGATTTTCTTTATCGTTTATCTGCTCGTGCTGCCGCTGCTGGCCAACAAGCTCTTTGACATCGTCGAGGTTCTGCTCGACACGAAGATCAGTGACTCGCTGGCGAACATCATCTACTACTATGTGCTCTTCGCCATCGTGCTGCTTCTCTTTCACTCGTTCCTCGCGCACACGACGAGCCGCTTCCTCGGCGGCGTGAGCCGCGCGATGACGACGTTCTGCATGGGCCTTCTGGTCTTTTACGGCGCGAACGAGCTCTTCTACCGCGTGGCAAACGTGCTCTTCAACAGCCGCACCAACCTCAACGACATGACCATCGCCGCGTCCATCAACGCCGCGCCGCGCCTGACGGCGCTCATCATCGTCTTTCTCGCCCCCTTTGTGGAGGAGGTCCTTTTCCGCGGTCTCGTGTTCGGCTGCCTGAGGGAAAAGAGCCGCGTCGCCGCTTACGTCATCTCCTGCGTGCTCTTCGCGTTCATGCACGTGTGGACCTTCGCCCTCTCCTCGTGGGACTGGAGCTATCTCATCCTCATGCTGCAATACCTCGTGCCCGGCCTCGTCTTCGCGTGGGCGTTCGACCACTCCGGCACGCTCTGGACGTCCATCCTGCTCCACGCGACCGTCAACGCGCTGGCTCTCTGGGCCATCGTCGGATAAGGAGAATACCATGCCGCACATCGAACAGCTATCCCCCCATATCGCCAATCTCATTGCCGCCGGCGAGGTCGTCGAGCGTCCCGCGAGCGTTGTCAAGGAGCTTTTGGAAAACGCCATCGACGCGGGCGCGAGGAACGTCACCGTCGAGCTGCAAAACGGCGGGCTGACCTATCTGCGCGTCACGGACGACGGCTGCGGCATCGCGCCCGACGAGCTGCCCACCGCCTTTCTGCGCCACGCGACGAGCAAGCTCCGCACCGCCGCCGATCTGGCCGCCATCGGCACGCTCGGCTTCCGCGGCGAAGCGCTCGCCGCCATCGCGTCCGTTTCTCACCTGGATATTTTCTCGCGTCAGACGGGCGCCGCGAGCGGCGCGACGCTGCATCTTGACGGCGGCAAGCCGCTCTCCGTCGAGCCCGCAGGCTGTCCCGAGGGCACGAGCATCATCGTGCGCGACCTTTTTTACAACACGCCCGCGCGGCTGAAGTTCATGAAGCAGGACCGCGCCGAGGCGACCGCCATTGCGGGCCTTGCCGCGCACATCGCGCTCTCGCACCCCGATATTTCCTTCCGTCTCATCAAGGACGGCAGGGAGGAGCTGCACACCCCGGGCGACGGTAAACCCCTCAGCGCCGTCTACGCCGCGCTGGGCCGCGATTTCGCCCTCGCGCTGGTCGAGGTCCACGGGCGCGACGGTCAGCTCGCCGTTGACGGCTTCGTAACAAAGCCCCTCGCGGGCCGCGGCACGCGAGGGATGCAGACCTTTTTCGTCAACGGCCGCTTCATCAAGTCCCAGCTCCTCACCGCCGCGGTGGAGGAAGCCTACGCAAACCGCCTGATGAAGGGCAAATTCCCCGGCTGCGTGCTGAACGTCACGCTGCCGGCGGACATGGTGGACGTGAACGTCCACCCCGCCAAGACGGTCGTGAAATTCCTCAATGAAAAGCAGATCTTCGACCTTGTGTACCACGCCGCGTCCGACGCTCTCGACCGCGACGGCGCGCCCGAGCCGCTGCACACATCGCCGAGACCGGCCGCGCAGGCTCCCAAGCCGCAGGAGTTTTACCGCAGCATGACGGTGCAGGAGTGGCGTGCGCAGAACGAGGCCAAAAGGCCGGAGCCGCCCAAAAGTGACGCGCCGTTCATCGCCGTCACGTCCGCCTCGAGTGAGCTGGGCGGACGCGTGAGCGTCAGCGACTTCGTCCGCCGCACACCGGCTCCCCCGGCGAAAAAGCCGGAGGACGGGCACATCCTTCCGAAGATGGTCGAGGCCGCCTTCATGCCGCCGCGCGATGAAGCAGCAAAGCCGGAAGCGCCCGCCGCGCCCATTTTCGCCGTGCAGACCACGCTCGAGACCGCGCACGCCGAGCCGGAGCAGACGGCGATCGAGCCGGAGCCGGTCATACCGTGGCGCATCGCGGGCGAGGTGCTCGACACCTACATCGTCTGCGAGGACGCGGAGAAAACCGTCTGGCTCATCGACAAGCACGCCGCGCACGAGCGCGTGAATTTCGACCGCTTCAAGGCGAATCTTGAGCCCATCATGTCGCAGGAGCTGCTGACTCCTGTGGTCGCGCAGTTCGCCGCGGCGGAGTACACCGCTCTTGTCGGGCAGCTCGCGCTGCTGCGCGAGTTCGGCTTTGCCTGCGAGGAGTTCGGCGACGGCGCGATCCTGATCCGCGCCCTGCCCGCCGACATTCCCGCCGAGGACGCTGCGGCAAGTCTTGAGGACCTTGCGGGCCGCCTCGTCGAGACGCACCACGCCGACCCCGAGAGCGCCCGCGACGCGCTGCTGCACACCATGGCCTGCAAGGCCGCCATCAAGGGCGGCTGGAAAAGCGACGAGCGCGAGCTTCGCGTGCTGGTGGATAAGGTACAGTCGGGCGAGGTCCGATTCTGCCCGCACGGACGGCCCGTGGCCGTCAAGCTCACCAAATACGAGCTGGAAAAAATGTTCAAGCGCGCCTGAGCGCGGAAAGGAGACGTCATGCCGCCCAAGGTAGTTTGCATTGTCGGCCCGACCGGCTGCGGAAAGACCGGCCTCGGCGTCGCGCTGGCCGAAAGGCTCGGCGGCGAGGTCGTCTCCTGCGATTCCATGCAGCTCTACCGCGGCATGGTCATCGGCACCGCCGCACCGACGGAGGCGGAGACGCGGGGCGTGCCACACCACATGGTCGGCGTGATCGACCCGCGCGAGGATTACTCCGTGGCGCGCTACGCTGCGGACGCCGCCGAATGTGTGGACGGCATCCTCGCGCGCGGCAAGCTGCCCATCCTCGTCGGCGGCACGGGGCTGTACCTCGACGCGCTCCTGCGCGGACACGGTTACGCTCCCGGCACGACCGGTGGAGAGACGCGTAGGCTTCTGGAGCGGCGCTGGAACAACGAGGGCGGCGAGGCCCTCTTCGCCGAGCTGCGCTCCATTGATCCGGAAAGCGCCGCCGCGCTGCACCCGAACGACAAAAAGCGCGTCATCCGCGCGCTCGAGGTCTACCGCGAGACAGGGAAGACCATGTCGCGGCACAATGCCGACACCCGGCTCGTCCCGCCGCGCTACGAGCCCGTCTACCTCGGTCTTGCCTACGCCGACCGCGAGGAGATGAAGCGCATCATCGACCTCCGCGTGGACCGGATGGTCGCACAGGGTCTGTTTGACGAGGTGCGCGCTTTGGTCGAGAGCGGCGTGCCGCGCACGGCGACGGCAATGCAGGCCATCGGCTATAAGGAGTGTCTGGGCTGTCTCGCGGGCGAATGCACGCAGGACGAGGCCGTCGCCGAGATCAAGCTCCGCTCGCGGCAGTACGCCAAGCGCCAGCTCACCTGGCTGCGGCGGAACAAGGATATTCACTGGTTCTACCGGAAAAATTCCCGCGATCTTCCCGCCGCTTTACAATTTTCGACAGAAATTCTCACAAACCTTGGCGTATCCTGATTTTATACGGACGGCACCCATAAAACCGCCGCCCGAATAAAAAGAAAGGGTACATCCAACATGAAAAAGACAGCCAATCTTCAGGACATTTTCCTCACCAAAGCCCGCAAGCAGGGCGTGCCGCTGACCGTGTTCCTCGTCAACGGCTTCCAGATGCGCGGCAGCGTGACCGGCTTTGACAGCTTCACCGTCGTTCTTTTGAGCGAGGGTCGGCAGCAGATGATCTACAAGCACGCGATCTCGACCATCGCGCCGCTGAGCCCCATCGATCTGCACGAGGCGGACGAGACCGGGGAGGAATGACCTGAGCCTCCCGAGGTGCCTATGAGATCCCGATCCCTATCGACAAAACTGATCTTTGTTTTCCTGTTTCTCGCGGTGGCCGCCTACTTCAGCGTGCAGGCCTACCGCTACTTCGTCGACCCGCAGACCACCACGCTCGTCTACGCTTACTCCAGCGAGGACGCCATCGCCGCGACCGGCTATTTCGCGCGCGACGAGCAGGTGATCGCGTGCAGTGAAACGCTTCTGGAGCTCGAGCGCGCCGAGGGTGAACGCGTGAACGCGGGCGGCACGCTCGCAACGGTCTACCGCAGCGAGAGCGCGCTGAACGACCACCGTCAGCTCCGCGCGCTCCGATCCCGGCTCGAGCAGCTGCGCTACGCGCGCGAGGCGTCCCGCGACGCCGAGACCGCGCTCAAGCTCGACGGCGACATCCGCGAGGACCTCTTCGCGCTGCGCGCTTCCCTTGCCACCGGAAGCTGGACGAGCGTCGAGTCCTCCGGCGAGGAGCTGCGCACGACAGTGCTCAAGCGCGAATACGCCTACGCGGGCACGGACGATCTGGATGTGCGCATCGACGCGCTCAATGCCGAGATCAGTACGCTCTCCGGCCGCCTGGAGGGCGGCACGCAGACCATCCGCGCGCCGTTTGCCGGCACCTACAGCGCCGTCGCCGACGGCTACGAGGCCGTTCTCACCCCCGCGGCGCTGGAGAATATGACCGTCGCGCAGTACGATGCCATCGCCCCGGAGGCGGCAAGCTCGACCGTGGGCCGGCTGATCGCCGGCGAGGAGTGGCGCTTCGTCACCGTGCTGAGCGCCGCAGATGCTGCGCGGCTGCAGAAGGGACAGGCCCTCAGCCTGCGCGCCGCGACCGGCGTGGACTTCGATCTTGACGTCACCGTCGAGCGCATCGGGCGTGAGGAGAACGGCCGCGTGATCGTCGTCCTGCGCGGTGGCAGCCATTTGGCCTATGTCACGCTCCTGCGTGCGCAGAACGTTGAGCTGATCCTCGCGCGCTACGAGGGACTGCGCATCCCCAAAAATGCCCTCCGCGTGGACGCGGACGGCAGCAGCGGCGTCTACTGCCTTGTGGGGCTGCGCGCCTACCGCAAGCCGGTGGAGGTCCTCTGGCAGGGCGAGGATTACTGCCTTGTCCGGCCCGTCGGCATCGAAACGACCAGTGAAAGCCTGCGCCAGCTCTACACGCTGCGCGCCGGCGACGAGGCGATCGTCTCGGCAAACGATCTATACGATGGAAAGGTGGTCGAATGAACATGAGCATTCGGGAAAACATTCAGCAGGTACGGGAAAACATTGCCGCCGCGGCGCTCTCCGCCGGGCGCAGGCCCGAGGACATCACGCTTGTCGGCGCGAGCAAGATGAACGACGCCGCGGCCTGCCGCGAGGCCATCGCCGCGGGCATCGACGCGCTCGGCGAGAACCGCGTGCAGGAGATGACGCAGAAGCTCGCGGAGAACGCCTACGACGGCGCGCCTCTGCACTTCATCGGTCATCTCCAGCGCAACAAGGTGAAGCAGGTCGTCGGCAAGGTCGCGCTCATCGAATCCGTCGGCTCCTATGAGCTGCTTGAGGATATCGACCGGCAGGCCGAAAAGCTCGGCATCGTCCAGCCCATTCTCCTTGAGGTCAACGTCGGCGGGGAGGAGGCCAAGAGCGGCTTTGCCGTCTCCGAGGTCCGCGCCGCCGCCGAAAGGGCCAAGAGCCTCTCCCACGTCGTGCTGCGCGGGCTGATGACCATTCCGCCGGTCGCCGAGGGAGAGCACGGGAGCGTGCCCTACTTTGAAAAAGTTCATGCGCTTTATGTTGACATCAACGCGAGTTTGTATGATAATAAGCTTGATATATTATCTATGGGCATGAGCGGCGATTATGAGGACGCCGTCCGCTGCGGCGCGACGATGGTGCGCGTCGGCACGGCGATCTTCGGCGCGCGCCGCTATACGCTTTGATACAGGGAGGTTTTTTTCATGGGACTCATTGACGATCTGAAGAAATGGGCGCATCCCTACGAGGATGAGGACGAAGAATACGAAGACGATTTTGCCGAGCTCGGCTCCCGCGACACGGGTGCCTTTGCCGACGAGCGGCCCAGCCGCCGCGAGCGCGACCGCGACGAGGACCGCCGCAACAAGGTCGTCAACATCCACGCGACGACGCAGCTCAAGGTCGTGCTCGTCAAGCCCGAGCGCTTTGAGAATGCCAGCGAGATCGCCGACCACCTGAAGGAAAAGCGCACGGTGGTCATCAACCTCGAATCCACGAACAAGGACATTGCCCGCCGCCTGATCGACTTCCTCTCCGGCGTCGCCTACGCGGGCGAGGGCAAGATCAAGAAGGTCGCGGCCAACACCTACATCATCACGCCCTACCACGTCGATATCATGGGCGACCTGATCGACGAGCTGGAAAACAACGGACTGTACTTATAAGAGACGGAGGGCTGCACGATGCTGACACCGCAGGAGGTTTCCAACCACGCATTCGCCAAGGCCGTCATGGGCGGCTACAACATGGCCATGGTCGATGAGTTCCTTGACGAGCTGACCGACGACTATACCTCGCTTTACAAGGAAAACGCCGCGCTCAAGGCGAAGATGAAGGTGCTCGTGGACAAGGTCGAGGAATACCGCTCGACCGAGGACGCCATGCGCGCCGCGCTGCTGACCGCGCAGAAGATGGCCGACAGCATGGTCGCCGAGGCGGAGGAGAAGAAAAAGTCCCTGCTCGAAAACGCCGAAAGCGAGGCCAACCGCAAGATCGGCGCGCTGCGCGACGAGGTCGCGCAGGAGGAGCGCCGCCTGACCGCCGCCAAGGCCGAGACCGCGGACTTCCTCGCCCGCGTGCGCGAGCTTTACGAGCGTGAAATGAAGCTCCTCGAGGAGCTTCCCGAAGCGGACCTCGCCCCCGCGGCTCCGCTGGAGCTCGCCAAGCCCGCCGCCGACGTCAGCGAGATCGAAAAGAGCATCATGGATTCCTTCAAGCTCCCCGACCTCACGAAGGCGGCGGAGGTCGAGCCGGAGGCCGAGGAAGCGCCCGAGGAGCCGGAGGAAAGCCCGGAGGAGGGCAATCCCTTCCTCGATTCCGCGACCCGCGCCATCAAGCTCAGCGACCTCAAGTTCGGCCGCAACTACCACGGCGAAGAATAAAACGCACTTCAAAAGAGCGGCTCTCTCCGAGCCGCTTTTTTCACAGGAGGACACCATGACCAAACGCCCTATCGTCGCGTTCCTTTACGACTTTGATAAGACCCTCTGCACCACCGATATGGAGGATTACGCCTTCATTCCATCCCTCGGCTACACGCCCTCGGAGTTCTGGGCCAAGGCCAACGGCTTCGGCTATGAGAACAAAATGGACGGCCTGCTCGCCTATATGTACACCATGATCCGCGAGTGCGCCGCGCAGGGCATCCGTCTCGACCGCGATTATCTGGTCCGCTCGGGCGAGGCCATCGAGCTGTTTCCCGGCGTGCGCGAGTGGTTCGCGCGCATCACCGCCTACGGCGCGGACCTCGGCGTGGACGTGGAGCATTACGTCATCTCCTCCGGTCTGCGCGAGATCATTGAGGGCAGCGGCATTGCCCATGAGTTCAAGCAGATCTACGCCTGCGAGTTCTATTACGACGAAAGCGGCCTCGCCGCCTGGCCGAAGCTGGACGTCAACTTCACGAACAAGACGCAGTTCGTCTACCGCATCAACAAGGGCATTCTTGACATCGCCCGCGACAAGGAGCTCAACGACTCCATGCCCGACGACTCCAAGCGCGTGCCGTTCACCAACATGGTCTACGTCGGCGATGGACTTTCCGACGTGCCGTGCATGAAGATGATGCGTGCCTACGGCGGACAGGCCGTCGCGGTCTATCAGAAGAGCAACCGCGCAGGCGTGGAAAAGCTTTTGCAGGACGGGCGCGTGGACTTCATTTTCCCCGCCGACTACCGCGAGGGAACGGAGTTCGATAAAACGGTGCACAACATTCTGCGCAAAATGGCAGTCTCCGACGCGCTGAGCGAGAAGAACGCCGAGCAGCTGCGCGCCATCGGGCAGGGCGACGACCCCGACCAGGTCATGCTATTCTAAGAGGAGAACGCTATGGACGAAATGAACACCGTCGGCACGCTCTACATCGTGGCGACGCCCATCGGCAACGCGCGCGACATGACCGAGCGCGGCCGCCAAATTTTAGAGACGGCGGACATCATCGCGGCGGAGGACACCCGCCGCAGCGTCGTGCTGCTCAACAAGCTCGGCATCCGCGGCAACCAGCTCTCCGCCAACCACAAGTTCAACGAATACGGCAAGGCCAAGTGGTTCATCGAGCAGCTTCAGCAGGGCAAGAGCATCGCCGTCATCACCGACGCGGGCACGCCCTGCATCTCCGACCCCGGCAACGAGCTCATTCGTGCCGCCATCGACGCGGGCATCCGCGTGGTCGGCGTGCCCGGCTGCTGCGCCGCGGTCACGGCGCTGTCGATCTCGGGCTTCGACCTTTCGACCTTCTTTTTCTTTGGCTTCTTCCCGCGGGAGGCCGCCGACCGCCGCCGTGCGCTCGCCATGATGCGCCGCGGCGACACGCGCACCTACTGCTTTTACGAAAGCCCCAAGCGCATCATGGACGCGGTGGAGTTCTTTATTTCGGAGCACGCCGGCGTGCGGCTGTGCCTGTGCAACGACATGACGAAGCTCCACGAGATGACCTTCCGCGGCACGCCCGCCGAGGTGCGCGATCAACTGCTCGCCAAGGGCAGCTACGATAAGGGCGAATACGTCCTGCTCTGCGAGGTGGAGGAGGATTATCTCATCACCGAGGTCGAGCACGTCTCCTCGCCCGAGGCGCTGCTGGTGGACTGCATGGTGCGCTGCGACTGCACCGCCAAGGACGCCATCAAGCTGCTTTTGAAGGACGACAACAACACCTACAGCAAAAACGAGCTCTACGCCGCGCATCTTGCCCTGAAAGAGAGGTTCGGCGCATGAGCATCGTGTTGGACGACCTCACCGCGCGGCTCGACACGCTCACCAAGGCCGTGCTTTCTCAGCCGCTCGCGCGCATCGGCTGCTCCAGGGTGACCATCCGCCCGCTGTCGCTGCGCGGCAAGGCTTTTTTTCAGCTGGAATACCAGCATGGGCAGAAGGTCACGCACCGCAACGTGACGAAGGGCGAGCTGCCCGGGCTGTTCGCGCAGGAGCTGGACGGTCTTTATCTTCAGGCCGTGCTCTGCACCGAAACAGAGACGCGCCAGTACATCCGCAAAACGAACGGCAGCTACAAATGCACCGCGAAAGGCGAGGCGCAGCGCACCGCCGCGCCGAAGGCGCATGACCGCCGAAAGGAATACATCCTTGCCGAGGGCGAGAACATTCCCGCGCTCGTCGACCTCGGCGTGTTTACGCCGGACCTCCGCATCGTCAAGGCGAAGTATGATAAGTACAAGCAGATCAACCGCTTCATCGAGCTGGTGGACGACGCCTTCCGCGCCTCGGAGCAGCAGGAGATCACCATTCTCGACTTCGGCTGCGGCAAATCGTACCTCACGTTCATTCTCTACTATTACTTCACCGTCAAGCGCGGCGTGAAGGCGACCATCCTCGGCTACGACCTCAAGGAGGATGTGGTGGAGCATTGCAACGCCATCGCGCAAAAGTACGGCTACGACGGCCTGCGCTTCGTCGTGAGCGACGTCACGCGCGACACGCTCGCGGACACCCATGTCGATATGGTCGTCACGCTCCACGCCTGCGACACCGCCACGGACTACGCCCTCTGGTACGCCGTTGAAAAGGGCGTGAAGCACATTTTCTCCGTTCCCTGCTGCCAGCACGAGATCAACGCCACCATCCACAAGGGCGGCGATTTCGACGTGCTGCTGCGCCACGGTCTTTTGCAGGAGCGCTTTTCCGCGCTGCTGACCGATTCCATCCGCGCCGCCGTGCTCGAGGACATGGGCTACACGGTGGACGTGATCGAATTCATCGACTTCGCCCACTCGCCGAAAAACCTCATGCTCCGCTGCGTCAAGGATCGCCGCGCGGGCGAGAGGAACCTTTCCGCCGCGTGGGAGCTCGCGGAAAAATACGGCTTCCGCCAGACGCTTCTGGAGCTTGCGGAGAAAAAACGTCTCAGCGCGCAAAACACCGCCCCGTAGGCGGTGTTTTGTTTTCTCTTCTTGACAGGGGAATCCTTTCGCAGTAAGATAATGCCCGCCGTTCCACAAAACGGCGGCAGGAGTGATATTCATGGACTATTATCTTTTGACGGATATGGCCGCGCAGATCGGCTACGAGCTGGCCGCCGCCGGAGCGGAGACCTTCCGCATCGAGGAGACGATGCGCCGCGTGCTCGCGGCCTACGGCATCGAATGCGAGGCCTTTGCGATCCCCAACTGCGTCATGGTCAGCCTTGAGGCGGACAACGGCAAGCCGCTGATGGTGATGAAGCGCGTCGGCTTCCACGGCAACGACCTCGATGCGGTCGAGCGGCTCAACGCGCTCTCGCGCCGCATCTGCGCCGAAACGCCCGACCCCGCCGTTGCCGCGCAATGGCTGGAGGAGACAAGAAACGATCGCCGCAGCTATTCCGTTCCCGTTTATTACCTTGGCAATCTTCTTGCCGCGTCCGGCTTCTGCCCCGTCTTTGGCGGAACCCTGCGCGACAGCCTGTGGGCGGGCCTGATGGGGCTTATCATCGGCTTTGTCACGCGCCGGATGGATAAGCTCGAGACCAACCCCTTTTTCAGCACCATCGCCGCCGCCTTCGCCATGGCGGTGCCCGCCTACCTCGCCGCCGCCTTCGGGCTGGTCGACTATGCGGACGCGGTCATCATCGGCTCGCTGATGATCCTGGTCCCCGGTCTGCTCATCACCAACTCCATGCGCGACATCATCTACGGCGACACAAACTCCGGCGTCAATCGCATCGTGCAGGTGCTCCTCTCGGCGCTCGCCATCGCCATGGGCACTGCGGCCGCGTGGCACATCACATCCTCCCTCTACGGCCAGACCGCCGCCAGCACGCTTTCCTATCCCTTCTGGCTTCAGGCCATCGCCATCGCGGTCGCCTGCACCGGCTTTGTTATCCTCTTCAACGTCCACGGCTGGGGGCGCTGCCTGTGCGCGCTCGGCGGCGTCGTGACGTGGATGGCGTATCTGCTGTGCGGCGAGCTCGGTCTCGGTCCCTACGGCGCGAACTTCATCGCCGCCGCAGTCGCCGCCGTCTATGCCGAGGGCATGGCCCGCGCCCGCAAGTATCCGGTCACCTCGTATCAGGTCATCTCCGCCGTACCGCTGCTGCCCGGCGCCGGTATTTACTACACCATGTCCCTCGGGCTGAACGGCAGCACCCAGCTCGCCCTCCAGCGGGGCTTCGCCACCGCAGGCATTGCCGGCAGCATCGCCGCCGCGATCCTGCTCGTCTCATCCGTCGTCCGCCTCTTCACCGCGCAGCGGAAAAAATAAGGCAAAGGGAAGACACGCTCTGCGTGTCTTCCCTTTATCCTTTCTCCGCGCGGTGGAATGAAAAACGGGGTCGGGCATTGCGCCCGACCCTGCCAGTATGGCGGAGCGTGACTCGCAAGCGGGCCGCTCAATCCAGAAAATACATATTCATCTGCGCGCAGGCGACGAGCGCGCCGGTGTCGTCGGTGATATTGACTTCAAAAAAGCCAACGTGTCCGCCGACCTTGATCTCGCGCCCGACCGCCGCCAGCGTCCTGCTGTGCGTGGTGGGCCGCAGGTAATTCATCGAACCGTTGAGCGTGACATTGCGCCGCCCGTACCTGATGCGCGCAAAGGCTCCGGCGGCGGTGTCCGCCATCGTGTAGAGGAAGCCGCCGTGGACGCTGCCCCAAACATTGCGGCTGTTGTCGGTAATCTCGGCCTCCAGCACGCTCCTTTCCTCATCAACGGAAACGATGCGGATCCCGTTGTGCCGGATAAATCCATTGGATTCGTGCTTGATTTTTTCTGCATAATTCTCTATCATAGCTATCGTGCTCCTCTGCTCCTTGGCTGTGCTTCTGCCAAAGATCATAGCAGAAGTGCGCGCGGCCTGCAAGGCAAATTCAAAAGAAATCACTACCGGTAAAGAGAGGTCAGATCACCATGCGCTCCATTCCCGCTCAAATCAAAAGCTACGCGCCGGGCTTCGCGCTCGCGCTCGTCATCGCACTGCTCGCCAAGGGCATCGAGGCGCTGCTGCCGTTCGACGTCATCGGCGCGTCCGTCATCGCCATGTTCATCGGTATGCTCATCAACGGTTATCGTAAGCCAGGCAAAACCACCGCGCCCGGCGTGAAGTTCACGGCGAAGAAGATCCTGAAATTTGCCATCATTCTCCTCGGCGCGAGCCTGAACGTCACGACCATCCTGAACGTCGGCAGAATGTCGCTGACCGTCATGTTCTTTACGCTCCTTACCTGCTTCGGCGGCGGCTACTTCATTGGCCGCGCGCTGGGGCTGGACTGGAAGCTCTCGAACCTCATCTCCGCGGGCACCGGCATCTGCGGCGGCAGCGCCATCGCGGCGGTCGCGCCCGTCATCGACGCCAAGGACAGCAACATCGCCTACGCCCTCTCCGCCACCTTCCTCTTTGATATGGCGATGATCGTGCTCTTCCCCATCATGGGCCGCGCGATGGGCCTTTCCGACATGGCCTACGGCCTGTGGGCGGGCACGGCAGTCAACGATACCTCCAGCGTCGTCGCCGCAGGCTATGCCTTCAGCGAGGGCGCGGGCGACTTCGCCACCATGGTCAAGCTCACGCGCACGCTCGCCATCATCCCGACGGTGATGGTATTCTCGTTTGTGAGTATGCACCTGAAGAAAAAGGAAGCCGCCGCGTCCGGCGGCGCGGTGCAGATCAAGTGGAGGAGCGTCTTCCCGTGGTTCATCCTCGGCTTTCTCGCCATGGCGGTGCTCAGCAGCGTGGGCGTGATCCCCGCGGCAGCCGCGGCAATACTCAAGAAGATCAGCAAGTTCCTCATGGTCACGGCGCTCGCCGCCGTTGGACTCAACACGAGCTTCGCCGAAATGAAAAAGTCCGGCGCGGCGCCGATGGTGCACGGCTTCCTGATCTCCGCGCTCGTCGTCCTCGTGGCGCTGGCCGTGGAGTATTTCATGGGCATCCTGCCGTTCTGACATACCGCAGCGCCCGGGGAGATCGCCCCGTGAGCGGCGCTTACAAGGAAAGGAGAACCTCCAATGAAAAAACAGTTATGCTCTCTACTGACAGCTCTCGCTCTGGCCGTCGGCCTTCTGCCGTCCGCGGCTCGCGCCGCGGAAAATGCGCCGTCCTTTGCCGACGTTCCCGCTGCCGCGTGGTACGCGGACGCGGTGCAGTACGTCTATGAAAACGGTCTTATGACCGGCGTTTCGGAGAGCGAGTTTGCGCCGGACGGCACAGCGACGCGCGGCCAGATCGTCACCATTCTCTGGCGTCTCGCGGGCAGTCCCGTCGTCAACTATGCCATGCGCTACGCCGATGCGGACGAGGGCGCGTGGTACGGCGAGGCCGTGCGCTGGGCAGCCTCCACCGGCGTCGTCACCGGCTATAGCGAGAGCAGCTTCGGTCCGAACGACGCCATTACCCGCGAGCAGCTCGCCGCGATCCTCTACCGCTATGTTAAGACACAGGGGCAGGGCTTTACCGGTATGTGGTACTTCCCACTGCGCTATGACGATGCGGCCAGCATCAGCGATTGGGCGGACGAGGCGATGCACTGGTGCGTGATGAAGGGTGTCCTCAACGGCACGGGCGAAACGACGCTCAGCCCCCAGCTTACCGCGACGCGCGCGCAGCTGGCAGCCATTCTCCAACGCTTCTGCGAACTGCCCAAGGATACCGCGAGCAAGAGCGCCGCGCAGACCGCCTATGACCGTGCGTCGGCCTACCTGACCGCCGCCGTGAGCGCGCCGCGCTACGGCAGTCTCGGCGGCGAGTGGACGGTGCTGGCCCTCGCCCGCGGCGGCGCGGACACGGAAACCGCGTATTTCACCGACTATTGCGCCGCGCTCGAGCAGACCGTGCGTGAAAATAAGGGCGTGCTCAGCGAACGCAAGTACACCGAGTACAGCCGCGTCATCCTCGCGCTCTCCGCGCTCGGGAAGGACGCGCGGGACGTCGCGGGCTTTGATCTGACGCTTCCGCTCGGCGACTACGAAAAGACGGCGGCGCAGGGCGTGAACGGCGTGATCTACGCGCTCCTCGCGCTCGACAGCCGCGACTATCCCATGCCGCAGAACGCGGCGGCAAGCACGCAGGCGACGCGGCAGCTGTATGTGGACGCTATCCTGGCCGCTCAGCTTGCAAACGGCGGCTGGAGCTTCATGGGCGAGGACGCCGATCCCGACCTGACCTCTATGGCCTTACAGGCGCTGGCGAGGTATCGGGAGCAGAGCAGCGTCCGGCCGGCAGTCGACCGCGCGCTCGTGTGCCTGAGCGCCATGCAGAATGCAGACGGCGGCTTCTCCTCCTGGGGAAGTGAGAACGCCGAGAGCTGCACGCAGGTGCTCCTTGCGCTCAACGCGCTGGGCCTCGATGCGGATGACAGCCGCTTCGTAAAGAACGGTCACAGCGCGCTCGACGCGCTGCTGACCTATCAGACCGCAGACGGCGGCTTCTGCCACGAGCGCGGCGGGGAAACGAATCTCATGGCAAGCGAGCAGGCGGTCTGCGCCCTCGCATCGCTCGTCCGCGCCGAGCGCGGCGAGAGCAGCTTCTACCGGATGGCGGCGCTGACGCAGCCTACCGCCTGATGGCATAGCAGCACCGAAACGAAAGGAGGGAGACGGACATGAAAACGGCAAAGCGCCTTTGTGCGGCGCTACTGGCGCTTGCACTGATATTCACTCTTGCGGGCTGCAATGCACAAACGACGGAGCCGACGCCGACACCCACGCCGGCGCAGAGCGAAACGCCCGCGCCCGCCACGTCCGCTCCCTCTGAAACCGAACGACAGGAGGCAGAGACTCCTGCCGCTCCGCCGATCGGAGAACAACAGCCAGTGGAAAGCGGCGCGCCGGAGGGAAACGCCTCCGGCGCATTGCCGACAGGCGGCAGCTCCGACTCACAGGACAGCTCTTCCAACAAACCCGATGCATCACCGGAGAGCACCGCGCCGACGTGTACGGTCTCCATCTCCTGCGCGGCGATCCTGGAAAATCTCGACCGGCTCAATGCGGAGAAGGCTGACCTGATCCCTGCGGACGGCGTTCTGCTGGCTCCGACCGCGGTGGAATTTACCGAGGGCGAGAGCGTGTTTGACGTGCTCAAGCGCGTGTGCCGCGAGAACAAGATACACATGGAGTTTTCCGAAACGCCGGTCTACCAGTCCGCCTACATCGAGGGCATCGGCAACTTCTATGAGTTCGACTGCGGCGAGGGCTCGGGCTGGATGTACCGCGTGAACGGTGAATTTCCCAACTACGGCTGTTCACGTTATACCCTCGCGGACGGCGACACCGTCGAGTGGGTCTACACCTGCGACTTCGGCGCGGATGTCGGCGGGAGGGTCGGCGCATGAAGCATCACGCCTTTCTCGCCTGCCATCCGGCGGTGAATCTGCTCTATTTCGTGCTGGTACTGACGTTTTCCATGTTCTTCCTGCACCCCCTCTGCATTGCCGTCTCGCTCTGTGCCGCGCTTTGGTGCGCCGCGCAGTTAAACGGCGGCGCGGCGGTGCGGCGCAGCGCCCTGTGGCTGGCGCCGACGGCACTGCTCGCCGCGCTGGTGAACCTTGCCTTCAACCATCAGGGCGCGACCATTCTGGCCTATCTCCCCTCGGGCAACCCTCTGACGCTGGAGTCCATCGCCTACGGCTTTGCCGCCGCGGCGATGCTCGCCGCCGTGGTGCTGTGGTTTTCCTGCTGGAACACGGTGATGACCTCGGATAAGCTCATGCACCTTTTCGGGCGCGTCGTGCCCGCCCTCTCGCTCCTGCTGTCCATGACGCTGCGCTTTGTGCCCCGCTTTCAGGCAAAGCTCCAGGAGGTGACGGCGGCGCGGCGGGGCATGGGGCTGTACGCGGAAAAGGGCCGGCTCCAAAAGCTCAGGAGCGCCGTGACGGTCTTTTCCGTCATGGTGACGTGGAGCCTTGAGAACGCCGTGGAGACGGCGGACAGCATGAAAAGCCGCGGCTACGGACTGCCGGGCCGCACGGCCTTTTCCCTCTATCGCTACAGCCGCCGCGACAGGCTGCTGCTTTTGTGGCTGGCGCTCTGCGGCGCTTACGTCGCCGCGGGCTGGGCGCTCGGCGGCGCGAAGTGGCGCTACTATCCCACGGCGCGCGGCGTGCTGACGCCGTATTCCGCGAGCGTGCTGCTCGCGTATTTTCTGCTCTGCCTGACGCCGGTGCTGCTGCAAAGAAAGGAGGCGCGCACATGGAGCTCTATCGCGTCGAAAACCTGACCTTTACCTACCCCGGGCAGTCCGCCCCCGCCCTGCGGGACGTGAGCCTGACGCTCCGCGCGGGCGAGTTTGTCACGCTCTGCGGACTTTCCGGCAGCGGTAAAAGCACGCTCCTTCGCCAGCTGAAGACCGCGCTCGCGCCCAACGGCGTTCGTTCGGGCGCGGTCCTTTTCGCCGGCCGCCTGCTCTCCGACGTTTCGCCGCGCGAGCAGGCGGAGCGCATCGGCTTTGTGCAGCAAAGCCCAGAAAACCAAATCGTCACCGACAAGGTCTGGCACGAGCTGGCCTTCGGGCCGGAGAGCCTCGGGTACGATACGCCCACCATCCGCCGCCGCGTTGCCGAGATGGCGGGCTTTTTCGGCATGGAGAGCTGGTTCCAGCGCGAGACAGCGTCGCTCTCCGGCGGACAAAAGCAGCTTTTGAACCTGGCCGCCGTGCTGACCCTGCAGCCTGACGTGCTCATTTTAGACGAGCCGACCGCGCAGCTCGACCCCATCGCGGCGGCGGACTTTCTCGCCGCGCTCGCACGGGTCAACCGGGAGCTGGGCACAACGGTGCTGTTCTCCGAGCAGCGGCCGGAGGAGGCGCTGCCCCTCTCCGACCGCGCCGTTGTGCTGGACGGCGGGGCGGTCCTCGCGGACGGCGCGCCCCGCGCCGTGGGCGCGCAGCTGCGCACGGCGGGACACGAGCTGTTCCGCGCCATGCCCGCCGCCATGCGCGTGTGGGCGGCGGTGGAGAACGACCTTCCCTGTCCCGTCTCCGTGCGGGAGGGACGGGACTGGCTGGCAGACTTTGCCGCCTCGCACCCCCTCAAGAGCGTGCCGGAGCACCCGCTGCCCGCACCCTCGGAGGAGACGGTCGTGACCGTCTCGGATGCGTGGTTCCGCTATACGCCGGACGCGCCGGACGTGCTGCGCGGGCTGGAGCTGACGGTGCGGCGGGGCGAACTTTTCGCCATCCTCGGCGGCAACGGCGCGGGCAAATCCACCACGCTCCGGCTGCTGGCGGGCCTGCAAAGGCCCTATCGCGGAGAGGTCCGCGTCACCGGCAAAACGGCGCTCCTGCCCCAGGCGGTGCAGACGCTCTTTGCCAAAAAAAACGTGCGCGAGGACCTTGCCGAGGTCACCTCCGACGGGGCGATGCTCGCCTATGTCACCGCACTCTGCCGTCTGGACGCGCTGCTGGACCGTCACCCCTACGACCTTTCCGGCGGTGAGCAGCAGCGCGCGGCGCTGGCAAAGGTTTTGCTCACGCGGCCCGATATCCTGCTCCTCGACGAGCCAACGCGGGGGCTGGACGCGGCCTTCAAGGCGGAGCTGGCTGAGCTGCTGCATGATCTGCTCGCGCAGGGGGTAACCGTCGTTCTGGTCAGCCACGACGTGGAGTTCTGCGCCGCCTACGCGCAGCGCTGCGCGCTCTTTTTCGACGGCTCCATCGCCTCTGATGGCGCGCCCCGGGAGTTTTTCGCGCTCAACCGCTTCTACACCACGGCGGCGAACCGCATGGCGCGCGGCCGGCTGCCCGCAGCCGTGACGGCGGAGGACGTCATTGCCGCCTGCGGCGGCAGGGAAGCGCCGAAAAAAGAGCGGCGGGAGCCTCCGCCGCAGCCGCCGAAAGCGGCGGATATACCCGCCGCGCCGCCGGAAAAGCGAAGGCTTTCCCCGCGCACGGCCGTCTCTGCCCTGATGGCCCTTCTGCTCATCCCCCTGACGCTGGTGTTCGGCCCCAAGCTGCTGGGCGACCGGAGCTACTACGCCGTTTCGCTGCTGATGGTGCTGGAGGCCATGCTGCCGTTCTTCCTTGCCTTCGAGGGGCGCAAACCCCGCGCGCGGGAGCTGGTCGTGACTGCGGTGCTCTGTGCGCTGGGCGTGGCGGGCCGTGCGGCCTTTTTCATGCTGCCCCAGTGCAAGCCCGTGCTGGCATTGACGATCCTTGCGGGCGCGGCCCTGGGCGGGGAGACGGGCTTTCTTGTGGGCGCGGTGACCATGCTGGTCTCTAACATCCTCTTTTCGCAGGGGCCGTGGACGCCGTGGCAGATGCTCGGCATGGGGCTGTGCGGCTTTCTCGCGGGGCTGGTGTTCCACAGGGGCGGTCTGCCAAGGAAGCGGGAGGCGCTTTGCGCCTACGGCGCGGTGAGCGCATTCCTCGTCTATGGCATTCTGCTCAACGCCTACTCCGCGCTGCTCGCCACAGGCGCGCTGACGTGGCAGAGTCTTGCGGTCTACTGCGCCTCCGGCTTTGCAATGGATGCGGTGCAGGCCATCTCCACGGTGATTTTCCTCTGGTTTTTCACCGAGCCGATGCTCGATAAGCTCGAGCGTGTCAAAATCAAATACGGCTTCGCGTGATGACCGCTCGCCGCATCGCTCCCGAAAATACGGCCGGAGACAGCGACGAGCTGTTCTACCCAGCCGCACAATGCCGGCAGCGCGTCACGCCACGCCGATACTCGCAAAAAATGCCTGTGATGCTGTAACATCACAGGCATTTTGGCGCAGCGGGTGGGATTCGAACCCACGTGAGGTTTCCCTCAAACTGATTTCGAGTCAGCCCCGTTATGACCACTTCGATACCGCTGCATACCATGGTATGATACCATGACTTCCGCGCGGTTGCAAGCAATTTTTCATCGCGAATGCCGAAAAACGCATATTTTGCGATGCAAGTATAAAATTCCATCTTGACATTACGCCTCTTCCGTGCTATCATGCAAAAGCTGACAGGTTGCGGAGGGCTCTTGCAGGTGTAGCACAATGGCCAGGGCACCAGCCTTCCAAGCTGGGGATGCGGGTTCGATTCCCGTCACCTGCTCCATCCATTTGCGCCAGTAGCTCAGCAGGATAGAGCAACTGCCTTCTAAGCAGTAGGCCGGGGGTTCGAATCCCTTCTGGCGTACCATTTTCCCCAAAGCGGCCTGCGGCGAGGCTTCCCTTGTGATACCAGATATGTGGTGGGTGTAGCTCAGTTGGTTAGAGCACCGGATTGTGGTTCCGGGTGTCGAGGGTTCGAGTCCCTTTACCCACCCCACAAAAAGAGCGGGATCGGGAATAGCGTCCCGATCCCCTTTCTTTTCCCTTATAGGGGTGTAGCCAAGCGGTAAGGCAAGGGACTTTGACTCCCTCATTCGCTGGTTCAAATCCAGCCATCCCTGCCAGAGAATAACAGCGTTTTCCGCTGCCTTCATACCTTCGCTTCGTTAGCTCAGTCGGCAGAGCACCTGCCTTTTAAGCAGGGTGTCCGGGGTTCGAATCCCCGACGAGGCACCAAAAAGAAAAGCATCGCCTTGCGATGCTTTTCTTTTTGGGTTTCGTCGCCGTCGTCGGCGGCTCCACCCTCCGGTATTAAAACGCCCGGGGCAAATGAATCGCCTCTCCGCCAAGCTTTTGCTCCGCAGAACACTTGCGCGGCGCAGCTGCGCCGTCCGTCCTGCCGCCGCTAAGGCAGATCGCTCGCCGCGCAGCGCCTGCTCCGGGCAAAAAAAGAGACACGCACCGCGTGTCTCTTTTTCGTTTGCAGTTATTCGGTGACAAAGGGCAGCAGAGCGATCTGACGGGCGCGCTTGATCGCCTCGGTCAGCTGACGCTGATGCATGGCACAGGTGCCGGTGGTCCTGCGGGGCAGGATCTTGGAGCGCTCGGAAATGAAGCGGCGCAGCTTGGCGGCATCCTTGTAGTCGATATATTCGCACTTGTCAACGCAGAACTGGCAGACCTTGCGGCGCTTGCGGTTCGCAGGAGCACCGGCGCGAGGGGCCTTGTTTTCGCGTTCCATAGCCATGGAAGTATCCTCCTTTATAGATTTTGTCAGAACGGGAGCTCCCCGTCCTCTTCGATCTCGGCGAAGCCGCCGCCCGCGGGGGCGGAGTAGGTGGAAGCGGGAGAGCCGTAGGCCGGGGGCGCATAATCGCCGCCGGAGGCTCCGTCGCGCTTGCTGTCGCCGAAATATACGTTGTCGGCAACCACTTCCGCGCTGCGGCGGTTGTTGCCGTCCTTATCTTTCCAGTCGCGGATCTGCAGCCGGCCCTCGACCACGGCCATGCGGCCCTTGGCGAAGTACTGGCAGACAAACTCGGCGGTCTGGCGCCAGGCAACGACATCAATGAAATCCGTTGCCTTTTCGCCGCTCTCGCGGCTCTTGAAGTCGCGGTCCACGGCGAGGGAGAAGGACGTCACGGCCGTCCCGGTCTGCGTGCGGCGCAGCTCGGGGTCACGGGTCAGACGGCCCATGATAACGACACGATTGAGTGACATATTCTTTCCTCCTTATTCGTCCTTGCAGACGATCATGGAACGGATGACGCCGTCGGTAATGCGAAGGATACGGTCCAGCTCCTTGGGGAACTCGGGCGCGCTGGTGAAGGAGATCAACACATAGTAGCCTTCGGTAATGTAGTTGATCGCGTAAGCGAGCTTGCGCTTGCCCCACTCCTCCACTTCCATCGCGGAGCTGTTCTGCTCCACCAGGGTCTTGAACTTCTCGGTCAGCGCGGCAACGCCTTCCTCACCCTGTGCGGGGTCGATGATGAAAACGACCTCATAGTTAGCGGAAATCTTAGCCAATTTCTTGCACCTCCTTTTGGACTGATGGCCCACACGTCCTTCGTGTGAGCAAGGATATGCCTATGGTGAAACCATAAGCTCTACTATTATACAAAAAAAGAGCGCAAAGTCAAGCCCTTCCCGCGCTTTTCCGAAATATTTTTGCCTGGAATATCCGTCCCGCCGGTCGCATAGGTTTGTCCCGAGGTGACGATCATGCAGAAGATACCACGGAAACCCAGGCTGCGCGGCGTCCCGCGCATCGCGTTCGCCGCGGCGCTCACGGCGCTGACGCTCTGGACGGTCGGCGTGGCCGCCACGGCGCACAGCCTGTCCGATGCCGCCGAACGGCTGCGGCAGGAGACTGCGCTCCCGCTCGCCCTGCTGCGCTACGAGATGGGTGGCGAGGAAGCGGACGAGCTCTCCCTCGGCGCGTCGCTCGCGCTGAGTCTGACGCCCATCCTTGCCGACGCGCGCAGCGAGGTGACGCAGGCGTGGTCGAGCGAGCTGCAGCTCCCGCCCGACGAAACGAAGCCCGACACCGAGGATCACGAGGGCACAACGCTTTCCGACGCACAGACGGGGGAGACCGTTCCGCGCGGCGCGGACAACGGCGTGCCGTCCCGCACGCTCCAGGTCGGCGACCCGAGCGGCTATACGGTGCTGGGGAACGTCTGCATCAACAACGGCTCAAAGTGTACGCTGGACGCTTCGCAGCTCACGGGAGCGCCCGCCGCAGCGGAATGTCCCGCCGACGGCCCGCAGGTGCTCATTGTCCACACGCACGGCACGGAGGCCTACACCATGCCGGCAGGGGAGGAGTACGAGGCGAGCGACGACCACCGCACGCTCGAAAAAGAAAAGAACATGATCCGCGTCGGCGACGAGATCGCCCGCGTCCTGACGGACGCCGGTCTCGGCGTGCTCCACGACCGCGAGCTCTACGACTACCCCAACTATTCCGGCGCGTACAACCGCTCGCTCGCCGCCATCGAAAAATACCGCGCGGAATATCCCTCGCTCCTCTACATTTTAGACGTTCACCGCGACGCCGTAGCCGACAGTGAGGGCAACAACTATAAGCTCCTGTGCGCCGAGGAGCCGGGGGCCGCTCAGCTGGAATTCGTCATCGGCTCGTCCGGCGGCGGGCTGGAGCATCCCGACTGGCGCGAGAACCTCAAGCTCGCCTGCGCCGTGCAGGAGACGCTGTACGCAAAATACCCCACGCTCATGCGTCCCGTCACGGTGCGCAACTCGCGCTACAACCAACAGGTCACGACCGGCTCTCTGCTCATCGAGGTCGGCACGGCGGGCAACTCGCTCGACGAGGCGCTTGCCGCCGCGCGGCTCTTCGCCGCGGGCTTTGCCGAAACCGTGCTGGCGTAGGAAAGAAGAGGTCCCGTTTCCGGGACCTCTTCGGCTGTCTTACGCTTATTCGTAGATGGGGTACTTCTTGGTCAGGGCGACGACGGCCTCCTGCGCGGCGGTCTTATTGCCCTCGAAGTCACGGGCGACCATGCCCATGATGCGGGCAATCTCCTTCATGTCCTCTTCCTTCAGGCCGCGGGTGGTGGTGGCGGGGGTGCCGACGCGGATGCCGGAGGTGACGAACGGCTTCTCGGGGTCGTTGGGGATGGCGTTCTTGTTGACGGTGATGAAGCACTCGTCGAGGCGGCGCTCGATCTCCTTGCCGGTGATGTTGAAGTTGCGGACGTCAACGAGCATGAGGTGGTTGTCCGTGCCGCCGGAGACGAGACGGAAGCCTTCCTTCATCAGGCCGTCGGCGAGGACGGCGGCGTTCTTCACGACCTGCTCGCCGTAGGCCTTGAACTCGGGCTTGAGGGCCTCGCCGAAGCAGATGGCCTTGGCGGCGATGATGTGCTCGAGCGGGCCGCCCTGCGTGCCGGGGAACACGGCGGAGTCGATCTTCTTGGCGAGGTTGATGGTCTCCATCTCGCCGGTCTCGATGTTCTTCTTGGTGATCTCGTTCTTGCAGAGGATCAGGCCGCCGCGGGGGCCGCGGAGGGTCTTATGCGTGGTGGAGGTGACCACGTCGGCATAGGGCACGGGGCTCATGTGGACGCCCGCAGCGACGAGGCCGGCGATGTGCGCCATATCGACCATGAGGTACGCGCCGACGGAATCGGCGATCTCACGGAACTTGGCAAAGTCGATCTTGCGGGGATAGGCGGAGGCTCCCGCGAGGATCATCTTGGGCTTGCACTCCTGCGCGATGCGATAGAGCTCATCGTAGTCGATCTGCTCGGTCTCATCGTTGAGGGAGTAGGGGACCTGATGGAAATACTGACCGGAGATGTTGACCGGGCTGCCGTGGGACAGATGGCCGCCGTGGGCGAGGTTCATGCCCATGTAGGTGTCGCCGGGCTGGAGCATCGCCTTGAAGGCCGCGAGGTTCGCGCTCGCGCCGGAGTGGGGCTGGACGTTTGCGTGCTCGGCGCCGAAGAGCTTGCAGGCGCGCTGACGGGCGATCTCCTCGGTCTCGTCAACGCAGTAGCAGCCGCCGTAGTAGCGCTTGCCGGGATAGCCCTCGGCGTACTTGTTGGTCAGGCAGGTGCCCATCGCCAGCATAACGGCAGGGGAGACGATGTTCTCCGAGGCGATCAGCTCGATGTTGCGCTGCTCGCGGTGATACTCGTTCTCGATGGTCGCGCCGACCTCGGGATCGTACTGGGACAGGTAAGCCATGGTTTCCTTGATCATGATGAAAGTTCCTCCTCTTTAATGATGACCGGAAATGTTGTGCAGACGGGCGGCGCGCGGGCCGGCCCATTTGTCGTCCTATTTTGTAGGATAGCAAAAAAAGCGCCGCGCTGTCAAGAAAAAAGCCGCGCCGCGCCCGCGTGTTTTGTAAGAAATAAACGCGCCCTCGCCTTAAAAAAGAAAATTCGCGGAAAAACCGCGCTTTCCCGTGTGAAATTGCTTGACGATGGGCGGAGAGTTTGCTATTCTATATGTGTATTTTTACACAAAAATACGCTTTGGCAGAGTAGGAAGTCATGTGTTTGCGCCCAACGGGCGCGCAGTGCCGTCGGGACGGGAAGTTGCCCGGCGGACGAAAAACCCTGGTTTGCAGTATGGCTTTCGCATTCCGCTCGCCACTCCAGAAGAGACATGAGACCTCTTTTCTGCGTGGCTCCTGCCGTAAGGGGAGGGGGGTCATCTGTGCCCTCTCCAAGCTGCCACGCTCCGCGCGGGATAATGAATGCCCGCGGCGGAAGCTCAAACTGTTTGAGGAGGAATCGTCTCATGTCACCCACATCCATCATTCTCTGCATGGCCGCCTGCTTTGTCGGGCTGGTCGCCGCGCTCATCGTCGTCAACCGCTTCGGCTCCATGTCCACGCGCAAGCTGGTGGTCATCGCCATGATGGTCGCCGTCTACGTCGTGCTCAATACCGTCGGCACGATCCGCCTCGGCTGGATCAACATTTCCGTTTCCGCCCTGCCCATCATCGTCGGCGCTCTGCTCTATGGCCCCGGCGGCGGTCTGATGGTCGGTCTGGTCGGCGCCTTTCTCGGTCAGCTGATGACCTACGGCGTCACCGCGACCACCGTGCTGTGGATCATCCCGCCCGCGGTGCGCGGCCTGCTCATCGGCCTCTACGCCAAGCGCTGCGGCTATGAACTCTCGCGCAGGCAGCTCGTCGGCGTGCTGATCGTCACCTCGCTCGTCGTCACGCTTCTCAATACCGGCGCGATCTATCTCGACAGCGTCATCTACGGCTACTACACCTACGCCTATGTGTTCGGCAAGGTTGGCATCCGCATCGTTTCCGGCGCGGTCACCGCGGTCGCCATGGCCTTCGTCACCCCGCCGGTGCTCGATATGCTCAAGCGCTCCCTGCGCGCCGCGCAGAGGGCTTGACCCCTTTTCCCGCGCAGCCCCCAAATTCAGTTCTGTAAGGAGGACCTGTTATGTACGGAAGCAAGATGAAGTCGGAGGAGACCGATCATCTGTTTGAAGCCATTCTCTCGCTCAAGGACCTTGAGGAGTGCTACCGCTTCTTCGACGATCTGTGCACCTTCAGCGAGATCCAGGCCATGACCCAGCGCCTGCAGGTCGCCGAAATGCTGGAAGCGGGCAACACCTTCTCCCAGATCTCCAAGGAGATCGGCGTGTCCTCCGCCACCATCACGCGCGTCAATAAGTGCATCAGCTACGGCGCGGACGGCTACAAGATCGTCCTCAAGCGCATGAAGGAGAAGAACGCGCACGAGTAAGGCCATCCATACCGCATCCGCCCCTGCCGTTCGGCAGGGGCTTTCTTCCTTTTTGCCGCTTTCACTAATTAGCAGAGCAGTAAAGCGTCTTGGTGTCGTCAAAAGCTACAGAAAAAAGTAAAAATAATCCGGAAATTTATTGATTTTTTGTGAACGCCTATGATATAATACAAAAGCTGGTTCCGCAGAGCACGGTGATTTTGTCAAACCGGACGATGATCCCCGCGCAGAACGCCTGAGCGGGCGTCTGCGGGACCGAACCGGAACGAAAGCGCAACGCGGCAGGTGAGAAGCGCCGTTTGCCCAACGGCGGCCGCCGGCGCGGTTTCGTTTCCAACTCCGCATACGGGGCTCCCTCCCGGATACGGAGCGTCCACAGCTTGTTGCACTGATCTGTTATGCAGAAAGGAGGGCAATCGGAAGAGACCTTGTGTGTGGGGATGATCTCCGCCGTGCGGCGGCGGTCGTCTCAGGTATCGTTCGAGCTTACGCAACAAACTAAAATCTTATTTTTAAAGAGAGAGGTATCATTCATGGCAAACGAAAAGAAAACCGTTCGGGAACCCAGTTTTATTCTGGCGTTAGTTCCCATCGTGGCGATGATCGGGTTCATGCTTTACTGCTTCCGCGGTCATTCCGAAACCGGCTATCATGACGCGCACCTGCCCCTGGTCATGTCCATCATCGTCGCCTGCATCGTCGGCTTCATCTGCGGCCACTCCTTCCAGGAGATGCTCGCCGGTATGGTCGAGCGTCTGGCTGCTTCCATGGAAGCCGTTCTGATCCTCGCCACCGTCGGCTTCCTGGTCACCAGCTTCATGCTCTCCGGCGCGATCCCCACCATGATCGTCTACGGCCTTGACCTGCTGACCCCGAAGCTGTTCCTGCCCGTTGGCTGCATCCTCTGCGCCATCGTCGGCATGGCCTGCGGCTCCTCCTGGACCACCACCGCCACCATCGGCCTTGCCTTCCTCGGCATCGGTGCCGGCCTCGGCATCCCCGCCCCCATTACCGCCGGTATGATCATCTCCGGCGCGTATGTCGGCGACAAGTTCTCCCCCCTGTCCGACACCACCAACCTCGCCGCCGCCGTCGCGGAGACCGGCCTGTTCGATCACGTCACCGCGATGGTCTCCACCACCGGCCCGACCCTGCTGCTCTCCCTCATTCTCTACACGATCCTCGGCCTGAACGTTGACACCAGCGCGTATGACGCTACAGTCGCCGAAGGCATCCAGGAAGCGTTCCGCAGCGCCTTCACCATCAGCCCCATCCTGCTTCTCCCCATCATCGTCGTTATCGTGATGTGCATCCTGCGCGTGCCCGGCCTGGTCGGCATCGCCATCTCCGTCGCCACCGCGGTCGTCTTCATGCTCATCTTCCAGTCCACCGACATTTTCTACAGCTACTCCCTCGGCGACATCTTCGATGTTCTGCACTATGGCCACGCGGTCGAGACCGGCAACGCGGTCGCTGACTCCATCCTCGGCAAGGCCAAGGGCATGGACGGCATGATGTGGACCATCAACCTCATCCTCGTCGCGCTCGCCTACGGCGGTGCCCTCGAGCGCTGCGGCTGCATCGAGAAGCTCTTCGGCGGCCTCAAGCACAAGATCCACTCCGTTGGCAGCCTGATCCTCGCCACCCTGCTGACCTCCATCTTCTGCGACGCCACCATGTGCGATCAGTTCCTCGGCATTGGCGTTCCCGCCCCCATCTATGCTGACAAGTATGATGAGCTCGGCCTCGGCCGCAACATGCTCTCCCGTACTCTGGAAGACGCCGGTACCCTCTGGGCCGTCATGTTCCCCTGGACCGGCTGCGGCGCTTATCAGCAGGGCGTGCTCGGCATGAGCTCCTTCGTCTTCTTCCCCTATGCCTTCGTCAACCTGCTCAACCCCATCTATGCCTACGTCACCGCCATGCTCGGCCGCAACATCTTCTGGGCTGACGGTTCCTACACCAACCTGTTCGGCAAGACCAAGGCCGGCAAGCCCGCCGGTGCTCCCGAAGGGGCCCACCAGAAGGCTCTCGCCGCTCTCGAGGCTCGCCGCGCTGCCGGCAAGGCCCCCAAGATCAACGCGTAATTTACTTCTTACATAAGGCGTGCGTCCCGCACGCACGCCTTACCCCGTTTTAGAAAGGAACTGCCGCCGTGAGACAAACGCTTCCCTGGGAATCCGTTCCGCCCCCGATCTACGTTTCGCGCCCGCCCAAGCCGCGGAAAAAGTGGGTCACCGTCGGCGGCTGGATACTGGTCGTCCTCCTGCTGCTGTTCGGCCTGATGTCCAAGCGGAGCAACCTTCCGCTTTCGGTCATCTCCTTTGGGTTAGCCCTTCTGTATACGCTGACGCTTCTGACGAAGAAGGACGCCGTGGTCACCACCCGCGGACTTGAGATCTTCTATCAGATGCAGATCACGACCCAGTACGACTTCTTCCCCTGGGAGCAGATCAATTCCATCGTCACCGAGGACCGTAAGCACCCGGATCTGATCCGTCTGCACATCGGCTACAGCTCGATGGAAAAGGCGCTGTTCTTCACCCGCTCCGATGCGGAGGCCATCATCAAGCTGGCGAAGGAGAAAAACCCCGCCATCCGCGTGTTGGACTATGAAGCCGCCCCGAAGCAGGCCTCCAAAAAACGGAAAAAGAAATAACGCACAAAGGACCGCCGGAACACCGGCGGTCCTTTTCCTTGCTCCGCCCGCGCCGCAGCCCTCTCTTTTCTCCGCCGATTTTTGTTCGGTCTGTGATAGCACAGCAGCACAGCGCCGTAATATAGTGATACCGCACAATATTACAGAAAAATTAACAGCAATTCCTATTGATTTTGCACAAAATTTGTGCTATCCTAAAGCCATCAACCAAACCGCCTTTGGCTGAGTCAACTCACCGGCAGGTGCGCCGGACGTCATGGGCAGACGTCTATCGAAGCACAGCCTCCGGAAAAATCTTCTCACATCACAGCATCGAGATCGTGCCATTCGGCAACTATTAAGAAAAGAGGCAACTACCATGATCATGAATCCCACCGCGATCAAGCACGTTGTGGTCGACGGCCACAGCCTGACGCTTGAATCCTTTGTCGCCATCGCGCGCTACAACGCCACGGTCGAGCTGGCCCCTTCCGCTCTCGAAGCGATGCAGAAGTCCCGCGCGCTCGCCGAGAAGATCGCCGCCGAGGGCCGCGTGGCCTACGGCATCACCACCGGCTTCGGTGAGTTCCAGAAGGTCGCCGTCCCCAAGGAGATGAGCAATCAGCTCTCCACCAACCTGATCCTCAGCCACTGCACCGCCGCCGGCGAGCCTTATGCCGACGAGATCGTGCGCGGCATGATGCTCCTGCGCGCCAACGCCCTGTGCGGCGGCGTGAGCGGCGTGCGCCCCCTCCTCGTTGAGATGCTTCTCGAGATGCTCAACAAGGGCGTTACCCCCGTCGTTCCCCAGAAGGGCTCCCTCGGCTCCTCCGGCGACCTCGCGCCTCTCGCTCACATGACGCTGCCCATGCTCGGCAAGGGCGAGGCCATGTATGAGGGCGTGAAGATGACCGGCGCGGAGGCGATGGCCAAGGCCGGCATTGCCACCCTCGACACGCTCGTGTCCAAGGAAGGCCTCGGCATGACCAACGGCACCTGCGCGATGACCTCCGTTGGCGCGCTGGCCCTGTACGATTCCATCTGCGCCGCCCAGCTCGGCGACGTGATCGCGTCCCTGTCCATGGAGGGTCTGACCGGCCTTCGCAACGCCTTCGATCCCCGCATCCATCAGGTGCGCGGCCAGAAGGGCCAGATGCTCGTCGCCGCGAATATGCGCAAGCTGCTCGCCGGCTCCGAGATCCTGGACAACTGCCAGTCCGACCGCGTGCAGGACGCTTATGCCCTGCGCTGCATCCCGCAGCTGCACGGCGCCTGCCGCGACGCGCTCGAGTACGTCCGTGAGAAGGTCGAGATCGAGCTCAACGCCGTCACCGACAACCCGCTGATGTTCCTCGACGACGAGGCCGTTATCTCCGGCGGCAACTTCCACGGCGAGCCCATGGCTCTCCCGTTCGACTTCCTCGGCATCGCCGCCAGCGAGATCGCCGACGCGTCCGAGCGCCGCACCGAGCGCATGGTCAACCCCGCGCTCAGCAACGGCCTGACCGCCTTCCTCACCACGCAGGCGGGCGTCAACTCCGGCTTCATGATCGTCCAGTACGCCGCCGCCTCCATGGTCAGCGAGAACAAGGTCTACGCGCATCCCGCCTCCGTGGACTCCATCCCCTCCTCCGCCAACCAGGAGGACATCGTCTCCATGGGCACCACCGCCGCCCGTAAGGCCAAGATGATCCTGCAGAACACGCAGGACGTCCTCGCCGACGAGCTGCTGACCGCCTGCCAGGCCATCGACATCCGCCGCCGCCTGAACACCCACGGTCAGGGCCTCACTCCGCTGCACGAAGCCATCTACCAGCACGTCCGCAAGGAAGTCGCGTTCTACGAAGTGGACCGCGAGATTTGGCCCGACATCCGCGCGGTGGAGAAGATGATCCGCTCCGGCGAGCTGCTCGACATCGTCAAGAAGTATATCCCCGACTTTGAGTAATTTTCCGAGTTGACACATTCCCCGAGAAGGTGTAAAGTCTTTCCAAGACTTTACACCTTCTTTTTTTAAGCGGCATACGAAAAAAGCAAGGAGGCATCTCTATGAAGCTCAACGTCCTGCGCGCCGATCCCGCCGGAAACATCACGCTTTTTGTCCTCGACCCCATCGAAAGGGAGAGCCGTGCGGCGCTCGCCGCCGAGCTGATGCGCCGGCTGCCCGATATGAAGATCGATCAGGTCGGCTTTGCCTGCCCCGCGGACGCGGACACCGACGGCCGCATGGAGATGATGGGCGGCGAGTTCTGCGGCAACGCCACCCGCGCCTATGCGATGTACGTCGCGCGGCAGCGGGGCGGTCTCTCCGAAGTAAGGCTCCGCGTCAGCGGCTGCGATCACGTCGTCACCGCCGCGGTCGATCTTGCGCGGGGCGCCGCCCGCGCTGAAATGCCGCTCCCGCGCGCCGTGCGCGCGGCGGAGGTCGAGGGCCATACGGGCACGCTGGTCGACCTCGCCGGCATCGCCCACCTCGTGATCGAGGGCGTCGCGCCGAGCGAGGACTTCTTCCGCGCCGCCGAGCCGCTGTTCTCTGCCATCGAGGGGCTGGACGCCTACGGTGTCATTTTCCTCGACCGCACGAGCCACCGCATGACGCCGCTCGTCAAGGTCGTGGACACCGGCACCCTCATCTGGGAGGGGAGCTGCGGCAGCGGCACCATCGCCTGCGCCGTCGCCGAGAGTGCAGGCCTCGCGGACGGTCTCTTTGAGCAGGACTATTTCCAGCCCGCGGGCGTCGTCCGCGCGAGCATCGAGCGCCGCGGCGGCGCGGTCGTTTCCGCCGCCATCGGCGGCCCCGTCACCCTCGACGAGCCCGTGTGCATCACGCTGTAAGCCCCCGCCGGCCGAACGCTTAAAATTTTTAAACGATACCGAAAAAGTGGCTCGTGAAAGTTGTTTACCTTCCTCCTGCATTTTGGTACAATACTCACAAGTTATCCGACCGGGAAAACCGCACTCTTCAACATATTGTATCAGGAGGTACCTTCACATGACCGATATCGAGATCGCCCAGGCGCACGAAATGAAGCCCATCACTGAGATCGCCGCTGCCGCCGGCATCGACGAGCAGCACCTCGAGCTTTACGGCAAGTACAAGGCCAAGCTCGACCTTACCGAGATCCGCAAGCTGCCCCGCAAGGCGAAGCTGATCCTTGTCACCGCCATCAGCCCCACGCCCGCGGGCGAGGGCAAGACCACCACCTCCGTCGGCCTGGCCGACGCGCTCAACAAGATCGGCAAGAAGACCATGGTCTGCCTGCGTGAGCCCTCCCTCGGCCCCGTGTTCGGCGTCAAGGGCGGCGCGGCGGGCGGCGGCTACGCCCAGGTCGTCCCGATGGAGGACATCAACCTCCACTTCACCGGCGACTTCCACGCCATCGGCGCGGCGAACAACCTGCTCGCCGCCATGCTCGACAACCACATCCAGCAGGGCAACGCCCTGAACATCGACCCCCGCCGCATCGTCTGGAAGCGCGCGGTCGATATGAATGACCGTCAGCTCCGCCACATCATCGACGGTCTCGGCGGCAAGGCCAGCGGCGTGCCGCGCGAGGACGGCTTTGAGATCACCGTCGCCAGCGAGATCATGGCGGTGCTGTGCCTGTCCTCCGACCTCGCCGACCTCAAGGCGCGCCTTGCGAAGATGGTCGTCGCCTACACCTATGACGATCAGCCCGTCACCGCGCACGACCTCAAGGCCGAGGGCGCGATGGCCGCGCTCCTGAAGGACGCCATCAAGCCCAACCTTGTTCAGACGCTCGAGGGCACGCCCGCCTTCATCCACGGCGGCCCGTTCGCCAACATTGCCCACGGCTGCAACTCCCTGCAAGCCACGGAAACGGCCATGCGCCTGAGCGACTACACCGTCACCGAGGCAGGCTTCGCCGCCGACCTCGGCGCCGAGAAGTTCCTCGACATCAAGTGCCGCGCCGCCGGCTTCCATCCCAACGCCGTCGTCATCGTCGCCACCGTCCGCGCCCTGAAGTACCACGGCGGCGTGCCTAAGGCCGAGCTGAACAATGAGAACCTCGAAGCCCTTGAAAAGGGTCTGCCGAACCTCCTCCAGCACGTTAACAACGTCAAGAACGTCTATGGCCTGCCCTGCGTCGTCGCCGTCAACGCCTTCCCGACCGACACTGCCGCCGAGCTTGCGCTCGTCGAGAGCAAGTGCCGCGAGCTGGGCGTCAACGTCCGTCTGAGCGAGGTCTGGGCCAAGGGCGGCGAGGGCGGCAAGGCGCTCGCCGAGGAGGTCGTCCGCCTCTGCGAGGAGCCCGACCACTTCCGGTACGTCTACGACGTGAACGACAGCATCGAGGCCAAGCTCAACGCCATCGCCACCAAGGTCTATCACGCTGACGGTGTCATCATCTCCGCCCCCGCGAAGAAGCAGCTCAAGCAGCTCACCGACCTCGGCTTTGATAACCTGCCCATCTGCATGGCCAAGACCCAGTTCTCCTTCTCCGACGACGCGGGCAAGCTCGGCGCGCCCCGCGGCTTCAAGATCACCGTGCGCGACCTCAAGGTCAACGCCGGCGCGGGCTTCCTCGTCGCCAAGACCGGCGACATTATGACCATGCCGGGTCTGCCCAAGGTCCCGTCCGCCGAGAAGATCGACGTGGACGAAAACGGCAGGATCACGGGCCTGTTTTAAAATTTACACACCCCTAAGGAGGGACTTTCCATGAAAATTGCGGATATGAAGGTCACGGAGCTCATCAACGCGGTCGGCTCCGACGCGCCCGCCCCCGGCGGCGGCGCGGTCGCGGGTCTGGCGGGCGGCATCGGCGTCGCGCTGACCATGATGGTCAACGGCCTCACACTCTCCAAAAAGGGCTTTGAGGACGACCGTGAGCGCATTCTCGACGCCATCGCCAAGGGCAACGAGCTCAAGGAGCGCTTCGTGGACGTGATGAACCGCGACAGCGAGGTGTTCGACGTGCTCATCGAATCCCTCGCCCTGCCCAAGGAGAATGACGCCCAGAAGGCCATTCGCCGCGGCGCGGTGCAGGCGAGCTTCCGCAACTGCACGGAGGTCCCCCTGACGATGATGGAGGTCTGTCTGGAATCCATCGACCTGCTCGCAACGCTCGTCGGCACGACCAATCCGAATGTCGTGAGCGACCTCGGCATTGCGGCGCTGACGCTCAAGACTGCCATGCAGAGCGCGTGGCTCAACGTCCTCATCAACCTCTCGTCCCTCAAGGACAAGGAGTACGCGGACGAGTGCTGCCACAAGGGCGAGGCTATGCTGGCCCACGCCATTCCGCTCGCCGAGGAGAGCTACGAAAAGGTCCTCAAGGTCATCGAAAAGAAATAAGGCAGAAGGGCGCAGCCAAATGGCCGCGCTCTTCCTCCGTAAAAGGGAAAGGGGCTTCGACCAGCCGGTCGAAGCCCCCTTTGCTCTCTGTTCAGTTGATCTGCTTGCGGCGGCTCAGGTTCATCGTGCCGTCCTTCATCTCGCCGACGCTCTCAAGGCTCTTGCCCGTACCCTCGGCGACGCACTGAATGGCATTCTCCGCCACGACCGTGTGGATGCCCGTGCGCGCCGTGACCAGCTTATCAAAGCCGCGGATCAGGCTGCCGCCGCCGGTCATCACGATACCGTTGCTGGAAATGTCAGCCACCAGCTCGGGCGGCGTGCGTTCGAGGACCTGATGCACCGCCTCCATGATGCGCTCGACCGGCTCCTCAAAGGCGTCCATCATCTCGGTGGAGGTCACAGTGATGAGCTTGGGCAGGCCCGTGAGCAGGCAGCGCCCCTTGATCTCCATCGTCATCTCCTCCTCAGGCGGGAAGACGCAGCCGATATTCATCTTCATTTCCTCCGCCGTGCGCTCGCCGATGAGCAGGTTGTGCTTGCGGCGCATATACTTCACGACCGCCTCGTTGAACTGGTCGCCCGCGACCTTGATGGACGCGCTCTCGACCACACCGGAGAGGGAGATGACCGCAATATCGCTCGTGCCGCCGCCGATGTCGATGATGAAGTGACCGTCGGGCTGGGTGATGTCGATGCCCGCGCCGATGGCCGCCGCGACCGGCTCCTCAATGAGGTACACGCGGCGCGCGCCCGCCTGAATGCCCGCGTCGATGACCGCGCGCTCCTCGACCTCGGTGATGCCGGAGGGCACGCAGATGATGATGCGCGGCTTGAAGAACTGGAAGCCCATGACCTTGTGGATGAACTCCTTGAGCATCCGCTCGGTCACCTCGTAGTCGGAGATAACGCCCTCGCGCAGGGGGCGGATCGCAACGATGTTGCCGGGTGTGCGGCCCAGCATGGCCTGCGCGTCCGCGCCGACCTTCAGCAGCTTGCCCGTATCCTTATCAATGGCGACCACGCTCGGCTCGTTGAGCACGATGCCCTTGTCCTTTACATAGATCAGAACCGACGCGGTACCGAGGTCGATACCGATGTCCTTTGCCAGTGAACACATAATGCTACCTCTCTCATTTTCCTTTGTATTCCGGCGGAAATATCCGCATTTTATCTCGCTTGCTTTTCTATTATAGCGGCTGAAAAACGGTTTTGCAATAGCATTGTGTGTGATTTTGCCGCATCTATGTGCCGCAGGGCGTGTGCCAAATCACACCGGTGTCCCGCGCCTTGCGCCGTCCTTTTCCTTTTCCGTCACGGCGCGGGCGAGCGTCGCGCACACCACATCCGCCGCGCCGGCCTCCCTGAGCACGCGCACACATTCGCCCAGCGTCGCGCCGGTGGTCAGAATATCGTCGATGAGCAGAATTTTCGCGCCGCGGATCCTGTCCGTGTTTTCCGCCTCGTACACGCCCAGCACATTGCCCCGCCGCTCGGCGGCGGAGGACAGCCCGGACTGCGCGGCGTTGTTTCTCGTTTTCCGCAGCAGCCGCACCGGCTCGATACCCCAATGCCTTGCCGTTTCCTTCGCCAGCAGGTACGCCTGATCGTAGCCGCGCTCGTGTTCGCGCTTTTTACTCACCGGCACCCACGTCACCGTGTCGAACTGGCCGCCCAGCTCCTCTGCCGCGCAGCGGGCGAGCAGCTCGCCGTAGCCCTCGGCGGCGCTCTGCGCGCCGTGAAACTTGAAGCGCAGCAGGCTCTCGCGCACCGCATCCTCATAGAGCAGGGGAGAGGAGCACCTCCCGAAGCCCGCGCCCTCGCACAGCTGCACCTTCGCGTAGGGGAGCGTCCTCTCGCAGTCCGCGCACACGCCATGCACGCCCGTCCGGCGGCAGAACGCGCACCGCGGCGGGAAAAACAGGTCGAGAAGCTTTTCTTTCAGACTCATGCCGTCCCTCCGTTCCCGAGCCGCCAGCGCAGACCGCTGTAGCGGCGCGTGCGGCGGTCGTTCGCCGCCATTTTCCCAAGGCTTACGTCGTCCCCGACGAGGATCAGCAGCTCCCGCGCCCGCGTGATGGCGGTGTAGAGCACCCCGCGCACCATCAGCCCCGGCGCCGCCGGCGCGCTGACGAAGATCACCGCGCGGTACTCGCTGCCCTGCGCCTTATGTACGGTCATGGCGTAGGCCATGTCCAGCTCCGCGAGCATATCCGCCGTGTAGGTCGCCACGCGGTCATCAAAGGCGATGGAGATCAGCTCGCCGCTCGGGTCGATCTGCAAGATCTTTCCCACGTCGCCGTTGAAGATGCCCGCGCCCGCCGTGCCGTCCTCGCGCTCCCATAAAACATCATAGTCGTTGCGCGTCTGCATCACGCGGTCGCCCTCGCGGAACACGAGGTCGCCGAAGCGCTTTTCGCGCCGTCCCGCGCCCGCGGGATTCAGCGCCGCCTGCAGGGCGCGGTTGAGCGCCGCCGTGCCGGTGTCGCCCTTGCGCGTCGCCGTGAGCACCTGAATACTCTCGGCGGGAATGTGCATCTTTTCGGGCAGCCTCGTTCTGCACAGCTCCACCACCGTGTCCACCAGACGCACGCTGTCGCGGCGGGGGAGGAAGAAGAAATCGCTCGCGGCGGTATTCTGCAGCTCCGGCAGCCGCCCCTCGTTCACCAGATGCGCGCTGCGCACGATGGCGCTGCGCTCCGCCTGACGGAAAATATCCTTGAGCGCTACGGTCGCAACGCGCTCCGAGCGGATGAGATCGCCGAACACGTTCCCCGCGCCGACGCTCGGCAGCTGGTCGGGGTCGCCCACCAGCACCAGCCGACAGCCGGGCCGCAGCGCCGCGAGCAGCGCGCGCATCAGCGCCAGATCGACCATCGAGGTCTCGTCCACGATCACCGCGTCCGCCTCCAAAGGCTCCTTTTCGTTTTTTGTAAAGGTCACATCGCCCGTCTGCTCGTTCCAGCTCATGCCAAGCAGGCGGTGGATGGTCTGTGCCTCCTTGCCGCACAGCTCGCCCATGCGCTTGGCGGCGCGCCCCGTCGGCGCGCAGAGCAGCACGTCCAGCCCCATGCGCTCAAAGAGCGCTACGATGCCGCGCACGCTCGTCGTCTTGCCCGTGCCCGGCCCGCCGGTCAGGATCAGCAGCTCCTCCTGCGCAGCCAGCTCCACGGCCTGCCGCTGCAATGGCGCATACTCGATGCCCTGCCCGCGCTCGATCTCGTCGATGATCTTCTTCGCGCCGCGCAGCTTGTCCGGCTTGTCGGCAAGCATGGCGCGCACGCGCGTACACACATAGGTCTCCGCCTCGTGACAGCGCCGCAGATAGCAGCCCTCTATGTTCGCCACCTGCTCCTGCACGACGCTTCCGCGCTCGAGCAGATCGTCGAGCGCCTTTTCCACCGTATCCGTATCCCCGTCGAGCAGCTGCGCCGTCGCCGCCACGAGCTTTTCCCGCGGCAGAAACACGTGTCCGCCGCTCTGCTCGTTGTGGCTCAGCTCAAAGAGCACCCCCGCCTCCGTGCGGCAGGAGGAATCGCCCGAAAAGCCCATTGACAGCGCGATCTCGTCCGACACGGAAAAATCCACGCCGAACGCCTCGCCGCTGAGGAGATACGGGTTGCGCCGCAGCGCGTCCATCGCGTCCGCGCCGTAGCGCCGGAACAGCTGCATCGCAAGTCCCACCGGCAGGTCGTACTTCGTCAGGAAGTCCAGCACGCGCCGCAGACCCGCAAGCTCGCGCCAGCTCTCCGCGATCTCCCGCGCGCGCTTGTCGGTGATGCCCTTGATGGTCTTGAGCTTCTCCGGCTCGCCGTCGAGCACGTCGAGCGTGTCCGCGCCGAAGCGATCCACCAGCTTCTGCGCCGTCGCCGGTCCGATGCCGCGCACCACGCCGGAGGCGAGATAGTTCAGGATCTCCGTCTCGCCCGTCGGCATATGCCGCTCCACCTCATCGGCGGCGAACTGCTCGCCGTGCTGCGGATGCGTCGTGTAGCGTCCGGTCAGGATCAGCTCCTCGCCGGGCGCGGCGCAGGGGATGCAGCCCACCACCGTCACCGGCTCGCCGTCGTCCGTGACGATGCGCGCGACCGTATAGCCGTTCTCCTCATTTTGGAAAACGACCGCGAGGATCGTACCGATGACCGTCGTGCGCTCTCCCATGTCCCTCTCTCCATTCTCTTTCGTTCAGTCGAATTGCCGCGCGAGATCGCCCTGTGGGCAGACCGTCACATCGAAGCTCTCGCGGCACAATAGCTGCGCCACGCGCTGCGCGTCCTCGTCCATGCCGCAGTCCGCGATGATGATGCGCGAAAAGCCGCCCGAGGCGTAGCGCTCGCTCTCGAGCGTCCGCACCGTGTGCTCCAGCGTCTCCGCCGCGCCCCGCGCGGGCACGATCACCGCCGTCTCGCTGCGCACCCGCTCGCGCGGATGCGTCAGCGCCGTAACGGTGAACCATACGATCGTCGCCAGCCCCACCGCGGCAAGCGCCGCGATCACGCCGTCCTGCAAAAGCTGCATTTCTCCACCCCTCTCGCGCCAGCTTATGAAAAACCGCCGAAAAGGGTGCGAAGCCGCTTATAAAACCTTCTTCAAATACTGTCCCGTGTAGGACGCCTCACACGCCGCGACCTCCTCCGGCGTGCCGCAGGCAACGAGCGTACCGCCGCCGCTGCCGCCCTCGGGGCCGAGGTCGATGAGATAGTCCGCCGATTTGATGACGTCCAGATTGTGCTCGATGACGAGCACCGTGTTGCCCGCGTCGGTCAGCTTCTGCAAGACCTCTAAGAGCTTTCGCACATCGTCCGTGTGCAGGCCGGTGGTCGGCTCGTCGAGGATATAGATGGTGCGTCCCGTCGCGCGCTTTGATAGCTCGGTCGCGAGCTTCACGCGCTGCGCCTCGCCGCCCGAGAGCGTGGTGGAGGACTGTCCGAGCTTGATATACCCCAGTCCCACGTCGCGCAGCGTCTCGAGCTTGTTTGCCAGCTTCGGCAGGTCGCGGAAGAATTCCAGCGCCTCCTCCACCGTCATCTCCAGCACGTCCGCGATGCTCCTGCCCTTATAGTGGACCTCCAGCGTCTCACGGTTGTAGCGTTTGCCCTTGCACACCTCGCAGGGAACGTAAATATCCGGCAGGAAGTGCATCTCGATCTTGAGCTGACCGTCGCCGCCGCAGGCCTCGCAGCGTCCGCCGCGCACGTTGAAGCTGAAGCGCCCCGCGTTGTAGCCCCTCGCCTTCGCGTCCGGCGTGGAGGCGAACAGGTCGCGGATGTCATTAAAGAGATTGGTATATGTCGCTGGGTTCGAGCGCGGCGTGCGCCCGATGGGACTCTGGTCGATGCAGATGACCTTGTCCAGATTCTCCTCGCCCTCGATGGCGCGGTGCTTTCCCGCGTGCGTCTTCATGCGGTTGAGGTCCGCGCCCAGCTTTTTGTAGATGATCTCGTTGACAAGCGAGCTTTTGCCGCTGCCGGAGACGCCTGTCACGCAGGTAAACGTCCCGAGCGGAACGCTCACGTCGATGTTCTTGAGGTTATTTTCCTGCGCCCCGCGCACGGTGAGGAGCTTACCGTTCCCCGCGCGGCGCGTTTTCGGCGTTTCGATCTTCTTTTTCCCGCTCAGATACTGACCGGTCAGGCTCGCTTCGTTCGCCATGACCTCCGCCGGCGTGCCCGCCGCGACGACGCGCCCGCCATGGACGCCCGCCCCCGGACCGATGTCCACGATATAATCTGCCGCGCGCATCGTGTCCTCGTCGTGCTCGACCACGATCAGCGTATTGCCGAGGTCGCGCAGACGCTTGAGCGTCGCAAGCAGCTTGTCGTTGTCGCGCTGGTGCAGTCCGATGGACGGCTCGTCGAGGATATACAGCACCCCCATCAGGCTGCTGCCGATCTGTGTGGCAAGCCGGATGCGTTGGCTCTCGCCGCCGGAGAGCGTTGCGCTCGCGCGCGAAAGCGTCAGATAGTCCAGACCGACCGACTGCAAAAAGCCGAGGCGGTTTTTGATCTCCTTCAAAATGCGCTCGCCGATACGCAGCTGCTGCTCGGTAAGCGTGAGGGAATCGACAAACGCGATCTCCTCCGTCACGCTCATGCGCGTGAACGCGTCGATGTCCATGCCGCCGACCGTCACCGCCAGCGACTCGCGCCGCAGCCTGCGGCCCTGACACGCGGGGCAGGGGCACTCGCTCATGCACTCCTCCAGCTCCGCGCGCACGCTCTCGCTCTGCGTCTCCTGATAGCGGCGTTCGAGGTTGTTGACGATGCCCTCAAACGGCTGGTAGAGCACGCCCTTGCCGCGCGGCTGGTCGTAGTGCAGCTCCAGCTTTTCGCCCTTCGTGCCGTAGAGGATCACGTCCATGACCTCCGGCGAGAGCTTTTCCACCGGCTCGCGCAGCGAGAAATGATATTTCTTCGACAGCGCGTCGAAGTACATCCTCGAGATGCCGTCGCCGCGCACATTGTTCCACCCCGACGCGCAGATCGCCCCGTCGAGGATGGAGAGCGTCTTATTCGGAATGACCAGCTCCGGATCGACCTTGAGCTGGCTGCCGAGGCCCGTACAGGCCGGGCACGCGCCGAAGGGATTGTTGAACGAGAACATCCGCGGCGTCAGCTCCTCGATGGACACGCCGCAGTCCTCGCAGGCGTAGTTCTGCGAGAACAGAATATCCTGCTCGGGATTGAGCACGTTGATGAGCACCAGTCCGCCCGAGAGCGCCGCGGCAGTCTCCGCCGAGTCGCTCAGGCGATGCACCACATCGGGCTTTAGAATGAGGCGGTCCACCACGACCTCGATGCTGTGCTTGATGTTCTTTTCGAGCTTGATCTCCTCGCTCAGATCGTACATACTCCCGTCCACACGCACGCGGACATAGCCGGACTTGCGCGCATCCTCGAAAATTTTGGCGTACTCGCCCTTCTTTCCGCGGATGACCGGCGCCATCACCTGAATGCGCGTGCCCTCGCCCAGCGCCATCACCTGATCCACGATCTGGTCGATGGTCTGCTGCTTGATCTCTTTTCCGCAGTTCGGGCAGTGCGGCGTGCCGACCCGTGCCCAGAGAAGGCGCAGATAGTCGTAGATCTCCGTCACCGTGCCCACCGTCGAGCGCGGATTCTGCGAGGTCGTTTTCTGATCGATGGAGATGGCGGGGGAGAGGCCGTCGATGTAGTCCACGTCGGGCTTTTCCTTCTGCCCGAGAAACATCCGCGCGTAGGACGACAGGCTTTCCACATACCGCCGCTGTCCCTCGGCATAGATGGTGTCAAACGCCAGCGAGCTTTTTCCGCTGCCGGACAGTCCCGTGATGACGGTCAGCTTGTCGCGCGGGATGCTCACATCAATGTTCTTGAGATTGTTCTCCCGCGCGCCCTTGACAAAAATTTGATCCAACATGTAATATTGCTCCAAAATAATACGATTTGTAGTCAGTTTTCCACGATAATATCCGCCGTCTCCGCGCGCACCAGCCCCATCAGGTCGGCGGGCTTGACCTCCACCTGATAACCGATCTTCCCCGCGGACACGATGACCGTCGGCAGGTTTTCCACCGAGCTGTGGAAAACCGTCGGAAACAGCTTCTTCATGCCCACCGGCGAGCAGCCGCCGTGGACATAGCCCGTGAGCGGCAGCAGCTCCTTCTGGTGGAGCATCTCGATGCTCTTTTCGCCCACGGCGCGCGCCGCCTTTTTGAGGTCAAGGCTCTCCGCCACGGGCACGTCGAACACATAGTATTGTCCGCTCGCGCCCCGCGCCACCAGCGTCTTAAAGACCTGCGCGGGATCAAAGCCCATGCTTTTCGCGACGGTCACGCCGTCCACCGCCACGCCCTCCTCATGCGGATAAGTGTGCGCGGTATAAGCGATCTTCTTCTGCTCGAGCACACGCATCACATTCGTCTTTTCTTCCTTATTCTTTGCCATCTTCGTTCACCTCAATACATACACGCAGGCGAGGATGCACCCCAGCCCCAGAAATACCGTCAAGCTCACCGGCTCGCCGAAGGCGAGAATGCCCACGAACGACGCGACCACCGGCTCCAGACTCGCCAAAATGCTCGCCTTGCCGCTCTCGACCCTGGCAAGGCCGTTCGTATACAGCAGATACGGCAGCACCGTCGAAATGACGATCAGCCCCAGCGCGACGAGGATCATTCTCCCGTCCGCGAACACCGTGCGCATCTCGCCCGCGTCGAGCAGGAAGAGTGAGCCGAGCCCGCCGAACACGAACGTCCAGTACACCACGGTGAACGGCGTATAGTGCCGCAGGCCGAACGGCGCGAAGATGGAGTAGAGCGCGTAAAGGAAGCCCGCGCCCAGTCCGAACAGCACGCCCACCGCCGTCACGCTCGCGTCCCCGCTCCATACGCCCGTCACAAACGAGCAGCCAAGCAGCGCCAGCGCGAGCGCCAGGAGCTTCTTCCTGGTGATCCTTTCGCGGAACACCGCCGCGCTCATTAGCACGACCATCGCCGGCGCGGTGTAGAGCAGAATGGCGCTCACCGCCAGCGAGCAAAGCTCCTGACACTTGAAGTAGCACAGCGTAAAAAAGAGCATGCTCACCACACCCGTGCCGAAAAAGATGGGCAGGTGCTTCGCTTTCACATGGAATACGCTCCGCTCGCGCAGCGCGAAAATGAGCGTCAGCAGCACAAGTCCGCCGAAATTTCGGATGACGACGATGTTCGCCGCGCCCATGCCCGCGCGCATCAGAAAGCGGTTGAACAGCCCGATGCAGCCCCAACAGGCCGCCGCACCGAGGATATTCAGATAGGGAAGGTATTTTTTCATGGTTTTTTCTCTCTTTATTTTTGTTCCTTGCGCAGCTCGATGATGCGGTCGCGCAGCACGGCGGCATACTCGAACTCGAGCATCCGGCTCGCCTCCTGCATCTGCTTTTCAAGCTTGCGGATCTCCTCGTCCCGCTCGCGCTCCGAGAGCTTGCGCTTGCCGCGCCGGCGCGCGCCGTCCTCGTCCTTCTTGGAGATCTCCAGGATCTCGCGCACGTCCTTGCGGATGGTCTGCGGCACGATGCCGTGCTCCTTGTTGTACTTGTCCTGAATGGCGCGGCGGCGCTCCGTCTCGTCCATGGCGCGCTTCATCGACGGCGTGACCGTATCGGCGTAGAGAATGACCAGACCGTCCGCGTTTCGCGCGGCGCGGCCGATGGTCTGCACAAGGCTCGTCTCGCTGCGCAGGAAGCCCTCCTTGTCCGCGTCGAGGATGGCGACGAGCGACACCTCCGGCAGGTCGAGGCCCTCGCGCAGCAGGTTGATGCCGACGAGCACATCGAACTCGCCCAGCCGCAGGTCGCGGATGAGCTCCATGCGCTCGATGGTCTCCACGTCCGCGTGCATATAGCGCACGCGCACGCCCACCGTGCGCAGATATTCCGTCAGATCCTCCGCCATCTTCTTCGTCAGCGTCGTCACCAGTACGCGCTCATTGCGCGCGGCGCGGGCGTTGATCTCGCCCACAAGGTCGTCGATCTGCCCCGTGACGGGCCGCACCTCCACGCGCGGATCGAGCAGACCCGTCGGGCGGATGACCTGCTCCACGATCTGCCCCGCGCGCTCGCGCTCATAGTCGCCCGGCGTCGCGGAGACGTAGATGCGCTGATGCACACGCTGTTCAAATTCCTCAAACCTGAGCGGGCGGTTATCGTAAGCGCAGGGCAGGCGGAAGCCGTACTGCACCAGCGCGTCCTTGCGCGCGCGGTCGCCGTTGTACATCGCCCGCACCTGCGGCAGCGTGACATGGCTCTCATCCACAAAGAGCAGAAAGTCCTTGGGGAAGTAGTCGAGCAGCGTCATGGGCGCGGACCCCTCGGGCCGCGCGGAAATGACGCGCGAATAGTTCTCGATGCCCGTGCAGTAGCCCAGCTCGCGCATCATCTCGATGTCGTACTTCGTCCGCTGGTGGATGCGCTGCGCCTCCACCGCCTGTCCGTTGTCGGTGAAGAATTTCTCCCGCACCTCCAGCTCGCGCTCGATCTCCTCGATGGCGCGCTCCATCTTGTCCTTCGTCGTCACATAGTGCGACGCGGGATAGATGACCGTGTGCTGCAGGGTCTTCGTCACCACGCCGGTCACGGGCTGGAACTCGCGGATGGCGTCGATCTCGTCGCCGAAGAACTCCACGCGCACCGCGCGGTCGCGCCAGTAGGCGGGGTAGATGTCCACCGCGTCGCCGCGCACGCGGAAACGGTTGCGCTCAAAGGCGACGTCGTTGCGCTCGTAGCGGTCCTCCACCAGACGGCGCAGCAGCTCGTCGCGCTCCATCGTCTGTCCCGGGCGCAGCGAGATCATCAGCTTGGCGAAGTCGTCCGGCTCGCCGAGGCCGTAGATGCAGCTCACGGACGAGACCACGATCACGTCCCGCCGTTCGAGCAGCGCGCAGGTCGCGCTCAGCCGCAGGCGGTCGATCTCCTCGTTCGTCGAGGCGTCCTTGGCGATGTAGGTGTCCGTATGCGGGATATACGCCTCGGGCTGGTAGTAGTCGTAGTAGCTGACGAAGTATTCCACCGCGTTCTCAGGGAAAAACTCCTTGAACTCCGCGCACAGCTGCGCGGCGAGCGTCTTGTTGTGCGCCAGCACCAGCGTGGGACGCTGGACCTTTTCGATCACGCTCGCCATCGTGAACGTCTTGCCCGAGCCGGTCACGCCGAGCAGCACCTGCTCGTCCAGTCCCAATTCGACACCGCGCGCAAGCGCGGCAATGGCCTCCGGCTGGTCGCCGGTCGCCTGAAACGGCGCATGGAGCTTGAATTCCATGGTCTGCCTCCTCAATCCAAAAGTCCGTTGTCGCGCAGGCACACAAAGTCCCCGTCCGCGACGATCACATGGTCCACCAGCTGCACGCCGATGTCCGCAAGCGCCCGCTTGATCTGTAAGGTCGTCTGGTTGTCCTCCTTGCTCGGCAGCGCCACGCCGCTCGGATGGTTGTGCGACAGCACCACCAGGCTCGCGTTGGCGTTGAGCGCGTTTTCCACCACCCGGCGCATATTGATCGTCACCTGATCCGGGCTGCCCTCCGCCAATCGGTAGCAGGCGAGCAGCTTGCCCTTCGCGTCCAGACAGGCCTCGTAAAAGACCTCCCGCCGCTCGCCGAGGAACAGCTCGATGAAATACGCGCCGATGTTCTCGCGCGTGTTGAAAATGACCTCATGCCTTCCGCCGCTCGTGCGCACACGGCGGCAGAGCGGAAAAAGCAGCCGGATGAGCGTCGCGGCGTTCTCGCCCACGCCCTCGACCTTCTGCAGCTCGTAGGCCGGCGCGGAAAACACGCCCTCGAGCGAGCCGAAGCGCTCGATCAGACGGTGCGCGATGGGGTTCGTGTCCTGCCGCGGAATGGCGTAATAGAGCAGCAGCTCCAACGCCTCATGGTCGGCAAAGGCGTCCAGCCCATGCTCGCGGAACTGCTCCTTCTTTCTCTGTCGGTGCCCCTCGTGTACGCTCATGCGCTCACCCTCTCCGCGTCGTTTTTGAAGTATATTATTGTACCACATTCCACCGCATAGTACAAGCACTTTTTCAAACAGATGTTCGCTCTGCTCCGAAATTCGGCGGCACAAAAGGCGAACGCCCACGGGCGTCCGCCTTTTCCATTCATTCCAGCTCCAGCATCACGGGGCAGTGGTCGCTGCCCATGATCTCGCTCCAGATCTCCGCCTTTTTGATGTGCCCGCGCAGCCGTTCGGACACGATGAAATAGTCGATCCTCCACCCCACGTTCCGCGCCCGCGACGCCGCGCGGTAGCTCCACCACGAATAGGCGTCGGCGCGGTCCGGCCAGAGCGCGCGGAACGAATCCACAAAGCCCGCCGCGAGCAGCTCGGTCATCTTCCCGCGCTCCTCGTCGGAAAAGCCGGGGTTGAAGTGGTTCGTCTTGGGATTCTTCAGGTCGATCTCCTCGTGCGCCACATTCAGATCGCCGCAGTACACCACGGGCTTCGTCTGATCCAGCCCGCAGAGGTATTCCCGCAGATCGTCCTCCCACCGCATCCGATAGGGGAGACGCCTCAGCTCGTCCTGCGAGTTCGGCGTATAGCAGCACACAAGGTAGAAGTCCTCGTACTCCGCCGTGATGACGCGCCCCTCATGCCGGTGCTCGTCGTCACCGAAATCGTAGGTGACGTTCAGCGGCTCCTTTCTTGTGAGCACCGCCGTGCCGGAGTAGCCGGCCTTGTCCGCACTGTTGAAATACATCCGGTAGCCCGGCAGCTCGAAGCTCACCTGATGCGGCTGCAGCTTCGTCTCCTGCAGGCAGATCACATCCGCGTCCGCGAGCGCCACAAAATCCAGAAAGCCTTTGTTCAGGCAGGCCCGCAGGCCGTTCACGTTCCACGATACCAGCTTCATGAGGATCATCCTCCCGTTTCATTTCTCCGCTCCATCATAGCAGAGCTTCGCCCCTGAAAAAAAGAAAGATGCCGTATGGCATCTTTCTTTTTCGCTGCTATTTACTGCTTTGTGCGGTCGTAGGAGACCACCACGCGGCGGTTCGGCTCCGTGCCGATGGAGAAGGTCGTGATGTACTGCGTGTCCTGCAGCGCCGTGTGGATCACATGGCGCTCATAGGCGTTCATCGGCTCGAGCGTCACGTTGCGGCGGTACTTGACCACCTTGCCCGCGACCTTCTGCGCCAGACGCTCCAGACTCTCCTCGCGCTTTTCGCGGTAGTTCTCGGCGTCGATCTGCACGCGGGCGCGCTTGCTCTCGCCGCCGCGGTTGATGGAATAGTTCGTCAGCTGCTGAATGGCGTCGAGCGTTTCGCCGCGGCGGCCGATGAGCGCGCCGAGCTTTTCACCCTCTAAAATGACCTTGTAGCGGTTCTTCTCGACCTCATAGACCTTGACCTCGGCCTTGGCGTCCATGTGCTCGAGCAGACCGGAGAGGAACGTGCGGATCTGCTCACTCTTCTCGTCGCGGACCTCCTCGCCGAGCACGGCCGGCTCGCGCGGAGCCTTCTCGGCCTTCGGCTCGGCCCTGCGCTCGCCGCGCTTGGCCTCGCGCTCCTGCTTTTCCCTGGCGCGCACTTCCTTCTGCAGCACCTCGGCGCAGTAAACGGGCTTCTTCTCCGCCTTGGGCGCGGCGCTCTTGGGCTCGGGCTTGACCGGCTCCGGCTTCGGCTCCGGCTGACCGTCGTCATAGCTGACGCGGACCGTTGCGGGCGAGCCGCCAATACCGAGGAAGCCGGACTTCGCGCGCTCGAGGATCTCGACGGACACATCGTCGCGCTCCAGACCGAGCTGCTCCAATGCGCGGCGGATGGCCTCGTCCTCGGTCTTGCCCGTCATATCAATAAACTTGATCATCTAAGACAAGCTCCTTTTCGTTATTCGCCGTAGTGGTCGGCGTTGAACGAACGGCCTCTCGCGTACGGACGGTCTCCGATGCGGCCGTTCTCGGTGGTGGCCTTCTTGGCCTTTTCGGCCTTGGCCGCCTTGGCGGCCTGCGCGGCCTTCTGCTTTTCCTTCAGGCTCTTCTTCTCGGCCTCGCGCTGCTGCTGGGCGACGCGGGCCTCCTCCATGCGGCGGAGACGGTCCTCCATGCGGGCCTTTTCACGTGCCTCGTCCTCCGCAGCCATACTCTTCTTGAAATACTTGTTGAGCACCTTCTCCTGCACGAGCATCAGAACGCTGTTCGCGATCCAGTACACGCCGAGGGAGGCGGGCAGGGTAAAGCCGATCCAGAGGGACATGATGGGCATCATCCACATCACCATGCGGCTCGAGCGCGCGGTGGGGTCGTTGGGGTCCGCGGCGGCGGGATTGCCGGCCATGGAGACCTTGGACTGCCAGAAGCTCAGCGCGCCGGAAACGATGGGAATGAGCAGCACGCCGATAACAGCCCAGCCGCCGGTCCCGATCTGACCGATGACATCACTGGGGATCATGGTGAGGTCCATGCCGAGGAAGCTGAAGTCCATGTGGATCCAGCCCTCGGGCAGGGCGACGCCCAGCTCCTGCGCGGCCTTCACGAGCGTGATCTGGCCGTAGGGCTGCAGCTGCGTCAGACCATCCTTCACGGTCACGGCGCCGTCGTTCGCCGTCATGGCGATGGCGGCGAGGTCAAAGCCCGCCGCGCTCACCGCGTCGATCACGCCCTGCATGGCCGTGGTCGTGAGCATCATGAAGCGCGTGATGGGCTGACGGATGATGGAATACAGGGCAATGAGGATGGGGAAGGGCAGGAAGCTCCACAGGCAGCCGCTCATGGGGTTGACGCCTTCCTCTGCGTAGAGCCTCTGCAGCTCCTCGTTCATCTTGACCTGATTGTTCTTATAGCGGGTCTGGATCTCTTTGATCATGGGCTGGAAGCGGCTCATGCGCATCATGCTCTTCTTCGATTTCATCTGGAAGGGCAGCATGATCAGCTTGATGACCACGGTAAAGAGCACCAGAGCCCAGCCGTAAGAGCTTGTCAGCTCATAGAGCGCGCGGAGCAGCCATGCGAAGGGGATACAGATATAGTATCCGATCGTTGCAAACATTTTTGTGTCCTCCGTGTTTTTTGGTGTTCCCCCTCAGGGAACGGGATCGTAGATCTTTCCGCCCCGATAGAACGGATGGCACCGCATAATTCTTTTGAACGCCAGCCAGCCCCCCTTGAGCGCGCCGTACTTCTCGATGGCCTCGAGCGCGTACTGCGAGCAGGTGGGAATGAAGCGGCAGCAGGGGGGACGCAGGGGAGAGATGCTTTTCCGGTAAAAGCGCACGAGCGCGAGAAGAAATCGCTTCACGGCTTCTTCTCCCGCAGTCCGAGCTTTCCGCACACGCTGAGAAACGCGCGCTCGAGCTCGCGGTATTCCGCCCCCACCGCGCGCGTGCGCGCGACGAGGATCATATCATACCCCTGCGCGAGCCCGCTTTGGTTCAGCCGGAAAATTTCCCGCAGACGGCGGCGGACGCGGTTGCGCACCACGGCGTGTCCGAGCTTTGTGCTCACCGTCACGCCGAGGCGGTTACGCCCCCGCCGGTTCGGGCGGACGTAGACCACAAGGTACGGCGAAACGCCGGACCGCCCCTTGGCGTAGATCCGGCGGAACTCATAATTCTCCTTAACGGTCATCGTTCGCTTCATTGCTTCTCTCCTGCATCCGTCCTTTTCCGCCATTCCGGCGTTTTCGGACGATAGCCCCTAAGGGACGGCGATTTTTCCCATCGTCCGTCCCTCGGTCTATCTATATGCGATGCGCCTTTGGCTCCCTCAATGGGTCAGACGGGCGCGGCCTCTTGCGCGGCGGCGGGCCAGGACCTTGCGGCCGTTGGCGGTTGCCATTCTCTTGCGGAATCCGTGTTCCTTGGAGCGCTGAAGCTTCTTGGGCTGATAGGTACGAGAAGTAGCCATTGCGTTACACCTCCTGAAAAAATTTGCCGGCGGCCATCGGCCGCTCTTACTCGACGGCGGCGGTCTCCCGCCCCCGCAGTAGCCTTTTTCCTGCGCCGCATTCAACGCAACGCAGAGGATATTATATAAGATGCGGCCCACCCTGTCAAGCCACAAAATCTTGTGGTCTCCCGCTTTTCCGACCGCAAATCGCTCGTTTCACGGCTCATCTTACCTTATCTAAATATAAAATACGGTTGCTTTTTCCCTCCGTCTCTGGTATAATAAAGAGGTGATATTATGCGCTGCTCCACAGCGGGCCGCGCCTTCATTTCCGCCCACGAAAGGAGCGTTTTCTTTGAACTCTGTAGCTGACGTCTGGCAGGTCGTGCTCGAACGCCTACGCGCCGGCGGTTTGGCCGAAACGGCCATCTCCACCTGGTTCGACGAGGTGGAGGCGGTCGCCATCCGCGATATGACCTTTTACCTCTGCTGTCCCAATGACTTCAAGCGCGGGACGATCGAATCCCTCTTTCTGCCGAACCTCAAGGCGGCATTGAAGGAGATCTTCTCCGCCGATTTCGACGTGAAGCTCCTCTCCGCCGCCGAACGCAGCGCCCTCGGGCAGGAGAAGCCCAAAAAGCCGACATCTCTTTTGGAGTCCGGCGAATTTACCTTCGATACCTTCGTTGTGGGCGACAGCAACAAGCTCGCCTACGCCGCGGCCCGCGCGGTCGCGGACGCGCCGGCGGAGCACTACAACCCACTTTTCATCTACGGCGACTCCGGCCTCGGCAAGACGCACCTGATCTACGCCATCGCGCACGAGATCCGCACCAAAACACCAAACGCCAAGATCGTCTACATCAAGGGCGACGATTTCACCAACGAGCTGGTCGAGGCCATCCGCACCGGCAAGAACGTCGAGTTCCGCAGCAAGTACCGCGACGCGGACCTTCTGCTGATGGACGACGTGCAGTTCATCGCCGGCCGCAAGCAGACGCAGGAGGAGTTTTTCCATACCTTCAACACCCTCTACGAGTCCAAGCGCCAGATCGTCCTCACCTCCGACCGTTCGCCCAAGGAGATGCAGCTGCTCGACGACCGTCTTCAGACCCGCTTCGAGTGGGGCCTGCTCGTCGACGTCCAGCCGCCCGATTTTGAAACGCGCCTTGCCATCGTCAAAAACAAGGCGGTTCAATGGGGCAGCGTCATCGACGACGACATTGCCAAGTACATTGCCGAGAACGTCTCCAGCAACGTCCGCCAGCTTGAGGGCGCAATGAATAAGATCCTCGCCTACCGCGACCTGATCGGCAAGGAGATGGACGAGGAGAGCGCCAACCGCGCCGTGCGCGATATGCTTCGCAAATCCAACGAGTACATTCCCACCGCCGCCTCCATCATCGACGAGGTCTCGCGCTTTTTCGGCATCGACGAGGCGGTGGTCAAGGGACCCTCCCGCAGCCGCGAGGCCGTCACCGCCCGTCAGGCCGCCATGTACCTCGTCCGCCGCATGACGAATCTCTCCACGCCCGACATCGGCCGCGAGTTCGGCGGACGCGATCACACCACCGTTCTCCACGCGCTCGAGCAGGTTGAAACGAAGCTCCAGAACGACCCGGGCTTCGCCCAGACCATCAAGGACATCACCATCAACATCAACTCCAAGAAGTGACGTTTTCCCCTGAATTAACACGTTTCCGGCTGCGCCTTCTGTGGATAACCTCAACTTTCCACAAAGACCGATTCTTTCCATTTTCTTTCCCCATCGTTTTTCACAGCCGAAAACCCTTATTTTTCTAAGCCTCTCTCCCCTTTTCCACAATTTTTCTCCTCTACTACGATAACGACGAAATAATCTATTCTTTTTTCAAGAAAGGGATCGCAATATGAAATTTTCCTGCGAAAAGCTCCTTCTTCAAAACGCCGTCAACACCACCTCCCGCGCGGTCGCCGCGAAAAGCTCCATTCCCGCCCTCGAGGGTCTCCTGCTCCAGTGCGGCGACGGCGTGCTGACCGTCTCCGGCTACAATATGCAGACCGGCATCCGCACCCGCTTTCCCGTTGAGGAGCAGGAGGGCGGTGAGCTGGTCCTCTCCGCGCGCCTGTTCGGCGACATCATCCGCCGTATGCCCGACGATATGATCACCTTCTCGTCCGATGAAAAGCTCATGGTCCATCTTTCCTGCGGCGATGCCGACTTCGACATTCTCGCCCTCTCCGCCGCCGACTTTCCGGAGCTGCCGGAGGTCGAGGAGAAGTATTCCGTATCCCTGCCGGAAAAGACGCTGCGCTCCATGATCCAGCAGACCTCCTTCGCCGTCTCCACGAACGAGGCCCGTCCCGTTCACATGGGCGAGCTCTTCGAGATCGGCGACAACGGTCTGACCGTCGTCGCGGTCGACGGCTTCCGTCTGGCGCTTCGCCGTGAACCGCTCGAGCGGATCGAGGGCGGCGCGTTCTCCTTCGTCGCACCCGGCGCTGCGCTCAACGAGGTCGAGAAGATATGCGAGGACATCGACGCTTTCGCGACCATCACCCTCGGCCAGCGCCACATTCTCTTTGAAATGGGCGAAACCGAGCTGATCTGCCGCCGCCTTGAGGGCGAATTTCTCGACTACAAAAACGCCATTCCGCGCCGCAACCCCATCTCCGTCACCGTGGATACCAAGGCGATGCTCGAGAGTCTTGACCGCGTGAGCGTCGTCATCTCCGAAAAGCTCAAGAGCCCCGTGCGCTGCATCTTTGAGCAGGACCGCGTGCTCCTCTCCGCCAAGACCGCCAACGGCGACGCCAAGGACGTCTGCCGCATCGACGGCGACGGGCAGGGCCTCGAGATCGGCTTCAACAACCGCTACCTCATGGATGCGCTTCGCTTCGCGCCCGCCGATGAGCTCAACCTCGAGCTGAACACCGGCATTTCTCCCGCCATCCTCGTCCCGACCGACGGCGAAGAAAACTTCCTTTATATGGTCCTTCCCGTCCGTCTCAAGGCACAATAAAAGAAAAGAGGTCCCCTTATGACCGTTCTTCCCATCACCACCGAGTATATCAAGCTGCAGGACCTGATGAAGCTCGCCGATCTCGTCTCCACCGGCGGCGAGGCCAAGCTGCGCATTCTGAATGAAGAGGTCACCGTCAACGGCGAGGTCTGCACCATGCGCGGCAAAAAGCTCCGCCCGGGCGACGTGGTTTCCTTCGCGGGCCGGGAGCTCACCGTCGAATATGCGACTTGATGCCATCACGCTGGAGCATTTCCGCAACTACGCGCACCAGAGCGTGACCTTCGATCCCTCGGTCAACGTCATCGTCGGCGAGAACGCGCAGGGCAAGACGAACCTGCTCGAGGCCGCCGTCTACCTTTCCTGCGCCAAGTCGCCCCGTGCCCGCACGGAGAAGGAGATGATCTCCTTTGACGCCGACACGGCAAGGCTCACCGGCAGCGTCTTTTCCCGCGGCCGCGACTTTACCGTGGAGATCGAGCTGTCCCGCGGCAAGCGCCGGAAAATGAGCGTCAATCAGGTCCCCTGCAAGCGCGCGGGCGACCTCTCGGGCGTGCTGAACACCGTCTATTTCTGCCCCGACGATCTCCTGCTCATCCGCGACGGCGCCGCGGCAAGGCGGCGCTTCATGGATCTCTCGCTCTCCCAGCTCCGCCCGCGCTACGACGCGGCGCTGAGCGAGTATAACCGCCTCTACGACCATAAGACGCGCATCCTGCGCGACGCGGAGGAGCACCCCTCGCTGCTCGACGCGCTCCCCGATTTCAACCTCCGCATGGCGCAGTGCGGCGCGGTGCTCATCTATTACCGTGCCCGCTTCTGTAAGCTCCTCGCGGACTATGCCGCGAGCGCCCACCGCGAATGCTCCGGCGGGCGGGAGGAGCTGACGCTCGCGTACAGGACCGTCAGCACCGTTGTCGACCCGATGGCGCCGCAGGAGACAGTCTTTGAGCAGCTCATGGCGCACCAGCGCGACCATTACCATGCCGAGCTTGCCTCGCGTCTTTGTCTCTCCGGACCCCATAAGGACGACATCGAGGTCTCCATCGGCGGCGCCGCCGCCCGCGCCTTTTCCTCGCAGGGACAGACCCGCACCGCGGCGCTCTCCCTCAAACTCGCCGAGCGCGACATTTTCCGCGAGCTGACCGGCTTTTCGCCCGTCCTCCTGCTCGACGATGTGCTCTCCGAGCTGGACCCCCGTCGGCAGGAATTTGTCCTCAACCGCATCTCCGGCGGTCAGGTCTTCATCACCTGCTGCGAGGAGGACCGGCTGGAAACGCTTCTCGGCGGCAAGGTCCTCCACGTTGAAAACGGAAAGGTGGTCTGAAATGTACCTGCACATCGGCCGCAATCAGATGCTCGCCGAGCGGCGCATCATCGGCATCTTTGATCTTGAGATCACCTCGCAGTCCAAAACGACCCGCGCCTTTCTGGACCGCGCGCAGCAGGAGGGCACGGTGCTCGAGGTCTGCGACGACCTCCCCAAATCCTTCCTCGTCTGCGACCATCCTTACCACCCCCAGATCGTCTATCTCTCCGAACTTTCGAGCCAAACACTGCAAAAAAGAATGGAGGAATCGACATGAAGACCCCAATCGCCCTGTCTATGCTGTTAAGTCCCTTTTCCCTTCCTCACGACGAACGGTAGGTGCTGCCCCTCGCGCTCGGCGCTCTACTTTGCGTCGCTCACAGGCATTGTGTTTCTGTGCGTACTGAGTGAAGCGCTCGTGTATGGCGTGTACCTTCTTGCGAAGAAAAAAAGACGGGCCGCGATGTAAGCGGCCTTCCCATCCGAAAATACTATACAAGGTGCGAAGAAACGTGTCGGAAGCCGTTCCGGCCCGGTTCTTCGTACCCTGTACCGAAAGGAGAACCCCATGGCAGACAACGAACTTCTGCAGTCCACGGCGGTCGACGCCAACAACGATTACAACGCCTCGGAAATTCAGGTCCTTGAGGGACTGGAAGCGGTGCGCAAGCGCCCGGGCATGTACATCGGCTCGACCTCCACGAGCGGTCTGCACCACCTCGTCTATGAGATCGTCGATAACTCCATCGACGAAGCCCTCGCAGGCTACTGCACGGACATCACCGTGCAGATCAATCCCGACAACACCATCACCGTCGTCGATAACGGCCGCGGCATCCCCGTGGACCTTCAGGCGCAGACCGGACGTCCCGCGCTCGAGGTCGTCTTTACCGTCCTGCACGCGGGCGGCAAGTTCGGCGGCGGGGGCTATAAGGTCTCCGGCGGCCTGCACGGCGTCGGCGCGAGCGTCGTCAACGCGCTGTCCGAATGGCTGACCGTGCAGGTGCATAAGGACGGCAAGATCCACGAGATGAAATTCTCCCGCGGTCACATCACGCAGGAGATGACCATCGTCGGCACCACCGACCACACCGGCACCACCGTCACCTTCAAGCCTGACCCCGAAATGTTCGAGGATACGGTCTACTCCTACGATATCCTCCACACCCGTATGCGCGAGGAGGCGTTTTTGAACGCGGGCCTTCGCATCCGCACCGTTGACCTGCGCGAGGGGCAGGAGCAGAGCGACGAGATGTGCTACGAGGGCGGTATCCGCGAGTTCGTCACCTTCCTCAATAAGTCCAAGGACGCACTGCACTCCGGCGTCATTTACATGAGCGGCACCAGGGGAGATTCCTACGCCGAGGTCGCCCTGCAATATAACGACGGCTATCAGGAAAACATCCTCTCCTTTGCCAACAACGTCCACACCCCCGAGGGCGGTATGCACGAGACCGGCTTCAAGGCCGCGCTCACGCGCGTGCTCAACGCCTACGGCCTCAAGGTCGGCCTGATCAAGGAGGGCGACAAGGTCTCCGGCGAGGACTGCCGCGAGGGTCTTACCGCCGTCATCTCCGTCAAGCTCACCGACGCGCAGTTTGAGGGTCAGACCAAGGCCAAGCTCGGCAATGCCTCCATGCGCACCCTCGTGGACGCTATCGTCTCGGATAAGCTCATGCAGTTCCTCGACGAGAACCCCGTCGTCGCCCGCACCATTCTGGATAAGGCGATGATGGCCAACCGCGCGCGCGAGGCCGCGCGCAAGGCGCGCGAATCCATCCGCCGCAAGAGCGCCCTCGGCGGCGCGGCGATGCCGGATAAGCTGCGCGACTGCAACGAGAATAACCCCGAGCTGACCGAAATTTACATCGTCGAGGGTGACAGCGCGGGCGGCTCCGCCACGCAGGGCCGCGACTCCCGCTTCCAGGCGATCCTGCCGCTTTGGGGCAAGATGCTCAACGTCGAAAAGGTCCGCGCCGATAAGATCTACGGCAACGACAAGCTCCAGCCCGTCATCGTTGCCCTCGGCGCGGGACTGGGCGAGGATTTCGACGTCAACAAGCTCCGCTACCACAAGGTCATCATCATGGCGGATGCCGATGTGGACGGCTCCCACATCCGCACGCTTCTGCTGACCTTCTTCTTCCGCTATATGCGTCCCCTCATCGAAAACGGCTACGTCTACGCCGCCGTGCCGCCGCTGTTCAAGCTCGTGCGCGGCAAGACGACGCGCCTTGCCTTCTCGGAGGAGGAGCGCGACAAATACTCCGCCGAGCTGCGCGGCGACAATCCGAACGCCAAGGTCGATATCTCCCGCTTCAAGGGCCTCGGCGAGATGGACGCCCATGAGCTGTGGGAGACCACCATGGACCCCGAAAAGCGCACCCTGCGCCGCATCACGCTCGAGGACGCCATCCTCGCCGACGAGACCTTCACCGTCCTCATGGGCGAAAAGGTCGAGCCGCGCAAGGAGTTTATCGAGAAGAACGCGCAGTACGCCGTCAATCTTGACTTCTGAGAAAGGAGGACATCTTCAAAATGGCTCACAAAAACACAGACTACAAGCCCGAGGACATTCGCTTCCCCGAGCAGAAGATCGTCACGAGCGAGCTCGTGCATGAAATGACGTCCTCCTACATCGAGTACGCCATGTCCGTCATCGTCGGCCGCGCTCTGCCCGACGTGCGCGACGGTCTCAAGCCCGTCCACCGCCGCATCCTCTATGCCATGTATGAGGACGGTCTGACGAACGACAAGCCTTTCAAAAAATCCGCCACCTGCGTCGGCGACGTGCTCGGCCGCTACCATCCCCACGGCGACGCGTCGGTCTACGACGCCCTTGTCCGTCTCGCGCAGGACTTCTCCATGCGCTATATGCTCGTCGACGGCCACGGCAACTTCGGCTCGGTCGATGGCGACCCCCCGGCGGCTTACCGTTACACCGAGGCGCGTATGTCCAAGCTCGCCAACGAGATGCTGCGCGACATTGATAAGGACACCGTCGATTGGGATCCCAACTTCGACGAGTCCCGCAAGGAGCCGCGCGTGCTCCCCAGCCGCTTCCCGAACCTGCTCGTCAACGGCTCATCGGGCATCGCCGTCGGCATGGCGACCAATATCCCGCCCCACAACCTCACCGAGGTCATCAACGCCTGCATCTGCGTGCTCGACGATCCCGAGGCTACGCTCTCGGACCTCATGCAGCACGTCACCGGCCCCGACTTCCCGACGAAGGGCATCATCATGGGCCGCGCGGGCATCCGCGCCGCCTACGCCACCGGACGCGGCAAGATCGTGCTCCGCGCCCGCACGGAGTTTGAGGACTTCGGCAAGGACCGTGTGCGCATCATCGTCACGGAGCTTCCCTATCAGGTCAACAAGCGTATGCTCATCAAGAGCATGGCCGATCAGGTCAACGAAAAGAAGCTGGAGGGCATCTCCGACATCCGCGACGAGACCGACCGCACCGGTATGCGCATCGTCATCGAGCTCAAGCGCGACGCGAACCCGCAGGTCGTTTTGAACCGCCTGTTCACACAGACGCAGCTCCAGACCAGTTTCGCCATCAATATGCTTGCGCTGGTCAATAACCAGAAGCAGCCGAAGATCCTCTCCCTGCGCCACATTCTTGATGAATACCTCGCCTATCAGGAGCAGGTCATCACCCGCCGCACGCAGTACGACCTCAAGAAGGCGCGCGAGCGCGAGCACCTGCTGCAAGGCCTTCTCATCGCGCAGGACAACATCGACGAGGTCATCCACATCATCCGCACCAGCTACGACGACGCCAAGGAAAAGCTCATGGCGCGCTTTTCGCTCTCCGACATTCAGGCGCAGGCCATTCTTGAAATGCGCCTCAAGGCCCTGCAAGGTCTCGACCGCGAAAAGCTCCAGAACGAGTATGACGAGCTGGAAAAGAAGATCGCCTACTTCGTTGAGCTTCTTTCCAACGAAACGATGCTCAAGGGCGTCCTCAAGGACGAGCTGATCGAAATTCGCGACAAGTACGGCGACGAGCGCAAGACCGAAATCCAGGACGTCGAGGACGAGATCGACATTGAGGACCTCATCGAGGAGGAGCAGTGCGTCTTCACCCTCACGCAGAACGGCTACATCAAGCGCACCGGCGTGAGCGAGTATGCCGCGCAGGGCAAGGGCGGCATGGGCAAGAAGGGCATCACCACCCGCGAGGAGGACACCGTCGTGGACGTGTTCACCGCCTCCACGCACGACTATATCCTCTTCTTCACCGACACCGGCAAGGTCTACCGCAAGAAGGGCTATCAGATCCCCGAGAGCGGCAAGGCCGCCAAGGGCACGAACATCGTCAACATCATCCAGGTCGAGACCGGCGAGCGCGTGCAGGCCATGCTCCACTTCCGCGAAAAGGGCGACGAAAAGCTCTACCTCACCATGGTCACACGCAACGGCACGGTCAAGCGCCTGCCCGTTGAAACGCTCAAGAACCTGCGCAGCAACGGCATCCGCGCCCTGAGCCTTGACGAGGGCGACGAGCTTGTGGCGGTCCGCGAGACGGACGGCAGCCAGCGCATCCTCATCGCCACGCACGACGGCATGGCCTGCGTCTTTGACGAGACCGACGTCCGCGCCATGGGCCGCACCGCCGTCGGCGTGCGCGGCATCCGTCTGCGCGAGGGCGACTACGTCGTCGGCGCCGCCCGCGCACAGGCGGGCAAGCAGGTCCTTTCCATCACCGAGAACGGCTTCGGCAAGAAGACGCCGGTCGAGGAATACCGCATCACCAACCGCGGCGGCCTCGGCATCAAGAACTATATGGTCACCGAAAAGACCGGCGGCGTCGTGGGCGTCAAGGTCGTGGACGGCAGCGAGGACCTGCTCCTCGTCACCCGCGCCGGCATTCTGATCCGAACCCCCGTCGCGGACATCCGCACCACGGGCCGCGCCACGCAGGGCGTCATCGTCATGCGCTTTAAGGAGGAGGGCGATCAGGTCATCTCCATGGCCCTCGCCGAGCACGAGGAAGCCCCCGCGCCGGAGACGGCGGAGGTCCCCACCCCTGTGGAAAACGCGGACGAATAAGCCACATGTAAAAGCAAAGTTGCGTCGGAATACTCCGGCGCAACTTTATTGTTGTAGACTTTTTTCCGGTTTTATGCGATACTGTGGATAGAAAAGAACAAAACCCCGTCAGATGCAGAAAGGAGAAAACACCATGAAGTACCTTCTGATCGCCGCTCTGCTCCTCGCCTTCGGCGCCTTCGGCAAGCTCATCGGCAGCGGCGTAGGCCCCGCGGAGGACGAGCGCCGCGCGAAGTGGCAGGGCAAGCGCAAGCCGGCGCTCGACGAGGACCCCGACATTCAGGGCAGTATGCACGCTGCGTCTGAGGAACCGACTGAGGAGGCATGATATGAGAAGACGGCGCATCACCCGTAAACCCACAAAGGGCGAGAGCATTTTCGGCGGCATCGTCTGCTTTGCGATGGGCTGCTTCGGCCTGTTTGCCCTTCCGTCGGGCTTCGACCCGGTCTTTGCAGGCTTCAAGGCCATCTGGTGTCTGTTGGCCTTCGGCATGGGGGTTTATAATTTTCTGATCGCCGCGGGCAAGGTCAAAATGGGCGGCTACGAGATCTCGGACGACGAGCCGGACGACCGCCGCGCCGCCCCGCGCTCCGACGCGGAAGCGCGCCTGACCGAGCTGCGCAGCCTCTACGACCGCGGCCTCATCACCGAGGAGGAGTACGAGGCCAAGCGCTGTGACATTCTAAGCGACCTGTAAGGAGGAGAGCAGAATGGATTTTTTAATCATGATCGTTGCCGCTGTCATCGTCTTTGGCAAGCTCGCTGCAAAAAGTGAGGGGGAGGGCAAGAAGAAGCGCACACAGAACGTCGGCCCCACCGCGGAGGAATGGGCGGAAAGGCTCCGCCAGTCTGCCGCCGGCGGTGAGGTGTCCGACAAGCTCAACAGCGCCGTCAATGCCCTCAAAAAGAGTCCGCGCCGCCCGATGAGCGGCCGCGATATCGAAGCGGAGCAGGCGCGCCGCAACGCCGCCGAACGCCATCACAGCGAGAAGCGCTGGGCGGAGGCCCGCCGCCAGCAGGCGGACTCCCTGCGCGTCCACGCTGCCGGCGTCGACAGCTGCGAGGGCCGTCTCGAGAGCCTGAAGGTCCTCTACGACGCCGGTATCCTCGACCGCGAGGAATACGCCCAGCGTGTCGCGCGCGTCAAGGCTCAGCATTCACACCGCTGAACGGAGAGCCGATATGAAGAACGTCACCATTTATACCGACGGCGGGGTTTGCCTCGCAAACCCGGTCAATGCCAACTCGCTCGCCCCTTGCGGGGCAACCGCTCGCATGGCAGGCACGCGCCGTCTGAACGGAGAGCCGATATGAAGAACGTCACCATTTATACCGACGGCGCGTGCAGCGGCAACCCCGGTCCCGGGGGCTGGGGCGCGGTGCTCAAATACGGGGCGCACGAGCGTGAGCTCTCCGGCGGCGAGGCGCAGACCACCAACAACCGCATGGAGCTTACCGCCGTCATCGAGGCTCTGCGCCTTTTGAAGGAGCCGTGCGAGGTCGAGCTGTACTCGGATTCCAAGTACGTCATCGACGCGCTGAGCAAGGGCTGGGTGTACGGCTGGCAGAAAAAGGGCTGGGTCAAGAGCGACAAGAAGCCCGCGCTGAACGTGGACCTTTGGGAGCGGCTGCTGCCGCTCATCGCCGCGCACGACGTCCGCTACCACTGGGTCAAGGGGCACGCGGAGAACGAATACAACAACCGCTGCGACGAGCTCGCCGTGGCCGAGAGCCGGAAATACAAATAAAGCCGCGCGGCAAAAAGGGGGTATTCTCTACGGCAGAGAATACCCCCTTTGGTTATGTGTGCCGCAAAGTGCGGCAGGATGATCTCAGAACGCGCACTTCTCGCGCAGATACGCCTTGACCTCGCTGATGGGCATACGCACCTGCTGCATCGTGTCGCGCTCGCGCACGGTCACGCAGTGGTCGGCGGGCGTGTTCTCGTCGCCGACGGTCTCGAAGTCAAAGGTGATGCAGAACGGCGTGCCGATCTCGTCCTCGCGGCGATAGCGCTTGCCGATGGAGCCGGTCTCGTCGTAGTCGACCATGAACTCCTTGCTCAGCTCGGCATACAGCTCCTGCGCGGGGCCGGTGAGGACCTCCTTCTTGCTCAGCGGCAGGATCGCGGCCTTGAACGGCGCGAGCGCGGGATGGAAGTGCAGCACCACGCGCACATCGTCGTTGCCCTTCTTGTCCTGCCCGACGACCTCCTCGTCGTAGGCGTCGCACAGCACGGCCAGCACGCTGCGCTCCACGCCGAGGCTCGGCTCGATGACATAGGGGATATACTCCACCATATCCTTGCCCTCGCCCTCGCGGTAGACCAGCTTCTCGCCGCTCGTGTTGGAATGCTGCGTCAGGTCGTAGTCCGTGCGGTCGGCGACGCCCCAAAGCTCGCCCCAGCCGAAGGGGAACAGGAACTCAAAGTCCGTCGTTGCCTTGGAGTAGAAGCACAGCTCCTCGGGATCATGGTCGCGCAGGCGCAGGTTCTCATCCTTCAGACCGATGGACAGCAGCCAGTTGTGGCAGAACGTGCGCCAATACTGGAACCATTCGAGGTCGGTGCCGGGCTTGCAGAAGAACTCCAGCTCCATCTGCTCGAACTCGCGCACGCGGAAGATAAAGTTGCCCGGGGTGATTTCGTTGCGGAAGCTCTTGCCGATCTGACCGATGCCGAACGGCAGCTTTTTGCGCGTCGTGCGCTGGACGTTATTGAAGTTGACGAAAATGCCCTGCGCCGTCTCGGGACGCAGATACACGGTGTTCTTCGCGTCCTCGGTCACGCCCTGAAACGTCTTGAACATCAGGTTGAACTGACGGATGTCGGTAAAGTTGTGCTTGCCGCAGGTGGGGCAGGGGATGTTGTGCTCCTCAACAAAGTCCTTCATCTCGCTCTGGGAGAAGGCGTCGATGGGCTTACTCAGCTCGAAGCCGTTCTCCGCGCACCAGTCCTCGATGAGCTTATCCGCGCGGAAGCGCTCGTGGCACTCGCGGCAGTCCATCAGAGGATCGGAGAAGCCGCTCAGATGGCCGCTCGCCACCCAGGTCTGGGGATTCATCAGGATCGCCGCGTCGAGGCCGACGTTGTAGGGATTCTCCTGCACGAACTTCTTCCACCAGGCGTTCTTGATGTTCTTCTTCAACTCCGCACCGAGCGGGCCGTAGTCCCAGGTGTTGGCAAGGCCGCCGTAGATCTCGCTGCCGGGGAACACAAAGCCGCGGTTCTTGCACAGGGCAACGATCTTGTCCATCGTCTTTTCGGTGTTTTTCATGGTTTCTTCTCCTTTTCGTTTGGTGGCCCGGAGCGTTTTCAAAATTGCGTGTACGCAATTTTGACGCCATGCGCCCCGATCGCCGCGTTGGCGGCGAGGGGCGCGGCTCAAAACCTTGCGTTTTTGCGCAGCAAAAACGCCCTGAGCCGGTATTCGGCTCAGGGCGAACAAAGCATTGTCCGTGGTTCCACCTGAATTCCCCGTTGGAGGCGGGGCGCTTCATTCCCGATAACGGCGGGGACCGGCGCGGCATTTCCGCCGCGCGGCTCAAAAGCGCCGCTTTTCCTCTCGCGCAGGAACTCGCACCATCCGTCCCCTCTCTGGAGCGCAGCAAGAAAAAGCTTCTTTCTCACAGCCTTTTGTTGTGCGTAGCATAGCACGCCGCCGCGCGCTTGTCAAGTCACTTTTCCGCAAAGAACGCTTCGATGGCTTCGCGCTCCGCGCCGACGCTGCCCTGCACGAACTCCGGCTTGCCGCCGCCACGCCCCGAGAGCGCCGCGTTCAGCCCCTTTGTCAGCGCGCGCAGATCGCCGCCGCGCTGTCCGATGGCGTATTTCCACGCGCTGCCCGCGCCCGCGAACACCGCGCAGCGCCCACCGCAGGTCTCCGCCACCGCGTCGCAGAGCCTGCGCACGCTGTCGCCGCTCATCTCGTCCTCAAAGAGCAGCACGTCGCCGCTGCCCGCATACCGCGCCGCGACGCCCGCAAACACGCTCTCCTCTAATTTCGCGCAGCGCTGCCTGAGTGCGCCGAGCTCGCCCAGCACCCGTTCGACCGCCGCAGCGGCAGCCGTCGGCTTGACCGAGAGCGCCTGCGCCACCGCCACGTCCTGCGCCCAGCAGGCGGAGAGATAGCGATACGCCCGCCCGCCGCACAGCAGCTCGATGCGCACGCCCTCGTGGAATTTCTGCACGGAGAGGAATTTCACGATGCCGACCTGTCCGCTCCGCATGACGTGCGTGCCGCAGCACGCGCAGCAGTCCGCGCCGGGGAAGGTCACGATGCGCACGTCGCCCTCGAGCGGCTTTTTGCTGCGGTAGTCGATCGCGTCCAGCTCCGCGCCGCGGTGGAGCTGGATGTCGATGGCGTGATCCTCATAGATGTACCGGTTCGCCGCTGCCTCGATCTCCAGCAGCTCCTCCCACGGAATGTCGGCGTTGAAGTCGATGGTCACGCTCTCCGCGCCCATGTGGAAGCCCACGTTGTCGCAGCCGTAGCGCGCGCAGATCAGCCCCGAGCAGATGTGCTCGCCGGAGTGCTGCTGCATATGGTCGAAGCGCCGCGCCTGGTCGATCTTCCCGTGTACGGCCGCGCCGACGGGCAGGGGAGAGGCGCATTTGTGCGTGATGACGCCCGCCCTTTCGTGCACGTCCAGCACCTCGACGCCGCCGAGCACGCCGGTGTCATACGGCTGTCCGCCGCCCTCGGGATAGAACGCCGTGCGGTCGAGCACGACGGCGAAGCCGTCCTTGACCGCCTCGCACGCGAGCACCCTCGCGTCAAATTCCGTCAGAAAGGGGTCGGCATAGTATAGCTTTTCGGTCTCCATGCAAAAAATTCCTTTCGTTTCCGCGCCCGTGCGGGGCGCAAAATAGTTCCTAAGAAATGCTGACGATGAACTTCCACAGCGGGTCGATGAGCAGCAGCCCCACCGTCGCGGAGTGGATATTGGCGACGATGGCGTAGCCCATCGCTCGTCCCTTGCCCTTTTCCGTCAGCAGCCAGCGGTCGAGCAAGACCTCAGCGAGCGTGATGACAAGTTCAATGGGAATATAGAATAAAAGCGACCAGCCGCTCACGCCGTGGTTGAGCACCGTCACGGCAAGGTAGAGCGCGAAGCCGCCTTGCGTCACAAGGTTCACGAGCAGAAACACCAGCAAGCTCCGACGGCTCCGATAGCCGAAGGCGAGCAGCAGCACGCCCTCGATGAGCAGCGTCGGCAGCAGCATACAGAAAAATTGCAGGAGATAGGCAACCGCCGCGCTCGGCGCGCTCGCGGTCCTTTTCGCCCAATCCACCGTCGCGCTCGATTGCAGCGTTGCCCGGTGTAGGACTCCGGATACCCAGCTTTCGCCGCTCTTCGTCACGATGAGGATGCGGTAGGTCTCGGGCACGCCGTGATAGCCGAAGGTGTGTAGCCTTGCGCCGCCTGCGTCGCTGCCGATCAGGTCGCCCCACATGGGCGCGCCGTTGGTGCCCTGCGCGGTGCAGGCGTGCCAGCCCTCCGGCACCGCTGCCCGCAGCGCGTCCAGCAGCTCGTCATCCAGCGCGGCGATTTCCTCCTCGGAGTAGCTCCAGTCGATGCCGCTGTATGTGTCATCCCCGTCTCCGGAGCCATAGGTGTGCCCCCGATAATCCCCCTTTTCCAAAAGATCGAGGTAGTACGGCTCGCTCGGCGCGTTTTCGACCTTCACCGTCAGCTGGGCCTTCGGCCCCGAGTCGGCAAGGGCCGATACCGTCAGCAGCATCGCCGTCAGCAGCAAGAGAATACTGTTTCGCAGAGACTTTTTCATTTCTTTCGCTCCTTTCCGTTTTCGTCCCGCCTCTTCCAAAAGCAGGACCTTTGCATCTTTTGACGCAAAACCGCGCCGTTTTGTTCCGAAATTCCAAAAAATCCTATTCGATCCACCCCTGCGCCTGCTTATAGCGCAGGATGCGAAGCACGTGCGCGTCGATGTCGCTCTCCGCGATGCGCCCGTCCGCCACCGCCGCGAGCACGGCGGGAATGTCGTTTTGGTAGTCGCTCGTGATAAGCATATCGTTTCCTGCGAGCACCGCCAGCACCGCGGCCTCGCCGTTCGCGTACTGCTTCACCGCGTCCATCGCGAGGTCGTCCGTGATCACGATGCCGTCGAAGCCCAGCGTCTCCCGCAGCACCTCATGCACGGCGGGGGAGAGCGACGCGGGCAGCGCCGCGTCCATGCACTCCACCACATTGTGGCTCACCAGCACGAACGGCGCGCCCGCTCCCATGCCCGCCTCAAAGGGCAGAAAATCGCTCTCCTCAAAGGTCTCATAGGGCCGCTTGTCGATGGCGACGCCCGTGTGCGTGTCGGCGTTGTTCCCGTAGCCGGGGAAGTGCTTGAGGACCGCCGCCACCCCCGCGTCCCGGATCGCGCCGACCGCCGCCGTCACAAATTCACTCGTCGCCGCGGCGTCTTCGCCGAACGAGCGCGCGTAGATGAAGTCGCCCGCGTCGGTGGATACGTCGCACACCGGCGCAAGGTTTACGTTGATGCCGAGCGCCAGAAGCTGCTTGTTATAGTCCAGCGTCTCCGCGGCAAGACCGTCCATGCCGCGCGCGGCATACAGCTCCTGCGGCGAGGGCAGCGGCTGCGCGAAGAGCTTCGGGTCGCGGCTCGCGCGCGTTACCGTGCCGCCCTCCTCGTCGCTGCCGATGAAGAGCGGAATGTCCGCCGCGGCCTGATAGCTCTCGAGCTTCGCCGTCAGCTCCTCCGCGCTCAGCCAGCCGCCGTCTGCGTCCTTGTAGTCCCGCCCGAAGAGCAGCAGCCCCCCGAGGTGGTAGGCAGCTACATCCTCCGCCGCGCCCGTCTCGGGACAGCGGACAAAGAACATCTGCCCGACCTTTTCCTCGATCGACATCCCCGCGATGCGCTCGCGCAGCCGCGCCTCAGCCTGCTCGGCCTCGCTCGGCTCCGTCGGCGTGACCGGCGTCGGGTCGACCGTCGGCGGCGCGGGGTCAATGACCGGCGCGTCCGGCTCCGTTTTGCCCGCGCAGCCCGCGAGCAGGCACAGCGCCGCAAGCAGCGCAAAAATTTTCTGTTTCATGCTGTTTTCCTCCTTCGTGCATTGCTGTCGTGTGCTCCTGTTGCCGCACCCAGCGGCCTTTCCTGATTTTACCATGCCGCGCGCGCAAACGCAACCCGCGTTCCCGCTCTGCCGCGCGTCGGAGCTCCTGCCCCCGATAAGACACCAAAAGCCCCCGTCGAAAGACGGGGGCTTTTGGCTGTGTGTTGTGTGTATTTTTAGGAGGGAGAAAATCACATCGGGGATCACGTAACCCCTTTGCAAGTATTAAGATACCAGCGATTTATGGCTAAAACTTGAAAACCGTGTGAACAAATTGTAAATAAGCGGCTCCAAAAGCAGTCTTTTGATTGGCAGAGAAAAAAGAGACGTCCTCGCGGACGTCTCTCGCTGTTTGGTTCGATCAGCCAATGCTGTTGAGCTTGGTGGTCAGAGCGCTCTTCTTGTGAGCAGCGTTGTTCTTGTGCAGCAGACCCTTCGCGGCAGACTTGTCCACGATCTTCACTGCGACCTTGTAAGCACCCTCGGCCTCGGTGCGATTGCCTTCAGCGGCAGCCGCCTCGAACTTCTTGAGTGCGGTCTTCAGTGCGGACTTGTCAGCCTTGTTGCGGGCGTTACGCACCTCAGCGAGCTGGACGCGCTTCTTGGCAGACTTAATATTCGGCAAACCAAACACCTCCTCCGGTTGGGATTTGACGGCGAACACAAAAAATCCACCGTGCAGAATGGTATTTTAACAAAGTTTTCGAGGAATTGCAAGCACTTTTTTCAGATTTTCTCCACTTTTTTGTATGCTTCAAAATTTAGGGGACATAATGAGAGCAATATACAAGATTTAGTGGAAGGCAGGCGGTTTTATGAACGCACGGCGGACGGACCTGGCGCTGGAGGCGCACGCGCTGTTCCGCGCGGCGCAAAGGGACGATGCCATCGACGGCCTCACGCTCACCGAGCGGGCGCGCCGCGGCTGCGCCGTGACCACGGTGACGGTGGAAAGCGAGGCGGCCGCGCGCGCCCTCGGCAAGCCGCGCGGGACCTATGTCACGCTCGACCTGCGCGCGCTTTCTCCCGAGGACCCCGCGTACACGGAGCGCGCGGCGCTCGCGCTCCGCGACGAGCTGCGCGCTCTCCTCGAAGGAACGGTCGATACCGCCCTCGTGGTCGGACTCGGCAACCGCGCCATGACGCCCGACGTCATCGGTCCCCGCGCCGCCGATCATGTGCCCGCCACGCGCCACCTGAAGGGCTGCGCCGCCTTCGGTGCGCTCGCGGATGTCAGCGTGCTGACGCCCGGCGTCCTCGGCACAACGGGATTGGAGGCCGCCGAGCTCGTGCGCGGCGCGGTGGAGACCGTGCGCCCCGACCTTGTCGTTGCCGTCGACGCGCTGGCGTCGCAGAGCCTCGGGCGCGTCTGCACCACCGTCCAGCTCACGGATGCCGGCATCGTCCCCGGCTCGGGCGTCGGCAACCACCGCCGCGCCCTCACGCGCGAGACGCTCGGCGTTCCCGTTCTCGCCGTCGGCGTCCCCACCGTGGTGGACGCCGCCACGCTCGCGCTCGACCTTTTAGACGAGGCCGGGGCGGACCTTCCCGATCCCGCCGCCCTGCGCGGACAGGGGAGCGTCATGGTCACGCCGCGCGACATCGACGCGCGCGCCGAGCAGCTTGCCCGCGTCGTCGGCTTTGGCGTCGGCCTTGCCCTCCAGCCTTCGCTCTCGCTCGACGAGCTGCGCGCCCTGATCGACTGATTTTGTCACATCCGTGCGCGGAAAAGACCGATGAAATGAGAATTTCTGCGCTCCTTCCATTGCAATCCGCGCTTTTTTGCGCTACAATGACAGCAAATTTCAAAAAAGGAGCGCAAGCTATGTACGATCTCAAGGATTTCAAGGCCGCGGACCACATTCCCGCCCTGCTCGACTGGATGCGCGCGCAGATGAAAGGCTGCGGCGGCAAAACCGCCGTCGTCGGTATCTCCGGCGGCAAGGACAGCTCGGTGATCGCCGCGCTGTGCGTCGAGGCGTATGGCCGCGAAAACGTCCTCGGCGTCCTCATGCCCGACGGCGTCCAGCCCGACATCGACTACTCCAACGGCATCGTGGACTTCCTCGGCATCAAGCACTACACTTTCAACATCCACGGCGGCACGAGCGGCATTCTGGGCGAGATGGCCCGCCTCGGCATCGAGGCCAGCCGCCAGACCACCGTCAACCTCCCCTCCCGCATCCGCATGGCAACGCTGTACGCCATCGCCCAGAGCATGGACGCGGGCATCGTGGTCAACACCTCCAACCTTTCCGAGGACTGGGTCGGCTACTGCACCATCTACGGCGACAGCGCGGGCGCGTTCTCGCCCATCGGGATGTACACCACCGAGGAGGTCATCGCCATCGGCCGCGCGCTGGGCCTGCCCGAGCGCTTCCTCATCAAGCCCCCGTCCGACGGCCTGACCGGCAAGACCGACGAGGACAACCTCGGCTTTTCCTACCACGCGGTGAACGAATACGTCCGCAAGGGCGTCGCCGATCCCGCCATTAAAGAGCAGATCGACCATAAGCACCGCGTCAGCCGCTTCAAGTTCGAGACCATCCCCGTCTACCACAACGGCCTGCCCATCGTCATTGAGGACGGCACGGATTTCTACAAGTAAAAAGCCAAAAGGAAAGAGCGCCCGAACGGGCGCTCTTTCTTATGCCGCTGTATGGGTCTTACACCACCGCGAAGAACTTGATGAGGAAGAGGAGGGAGATGACATAGGTCAGAACGCTGACGTCCTTGGCCTTGCCGGAGAAGACCTTGACCACGGTGTAGGAGATCAGGCCCAGACCGATGGCGTGGCCGATGGAGCCGGACACGGGCATACCGATGAGCATGATGGACACCGGCAGCATCTGATCCATATCGTCGAAGTTGACGTTCTTGAGGCCCTGGAGCATCAGCACGCCGACGTAGATGAGCGCGGCGGAGGTCGCAGCGCCGGGGATGATGGCAGCGATGGGGGCGAGGAACATGCAGGCGAGGAAGAGAACGGCGGTGGTCAGCGCGGTCAGACCGGTGCGGCCGCCGGCCTCAACGCCGGAAGCGGACTCGATGAAAGTGGTGACGGTGGAGGTACCGGTGGCAGCGCCCGCGATGGTGCCGATGGCATCGGAGAGCAGGGCTTCCTTCATCTTGGGCATATTGCCGTCCTTGTCGACCATGCCGGCGCGGGAGGCCGTGCCGACGAGGGTGCCGATGGTGTCGAACATATCGATCATGCAGAAGGTGATGATCAGGGTGATGGCGGTGAACCAGCCGATGTTCACAAAGCCGGCGAAGTCAAACTTGAAGAGAGTGGTGGAGACCATGTCGGCGAAGGGGGGCACGAAGCTCGCGGTCTCAAGGCTGGCGAACGGATTCACGCCGAGGAACAGGAAGCTGCCGGCCCAGTAGAGCACGGAGGAGAAGAGCATACCGAGCAGAACGGAGGCCTTGATGCCCTTCTTGGCCAGAACGACCATCATGAACACGCCGAGGAAGGCGGTGATGGCGGTGAGGACCATGGTGTGATAGCCGATGTCGCCCATGCTGCCCTTGATGATGCTGGGGGTCAGGGCGCCGAAGAAGTCGCGCATGATGTAGAAGGGGCTGGTGAAGCCGTTGCCCTCGGCATAGATGCCGACGTTGGAGCCGAGACCGATGTTCATCAGCATCAGGCCGATGGCGGGGGCGATGCCGTAGCGCACACCGAGAGGAATGGCCTCGACGATCTTCTCACGGACCTTCAGGAGGGTGAGGACGAGGAACACGATGCCCTCGACGAGAATGATGACCAGACCGGCCTGGAACGCGGACTCATACTCGCAGTTGTTGATGACGGCGATGTTGGCGGCGACCACGGCGAAGAAGCTGTTGAGGCCCATGCCGGGTGCCATGGCGAAGGGCTTGTTGGCCATGAAGGCCATACAGATGGTGCCGATGGCGGAGGCAATGCAGGTTGCCAGGAACACACCGTTCCACAGCGGGGTGCCGACCGCGAAGTTGGTCAGCAGGTTGGGGTTCAGGGCGATGATGTAGGCCATCGTCATGAACGTCGTGAGACCGGCAAGCAGCTCGGTTTTTACCGTGGTGCCGTTCTCCTGGAGCTTAAAGAGCTTTTCCATGATGTTCTCCCTTTCTTTTGTTTCGTCATAACGCCTAAAATATTTTCAGGCCGCATGACGAAGATTTAGTATAATTATAAAGGCTTTGCCAAGAAAATGCAATACCCTCACCCCCGTTTCACCGTCTTTTTTCTCACATTGAGCGGGATTTGGCGGAATGGTGAGAAATGGCGGTTGTTTTTGCCGAAAAATCTGTTATAATCCTGTTATTCTTTTTGAAGGGGAACCCGATTTGAAGCTTTCTCGCCTTATTTTTCCGCCCGACGGCGCGAGCCGCGGGACGCTCCGCGCCCACCGCGCCTACCTCGCCGTGCTGCTCACGCTCCTCGGCGTCGGCATCGGCTTTCTCGGCCTGTGGCTCACGGCCTGCGCGGATGCCGCCCTCCCGCAGGCAGAGCTGTACCGGTCCTATCTCGATCATCCGCTGCTGTTGGCGCTGAACCTTTTCCCGCCGCTGCTGCTCGCATGGCTGGGCTATTTTCTGTCCGGACGCTGCTGGTGCGGCGTGCTGCTCAGCGGCCTTTTCGGTGTGGGCCTCCCGCTCATCAACTATTATAAGGTCATGCTGCGCGGCGATCCGATGCGCGCGAGCGATATCCTGCTCCTGCGCACGGCGGGCGGCATCATGAGTCAATACGAATTTGAACGGACCGCCGAGGTCAACACGGCGGTCGCGCTCCTCGGCGCGATGCTGGCCTTTGCCGTGCTCCTCATGCCGCGCGGCGATAAGCGCCGGCGCGCCCGCGCGCTGGGCGCGGCAGCCTGCGTGCTGCTGGGCGTCGGCGCGTACCTCGGCGCCTACGCCGACGAAGCCGTCTACGGAAGGACGGCGAACGACGCGCTCATCAATATCTGGTCGGACAACGAGGTCTATCTTTCCCGCGGCTTTGCGCTTTCCTTCCTGCACTCGGTGACGGAGCTGTTCCCCGAAAAGCCGGAGGGCTACGATGCTCGCGCGGCGCAGACGCTGCTTGAGTCCTTCCCCGATGAAGACATTCCGGAGGGGGAGAAGGTCGCCGTCATGGGTGTGATGCTCGAGGCGTTCTGCGACCTGACCGACTTTGACGCCCTCGCCGGCTTTGACACGGTGCAGGAGGTTTATGCCCCCTGGCACGCGCTCGAGGAGCAGAGCCTCTCCGGCCGCCTGCTCACCAACATCTTCGCGGGCGGCACCGTGGATACCGAGTGGGGCTTCCTCACCGGCGCGAGCGAGCACGACGAATACCGCGGCGCGACCGGCTCCTACGTCCGCTACTTCACGGCACAAGGCTACGCGGCGCACTACGCGCACCCCGGCTATAGCTGGTTCTATGACCGCGAGCGCGTGAACGACTACCTCGGCTTTGAACGGAGCGTTTTCACGGAAAACGGCTTCGGCGAGCTGGTCGACCCCTACGTCGCCATGTGGCATTCCGACCAACAGCTCGCGGACTACCTGCTCGCCGACCTCGACGCGGCGGACGGCTCGCCCCTGTTCTCCTTCGCGGTGAGCTATCAGAATCACGGCCCCTACGCCGAAACGGAGAGCACCGTTCCCTATGTTTCGCCCGAAGCAAGCGGCTGGTCGCGGGAGAGCTGCAATATGCTCAACAACTACCTCTTCGGCGTGAATGAAACGGTCCGCGAATATGTCCGCCTGACGCAGGAGCTGGACGCGCGTGATACCCCTGTGGTGCTCGTGCTCTTCGGCGACCACAAGCCGTGGATGGGCAACGGCGGCTCGGTCTATGAGGAGATGGGCATTGATTTTGACACGTCCACGCTTGCCGGCTTCCGGAACTATTACGCCACGCCCTATCTCATCTGGGCGAACCGCGCGGCGAAGGAGGTCCTCGGCGCGGACTTCACCGGCGACGGCGGCGACTTTTCGCCCTGCTTCCTGATGACGCGGCTGTTCGACGCGTGCGGCTGGGCCGGCCCCGGCTATATGCAGCTCTCCCGCGCCATGCGGGACATCTCACCGCTGCTGCACACGAACGGGCTCTTCCTGCACGACGGTGTCCTGACCTCCGTCCTCAGCGACACCGACCGCAGCTTCTACCGCAGCTGGCTCGCTGTGCAGTATTACCGCGAGCACGTCGCGGCGTATTCATAGCGCTTGCATCAAAAAACCGCCGCGTACCGCGCGGCACACATATCAAAGGGGGGATTCTCTACCGTAGAGAATACCCCCTTTGGAACCCCCAGAGAGCGCAAGGACTGCGTCCTTGACCTGCCATTGGAGGTTTTTCTATAGAACAACTGCACGCGCTGCGCAAAGGAGTGCGTGCGGCTTCTTTATCGGCTTTCGATTTGGTCTGCGCCTATGTCCGCTCAGCCGCTGCTGCGGCGGGGTTACGGACAATTATTTTGCGGCGGCGTTCAAAGCCGTCAGGATTTCCTCACGCATTTTTTCCCGTTCTCCCTGCTCCAGATAGGCGAGCGCGGCAGCCGCGCCCGCGGCCAGTGCCGCAATGGGAGCGCGATAGGGAGATCGCGCAAAGCTTTTGCCTGCCATCGCCTTGCGGGCCGCGTCCATCACATCAGACAACGCCTTTAGCAGTGTTTCCTTCTCCTTATCCTCCGTATGTCCGGCCAAAAACAGCATACCGCTGTGCATTTTCAAATAACAAAGCTGATAGATCCCCATCTATATTTCCTCCGCTAAACATTCGTTAACCCTTTTGAGCTATTTTAACTCAAAAGGGTTAATCTTTTCAAGAGGAAATTTGTATTCTTTTTGAAAAGGGGGGATCGTCGTGACGGTTGGAGATGCACTTCGGGAGCGTATACTCATGCTGTGCAATGAACGAAACATTTCGCTCAACAAGCTCAGTATTCTCAGCGGGGTAACGCAGTCGACGCTAAACAACATTATGAGCGGCAGGAACCATTCTGCGACGGTCTCCACGGTCAAGAAGCTGTGTGACGGTCTCAATATTTCCGTTGACGAATTTTTCTGCCCCGAGCTGTTTCACGATTTAGAGCAGGAGATCAAATGACTTTCTGTAACCCCGCCGCAGAGCGGCAGCGGCCGCAAGGAGCAGACCAAATCGAAAGCCAATAAAGAAGCCGCACGCACTCCTTTGCGCAGCGCGTGCAGTTGTTCTATAGAAAAACCTCCAATGGCAGGTCAAGGGCGCAGCCCTTGCGCTCTCTTGGGGTTCCAAAGGGGCCATTCTCTACGGTAGAGAATGGCCCCTTTGATATGTGCGCCGCGCATCGCGCGGCCGGTATTAAGATTACTCGTCCTCGTGCGCTGTCACGGCGATGTGCAGCTCGTCGAGCTGCTTCTGCGTGACCTCGCTCGGCGCGCACCTCCCAAAACGGACGCCGCCGTTTTGGGAGCCCTGACGCATCACAATGCTCGGCGGAAATAAATTCCGCCTCCGCCAAGGTTTTGCTGCGCAAAACGCTTGTACGCCGCTTTCGCGGCGGCTCGCTTGCGCTCGCTGGGCGCGCGTATTACTCGTCCTCGTGCGCTGTCACGGCGATGTGCAGCTCGTCGAGCTGCTTCTGCGTGACCTCGCTCGGCGCGCCCATCATGATGTCCTGCGCGTTCTTGTTCATCGGGAACGGAATGATCTCACGGATGGAATCCTCGCCCGCGAGCAGCATCACCATGCGGTCCACGCCCGGAGCAATGCCGGCGTGCGGCGGCGCGCCGTAGCAGAAGGCGTTGTACATCGCGGGGAACTTGGCCTTCACGTCGTCCTCGCCGAGCCGCACCAGCTCAAACGCCTTGATCATGATCTCGGGATCGTGGTTGCGCACCGCGCCGGAGCTGAGCTCCACGCCGTTGCAGACGAGGTCGTACTGGTCGGCGGTGATGCTCAGCGGGTCGAGCTCGCCGCGCTCGGCGGCCAGCATCGTCTCCATGCCGCCTTTGGGCATCGAGAACGGGTTGTGGCAGAACTCCAGCTCGCCGCTCTCCTCGCCGATCTCGTACATCGGGAAATCGACGATCCAGCAGAACTCATAGCGCTCCTTGTCCATGTGACCCTCGCAGGCGGGGCCGAAGGTCTTGATGGCGACGCCCACGGCCTTGGTCGCGAGCTTGCCCGCGCACACGATGACCAGCGTATCGGGCTTGAGCCCCAGCTTCTCGGTCAGCTCGGCCTTGATGGGGGCGACGAACTTGCCGATGCCGCCGGCGAGCTCGCCGTTCTCATCGACCTTGAACCAATAGCTCTTCGTGCCGCTCTGCACCTCGCAGTCACCGAGCAGCTTGTCAATCTGCTTGCGCGTCAGCTTGCAGTCCGTGATGGGCACGGCCTTGACCGTCTGACCGCGCAGCGCCTCAAATTCGTTCTCGGCGAACAGCTCCGTCACGTCGGTCGCAGTCAGGTCGATGCGCAGATCGGGCTTGTCGCTGCCGTAGACCGCCAGCGCGTCGTTGTACGCGATGCGGCGGAACGGCGGCTGGGATGCAATATCATAGGTGCCGAACTTCGCGAAGATGGGGGGCAGCACGTCCTCGCAGATGGCGAACACGTCCTCCTGCGTCGCGAACGACATCTCCATATCCAGCTGATAGAACTCGCCGGGGGAGCGGTCGCCGCGCGCGTCCTCATCACGGAAGCAGGGCGCGATCTGGAAGTAACGGTCGAAGCCGCTCGTCATCAGCAGCTGCTTGAACTGCTGCGGCGCCTGCGGCAGCGCGTAGAACTTGCCCGGGTGCTTGCGCGCGGGCACGAGATAGTCGCGCGCGCCCTCGGGGGAGGAGGCGGTCAGAATCGGCGTCGTGATCTCCAGGAAGTCGTGCGCCATCATCGCCTGACGCAGCGCGGCGATCACCTGGCAGCGCAGGATGATGTTCTTCTTCACCGCGGGATTGCGCAGGTCGAGGTAGCGGTACTTCAGGCGCTGCGTTTCGTCGGCCTCGCGGCTGCGGTTGATCTCAAAGGGCAGGGAATTGTAGCGGCAGCGGCCGAGCACCTCGATCTTCTCGGGCACGACCTCGATCTCGCCGGTGGCCTGCTTGCTGTTCTTGCTCGCGCGCTCGCGCACGGTGCCCTCGACGGAGATGGTGCTCTCCTTGTTGATCCCCTTGATGACCTTCAGGTCGGCCTCGTCCTCGACGACGACCTGCGTCGTGCCGTAGAAATCGCGCAGCACGACGAACGCCAGATTGCCGCCGACCTCGCGGACGTTTTCCATCCAGCCGACGAGCTTGACCTTCTCGCCCACATTCTCGATGCGAAGCTGGTTACAGTTGTGTGTACGGGACTGCATCATAAGACAATAACAACTCCTATCTGTAATTTTAAGCTGAAATAATACGGTTTGTATTCAAAATCACGCCGTAAACGGCTTGGTTTTCGGGTTCACGATGTCGCGCCAGTCGAGGTCGCCGCGGCTGAGGCCGAGGACGAGCATTTCCGCCGTCGCCACATTGCTGGCAAAGGGGATGTTATTCTGGTCGCACAGGCGGGAAATATAGCTCACGCTCTCGCAGGACTTTTCGTCGCGCGGATCGTTGAAGAAAAGCACCATGTCGATCTCGTTGTAGGCGATGCGCGCGCCGATCTGCTCCGCGCCGCCGTGTACGCGCGCGAGGAAGAGGTGGATGGGCAGACCCGTCGCCTCGGCGACCATCTTGCCGGTAATGTTGGTCGCGCAGATGGTGTGCTTGGAGAGGATGCCTGCATAGGCTGTGCAGAACTGCACCATCAGGTCTTTTTTGTTGTCGTGTGCCATGAGAGCGATATTCATATAACCGCGCCCCTTTCTATCGTAAATCTATGATTTTTTGTTTTATCGCCGCGGCAGCTTCATCAGCGGCACGCGCTCGCCGGTGAGACGGCGCGCGATGTTGCGGCAGGCAATCTCGGCGCTGCTCTCGCGGGAGAATACGGTCAGGGCGCTGCGCCCCAGCGCGATGGGGATGCCCTCGTCCTCGGGGATCACGCCCAGCAGCGGCAGGCCCGCCGCGTCGATGGCGTCGTCGATGTTGCTGCTCAGCGCCTTGAGCAGTTTGCGCCGCACGCGGTTGACCACCAGGTGCAGCCTTCCGTTCGGGTAATCGCGCAGCTCCATCACGGTCCGCTGCGCGTCGCGCAGGCTCGTGGGATCGGTCGTCGCGACCACCACCGCGCGGTCCGCCGCGCAGGTCGCGAGCCGGAAGGCGTCGCCCAGCCCCGCGCCGGAGTCAATGAGACAATAGTCGAACCTGCTCCGCACCTCGTCGAGCAGCCCTTTCATCTCGCTCGTGCGGATATCCTCGTGCAGCCCGATCGGCGCGGTCAGCAGATACAGCCGGCAGCCGTACGGATGCCGCACCGCGGCTTGCTCCAGCGTCGCGCGTCCGGCGATCACGTCGGTAAAATCCATCAGCGCGCTGTCGCTCATGCCGAGCGCCAGGTCCAGATTCCGCAGACCCACATCGCAGTCGAGGCACAGCGTCCGGTGTCCCATCTCGGCGAGCGCCGACCCGACGAGCGCGGTGAATGAAGTTTTTCCCGTGCCGCCCTTTCCGGACACCACGGCGATGACCTGTCCCATAGAAAACTCCCGTCAGCCGCTCACAGCGGCTGCTTTTTGATCTTTGCGAACGCCCTCGGATACCTCGGCGGGGTAGGGGAGACCTTCTCGATCACCACCGCGCGGTGCGTGACCCCGCTCGTCGGGATGGTGTAATCCTCGACCTTGACGATTTTTCCGCCGAGCGTTCTGATCGCGCCCTTTGCCGCGGCGATCTCCTCCTCGGTGTCTACGCTCTTCATCGCGAGGAATTGCCCGCCGACCTTCACAAGCGGCAGCGCCAGCTCGCAGAGCACATTGAGCTGTGCGACGGCGCGCGACACCGCAAGGTCATAGCTTTCCCGATGTCCGGCGGCAAATTCCTCCGCCCGCGCGTGAACGCATTCCACGCGCTTCAGCCCCAGCGTACCGCAGACCTCGTCGAGCCACGCGATGCGCTTGCCGAGGCTGTCGAGCAGCGTCAGATCGAAGTCGTCCTTGAGAATACGCAGCGGCATCCCCGGGAAACCCGCGCCCGTGCCGACGTCCACCACCGTTTTCCCCGAGAGGTCAACGAACCGTGTCAGCGCCGCGCTGTCGAGCAGATGCAGCTGCGCGACGGCCTCCGGTTCCGTGATGGCGGTGAGGTTCATCACCTCGTTCTTTTTTAGCAGCAGCGCGGCGAAGCGCTCGAGCGTCTCCGCCCGGCTCTCGTCCAGCCCCAGCTCCCGCAGTCCCTCGCGCAGCAGCGTGGTCACTTGCTCTGCTCCTTCAAAAGGTCGCGGATCTCGGCGAGCAGCAGCTCCTCCTTTGTCGGTTCCGGTTCCTTTTCCGGCTCCGGTTCTGCGGCCGGTTCGGGCTTGGAAAGCTTATCGTGCATTTTGTTGATGGCCTTGACGATGCAGAACACCACAAAGGCCATGATGAGGAAGTTCAAAATGGCATTGATGAAATTACCCAGCATCAGTTCACCGCCGCCCGGCAGGGAAAAGGAGAGACCGGAAAGGTCGGTGTGGCCGCCGGTAAAGACGCCAAGGGCGGGGTTGATGATGTCGTTCACCAGCGAGTCGGCAATCGCTTTGAACGCGCCGCCGATGATGACACCGACGGCCATGTCGATGACGTTGCCGCGCATGGCAAACGCCTTGAATTCTTCCATAAACTTCTTCATAAGAAGTCTCCTTTGCCTATTTTTGAAAACGAATGGTATTTTATTATTGAAATACTACGATTTGTTATCAAAAATCAATGCTTTGGCACCAGCTTGTCCTTGCCGCCCATGTAGGGGCGCAGGACCTCGGGAATGAGCACGCTGCCGTCGGCCTGCAAATTGTTCTCCAGGAACGCGATGAGCATACGCGGCGGCGCGACCACGGTGTTGTTGAGCGTGTGGGGCAGATACATTCTGCCGTCCGCGCCCTTGACGCGGATCCTGAGCCGCCGCGCCTGCGCGTCGCCGAGGTTGGAGCAGGAGCACACCTCGAAATACTTCTGCTGGCGCGGGCTCCACGCCTCGATGTCGCAGCTCTTGACCTTCAGATCGGCGAGGTCGCCGGAGCAGCACTCGAGCTGGCGCACGGGAATGTCCATGCTGCGGAACAGCTCCACGCTCCACTTCCACATCTGCTCGTACCACTTCATGCTGTCCTCGGGCTTGCAGACCACGATCATTTCCTGCTTTTCAAACTGGTGGATGCGGTACACGCCGCGCTCCTCGATGCCGTGGGAGCCCTTCTCCTTGCGGAAACAGGGGGAGTAGGAGGTCAGCGTCTGCGGCAGGCTCTCCTCGGGCAGGATCTCGCCGATGAAGCGGCCGACCATCGAGTGCTCGCTCGTGCCGATCAGATAGAGGTCCTCGCCCTCGATCTTGTACATCATCGCGTCCATGTCGGTCTGGCTCATCACGCCCTCGACCACGTTGCCGTGGATCATGAACGGCGGGATGCAGAACGTAAAGCCCTTGTCGATCATAAAGTCGCGCGCGTAGGCGAGCACGCCCTCGTGCAGCCGCGCGATGTCGCCGAGCAGGTAGTAGAAGCCCGCACCGGACACGCGGCCCGCGGCGTCCATATCCACGCCGTCAAAGCGCTCCATGATCTCCGTGTGGTAGGGAATTTCAAAATCCGGCGTCTTCGGCTCGCCGAAGCGCTGCACCTCGACGTTATAGCTGTCGTCGGGGCCGATGGGCACGCTGGGGTCGATGATGTTCGGGATCTGCAGCATATCCTGGTGCAGCTTCTCCTCGTACTCGACCTCTAACTTTTCCAGCTCCGCCAAACGTTCCGCCTGCGCCTTGACCTTGGCCTTGATGGCCTCGGCCTCCTCGAGCTTGCTCGGGTCCTTCTTGGCCTGTCCCATCAGCATACCGACCTGCTTGCTCAGCGTGTTGCGCTGGGCGCGCAGCTCGCTCGCCTCGGTGATGGCGGCGCGCTTCTTCTCGTCCAGCTCCAGTACCTCGTCCACGAGGGGGAGCTTGGCGTCCTGAAACTTTTTCTTGATGTTTTCCCGCACAAGTTCGGGGTTTTCCCGTACGAATTTCATATCAAGCATAATGATTTACCTCACTATCGTTATAAAGTAAATATAGTCGACTGTTTCAGTCCATTCCATTCGGGAACAGCTTGTCTGCGATCGTCTGGTACCGCTCGGCAGGCGCTTCATAGTCGCCGTCGGCCGAGGTGTGCAGCGGATAGTCCGGAAGAAACGGAACGAGTCCGTTGTCGCGCATCGCCTGCGCGGTCTCACGTGCCGTGTTCAGCTTACCGGCGTTGTAGTAGCGCTCCAGCTCGCCGAGCCAGTCGAGTGCGGTGATAATGGCCGCCTGCCGGTCGGCGGACGCGCGATATGCGTCCTCGGCCTTGGCGAATGCCTGCTTTTGCTCCTCGATCTCCGTTTCCAGCGCCTTGACCTCGTCCTCCAGCTTGGCGTTCTGTTCGAGCGTAGACTGCATCATGCTCGTGCTGCCCTTGAGCTGGTCGATGACCTGCTGGTTCGAGCGGTGGTTCGCTAAAAACGACCACAGGATAAGGATGAAGGCGACGGTGAACAGCACGGCAATGTAGGCGTAAACGCGCTTCTGCCGCTCCTTTTCACTGGTCGGCTTTTCGGGAGCCGCGGGCTTCGGGTTCTCCGGCGGCGGTGCTTCGTGAATGAAATCGGTCACTTTTTGGTTCCTCCGTTTTTGCGCTGCTGCAGGGTGCCGAGCGCGTCGAGCAGATCGTTCAGGTCGTCCATGTCGTAATAGTCCAGCTCGATGCGGCCTTTCTTGCGGCCCGCCACGATCTTTACGCCGCGGCCGAGCGACTGGGCCAGCTCCTCCTCCGCGATGTGGGCGTGCAGCTTGTGTGTGATCTCCTCGATGGACGGCTCGCGCTCCTTCTTTTCCGTCGTCAGGCGCTTGACGAGCGCCTCGGTCTGGCGGACGCTCAGCCCCTGCGCCGCAATGGCCTCCGCGGCCTCACGCTGCCTGGCGGCGGGGAGGGGGAGCAGTGCGCGGGCGTGGCCCGCGGACAGCCTGCCGTCCTTCACCGCCTCGCGCACGCTTTCGTCCAGCGTGAGCAGGCGCATGGCGTTGGCGACGGCGGGGCGCGACTTGCCGACCGTCGCGGCGGCGTCCTCCTGCGTCATGTGATAGGTCTCAATGAGCGTTTTGTAGCCCTCGGCCTCTTCGATGGGGTTCAGATCCTCGCGCTGCAGGTTTTCAATGAGCGCCAGCTCCATCGCCTTGCGGTCGTCCGCCTCGATGACGATGGCGGGCACCTCGCTCAGCCCTGCCATGCGGGCGGCGCGCCAGCGGCGCTCGCCGGCGATGATCTGATAGTAGCCCGAGGCGAGCTTGCGCACGGTCAGGGGCTGAATGATGCCGTGTTCGCGGATGGAGTCCGCCAAATCGGCGAGCGCGGCGTCGTCAAAATGCTTGCGCGGCTGACCGGCGCAGCTCTCCACCTGCGAAATGGGGAGGTAGAGGCTGTCGGCGCTTTCGGTCTGCAAGGCGGCGTCGCCGAGCAGCGCGCCAAGCCCACGGCCGAGGCCGCGGTTTGCGTTTGCCATGAAAATTCTCCTTTCTGTCGGGGTGCGATGATCGGAACAGCCCGGGCGTCCCGCCCGTGGCTGTCTTTTTAATAAGGTTGGGCTGCTGCGAAGCGGGATCGTATCCGACTGCTTTTGCCCGTGCCGCCGCTCAGCCGTTCTTCTTCAGGAACTCGTCGGCGAAGGCACTGTAGGCCTCCGCGCCGCGGGAGGTGCGGTCGTAGGCGTTGATGGGCTTACCGTGGCTCGGTGCCTCGGAAAGGCGCACATTGCGCGGAATGACCGTCGCATACACCTTGCCGGGGAAGTAGCGCTTGACCTCCTCGGCGACCTGCATGGCGAGGTTGGTGCGCCCGTCGAACATCGTCAGCAGCACGCCCTCCAGCTCCAGCCGCGGGTTCATGCTGCGGCGCACGATGCGCACGGTGTTCATCAGATCGGAAAGGCCTTCGAGCGCGTAATACTCGCCCTGCACGGGCACGAGCAGGGAGTCCGCCGCGCACAGCGCGTTGAGCGTCAGCAGCTCGAGCGAGGGCGGACAGTCGATGAGAATGTAGTCGTAGTCGGGGGCGAGAACTTCGAGCGCCTGCTTGAGCCGGAACTGGCGGTTCGGCAGGTCGATCATCTCAATGCCCGCGCCGGCCAGCGCCTTGGAGGAGGGCAGCACGTCGCCGTAGCGCGTGGCGACGACGGCGGACTTCACATCCGCGCCGTTGATGAGCACGTCGTAGACGCCCTGCGACACGGTCTTGTCCACGCCCATGCCGGAGGTGGAGTTCGCCTGCGGGTCAAAGTCGCACAGCAGCACGCGCTTGCCGCGCTCGCGCAGCACGGCGGTCAGATTGACGCAGGTGGTCGTCTTGCCGACACCGCCCTTTTGATTGACGATCGCTATGATTTTTGCCAAAAACGACACCCGCCTTCTGCCGGAACGGCTTGATCCCGGCCATTCAAGTATAGTAGAAAACAGTATAGCACAAATCAGACTGATTTCAACCGGAAAGAGAAAAAATTTTGCACGAAATTTCTGCGCGATATACAAAAACGGGGAGTGATGTTTCACGTGAAACATCACTCCCCGTAAAATGAGAGGGTAATGACCAAAGGATAAAGCAAAGCAAAATGTTTCACGTGAAACATTTTGAGACTGCGCCGCGCAATTCGGCGGAAAAGAATCGGCAGAGCGCAAATAAGCGGCAGCACGGAAAACCGAACGGAAGAAGGCGATCTACTCCGTCAGCAGCAGAGCGTCGTAGGGGGCAAGGGTGATATGCAGCCGACCGCCTTCGACCAAAAACGATTGGCCGCTGAGCGCGTCGTGCGCGAGCGGCGCTGCCCACGGCAGGTCGACCGAGGCGCTCTCTGCGCCGGCGTTGACGGCGCAGAGGGAGACCTCATCGCCCGCGCGGCGGGCAAAGCAGAGCACGCGGCCCGCAGCAAGAGGATAGGTGATGCCGCCGCTTTGCAGCGACTCTCGTTCGGCGCGGAGCCTGCCGAGCGTGCGGAACCAATCGAGCAGCGCGGTATCCTCATGCCCCCATGGGTAGGTGCGGCGGTTGAACGGGTCCTCAAAGCCATCCATGCCGGCCTCGTCGCCGTAGTAGACCGTGGGCGAGCCGGGGAAGGCGTAAAGCACCAGCGCGGCGAGCTTGAGCAGCGCCGTGCCGCGCTCGCGCTCGGCGGGGGAGAGGCGGTAGTGCGCGCGCGCATCGCGGTCCGCCGGCGGCTGCTCACAGCCGAGAAGCGTCAGCAGACGCGGTGTGTCGTGCGTGGAAAGGAAGTTCATCGCGCCGTAGAAGGCGGGGGAGGGGTAGTTTTCACGGATGGTCTCCATCGCGTCGCGGAAGTCCTCCGCGCCGGACGTGCCGGCAAGGTAGGACAGCAGCGCGGTGCGGAAGGGATAGTTCATCAGGCCGTGCAGTCCGCCGCCGAGCAGGTAGCGGCGGCGCTTGGAGTAGGCGACCTTGGTGGTGCCGTCCTCCCACACCTCGCCGAGAAGGTAGGCGTCGGGAAAGTCCTGCTGCATGACGGCGCGGATGGCGAAGATAAATTCGTCGGGCAGCTCGTCGGCGACATCGAGCCGCCACGCGCTTGCGCCCGCGCGGAGCCAGCGGCGGACGATGGAGTTCTCGCCGGTGATGATATAGTTGACATAACTTTCGTTCCGCTCGTTCACGGCGGGCAGATTCTTGATGCCCCACCAGGCGTCATAGTCCGTGGGGAAGGGGTGGAAGCTGTACCACGAATAGTAGGGGGAGATGGGGCCCTGCGCCGCGCCGGGCGCGGGGTAGAAGCCGTCGGCGTTGAAGTAACGGCTTTTTGCGCCGGTGTGGTTGAACACGCCGTCGAGCATGACGCGGATGCCGTGCTTTTTTGCCTCCGTGCAGAGGGTGCGGAAGTCCTGCTCGTCGCCGAGGAGCGGGTCGACCGTTTCGTAGTCGGCGGTATCGTAGCGATGGTTGGAGGCGGCCTCGAAGATCGGGTTGAGGTAGAGCGTGGTGACGTGGAGCGAGGCGAGGTAGTCGAGCTTTTCCGTGATGCCGGCGAGGTCGCCGCCGAAGAAGTCCTCGCAGTAGTCGCCGCGCTCGTTGGGGCCGCAGAGCGGCGTTTCGTCCCAGCGCTCGTGAAGCGTGCGGCAGCCGATCAGACCGTCCACGCCGCGCGCCTTTTTGCGGTAAAAGCGGTCGGGAAAAATTTGATAGGTGACGCCGCGGCCGAACCAGCCGGGCGTTTTGGCGCGGCCATCGTAGACGGTCAGCTGCCAGGGTGTTACCTTATCCCAGCTTTGGAAGCCGTCCTTGCCATAGCAGCTCTCGCCGCCGTCCGCCCAGCGCAGGCGGAAGTGGTACCAGATCAGCTCCGGCTGCGAGGGGGCGAAGAAGGTGCCGGAAAAGGCGGGCGTGCCGTCCTCGTCCGTGGTGGGGAGGAGCTCGGTCTCCGTCCAGCGGTCGGAGAACTCGTGGTGGGCGAGCAGCGTGCAGCCGGTGACGGCGTGCCCGCGCGGGTAGAAGGTGAAGTCCACCGCGGCGAAGGTCGTGACCGCGCCGAAGGGGGACTTGCAGCGCGCGTCGCGGGGATCAAAGAGAATGGACATGGTGTTGCTCCTTTTTTGCCGCCGAGGGCGGCGAAACTCGCCGCACTTCGTGCGGCACATTTCGCAAGGGCGATTCTCTTTCCGAAAGAGAACCGCCCCTGCGCGACCCCAAGAGAACGCAAGGGGCTGTCGCCCCTTGACCCCCGAACTGTGGCGGTCAAATTACCGCTCAGCAACCGTATGTAAGTGCACCGGCGCGGCACAGCCGCGCTTTCTGCCGCTTTCGATTTGGTGTGCTTCTTGCGGTCGCTGCCGCTCTGCGGCGGGGTTACGGTAGAGCGCTGTTGCTTCGCCGCTCCTGCGGCGGGGTTACGGTGGGATGTGACTGCGGCGGGGCTTGCGCGGCGGAGGTTATTTTCTTTTACGGCAGGGTCTTGGGTCGTCGGTATGATCGACCAGATAGTCGATGCTGGTTTTATAAAAGTCCGCGAGCTTGATCAGGGCGGGGACGGGAATGTTGACATTTCCGCGCTCGTAGTCGGAATAAGTCGTCTGATGAACCTGAAGAAGGTCGGCAAGCTGTTTTTGGGATAAGTCCTTATCCTCGCGCAGGGCGCGCAAGTGCTCATACATACTATCACCTCGCGGCTTTAGTATGCAATAAGGGAATATTCCTTATTGCATTTTAAGGGTATTTCCCTTAAAATGCAAGGGAGAGGTGAAAAAAATGACGGCGTATCAGAGGATGTATTACTATCTTGACCATGCGATCAGCGAAGCGCTGCGCGAGATGGAACAGCAAAATTTTGGAACGGCGCGGGAAACGCTGCGGCAGGCACAGGAGCTTGCCGACAAGATGCGGCGCAAGGAAGAGGGAACGACCGACGTGCATGAGTATATTCGCAATCCCTACGATTTTATTGAGCGAAAGATACCATAACGGTGCCCGTAACCCCGCCGCAGGAGCGGCTGAGCGGACATAGGCGCAGACCAGATCGAAAGCGGCAACAGGAAACCGCAGGCAGTTCTTTGCGCAGCGCGTGCAGTGATTCCTTGCAGGGACAGACAATGCGGGGTCGAGGGGTGTCCCCTCGTTGTCTCTGGGGGTTCCAAAGGGGGTATTCTCTTCAACCAAGAGAATACCCCCTTTGACAAGTGCCGCACGAAGTGCGGTGAGTTCCGCCGCCCTCGGCGGCAAAAATTGTAAATTTTTAAAATCCCTCTTTTATCCCAATACACTTTGTGTTATATTAAAAAATGTATTATTACGTCTGCTCCCGGGGAAGAGAAAGGAGATCATACGATGGAAAACCGCGTTACCGTCAGCATCTGCGGCGAGGAGTATACCTTTGTCGCCGAGGAGGCCCCCTCTTATATGCAGAAGGTCGGCGCTTACGTCGGCACGAAGATGGACGAAATGCTCACCGGCGCGAAGGTGGGACGCACCGACGCCGCCGTGCTCGCCGCGGCGAACATCGCCGACGAGCTCTTCAAGGAGCGCGAGGCCAGCGAGGCGCTGCGCCGCCAGCTCAAGCAGTACATCGACGACGCCGCGCAGGCGAAGAACGAGGTCAGCGAGCTCAAGCGCGAGCTGTTCAAATTGCAGAACAGGAAATAATGACGGAGCTGCTCTCTCCCGCGGGCGGACGCGAGGCGCTGGTCGCCGCCGTGCAGAACGGCGCGGACGCCGTGTATATGGGCTTTGGTAGCTTCAACGCGCGCCGCAGCGCCAGAAACTTCAGCGATGAGGAATTTCTGGCGGCGGTGCGTTATTGCCATTTGCGGGGCGTGAGGGTGTATCTGACGCTCAATACGCTCGTGACCGACCGCGAGCTGCCCGCGCTCGCCGAGACGGCGCGGCGGGCGAGCGAATACGGCGTGGACGCGATATTGGTGCAGGACTGGGGCGTTTACGAGACGCTGCGCGCGGTGATCCCCGATGTGCCGCTGCACGCGAGTACACAGATGGCGCTGCACACGCTCTCGGGTGTGGAGGAGGCGGCGCGGCTCGGCATGACGCGGGCAGTGCTCGCGCGCGAGCTGTCGGGCGAGGAGATCCGCGAGATCGCGGAGCGCGCGCCGATCGAGATCGAGACCTTTGCGCACGGGGCGCTTTGTATGTGCTATTCGGGAATGTGCGAGATGTCCGCGGTGATCGGCGGGCGGAGCGGTAACCGCGGCGCGTGCGCGCAGCCCTGTCGCTTGCGCTATGGCTGGCACGGGAAGGCGGACGCGAATCCGCTGTCGCTCAAGGACGCGAACCTCGCGGCGTATGCCGGAGAGATGGCGGAGATGGGCGTGGCTTGCCTGAAGCTCGAGGGGCGCATGAAGCGGCCCGAGTATGTGGCGGCGGTGACGGGCATCTATGCCGCGCTGCTGCGCGAGCATCGCGCACCGACGGCGGACGAGCAGAAAAAGCTCGCGCTGGCATTCTCACGCGACGGGTTCACGGACGGCTATTACCGCGGCCGGCGCGGGAAGGAAATGTTTGGCGTTCGCCCGGAAACTGCGCGGTGGCCGGAGGAATGGTTCGGCACGCTGCGGGCGGCCTATGAAAAGGAGGATATGCGGCTCGTGCCGGTGCGCTTCCGCGCGGCGCTTCGTTTGGGCGAGCCGATGGTGCTGACCGCCGGGGACGGCGACGGGCATTGCGTCACGGTCACGGGAGTCGCGCCGGAGGCGGCGCGAAGCCGCGCGGTGACAGCCGGGGAGGTCGAGGCCCGTCTGCGCAAGACCGGCGGGACGGCGTTCACGGTGTCGGACTGCGCGGTGACAGCGGAGGACGGGCTGTCCGTTCCGGCGAGCGCGCTCAACGCGCTGCGGCGCGACGCGCTCGCGGCGCTGGAGACGCTGCGGACGGAGATACCCGAGCGGCGCGAGGGGACGTTTGTCCCGGCTGAGAGGATCAAAAACCCGACGGAGCCGCCGCGCTTCACGGCGTCGATCTACCGTGCCGGGCAGCTTACCGATGCGCTGGTGAACGAGGGCGTGGAAACGGTGTATGTGCCGCTGGAGCTGCTGCCGTCGGTCGAGGTGGAGAAATACCGTGGGCGGACGAAATTTGCCGCCGTGCTGCCGCGCGTGTGGCGGACGGCGGACGAGGAAGGTCTGCGCGACCAGCTTCGCACGGCGAAGGAGCGTGGCGTGGAGCGCGCGGTGCTGGGGAATCTGGGACATTTCGCGCTCGTGCGCGGACTGGATATGGAGCTGCGCGGGGACTTCGGGCTGAATGTGTTCAACTCCGCGGCGCTGCGGTTTTTGAAGGAGCAGGGGCTATCGGGCGCGACGCTGTCGTTCGAGCTGCGGCACGAACAGCTGCGGGACATCAGCAAGTGCATCCCCTGCGAGGCGATTGTCTACGGGCGGCTGCCGCTGATGATCACGGAAAACTGCATCGTGGCGAACGAGTTCGGCTGCCGGCGCTTTAAGGGGCGCTGCGGCGCTCTCTGCGCGGACAGCGCGTGCGCCGGAGCGCCGGAGCTGACCGACCGCGTGGGCGAGCGGTTCCCGGTGCTGCACGCCTACGGTTGCCGGAGCGAGCTCCAGAACGGCAAGACGCTGTGGCTGGCGGACAAGCCGGAGTACCGGAAAATCGGTTTGACCTACGCGCGGCTGCGCTTTACGACCGAGTCGGCGGAGGAGTGCGTGCGCGTGCTGCGGGCCTACAGGGGGCGGGAGGAATACACGCCCAAGGACATCACGCGCGGGCTTTTCTACCGCGGCGTGGAGTAAAAATGAAAACGAAACGTAGTTTTTCTGCGTGATATTACGATTTGTATTGAAAAGAGGACGGAGATCATGCCGCATATCGTGCTGGCTTCCAAGTCGCCGCGCCGCCATGAGCTGCTGCGGCGCATGGGCATCACCGATTTTTCCGTGGTCGTTCCCGACGTGGAAGAGACCTATCCCGAGGGGCTTATGCCGCAGGAGATCGTCGCGCACATCGCGCGCCTGAAATCCGATGCGGCGGCGCCGCTGGTCGGGCCGGAGGATATTCTCATCACGGCGGACACGATGGTGTTTTTGGAGAACGACCGGCTCGGCAAGCCGCGCGACGAGGCGGACGCGCTGCGAATGCTCACGGAGCTGGCGGGAAACCGCCACACGGTCTGCACGGGCGTGACGGTGCGGCAGGGCGGCAAGGCGGAAGCCTTTACGGTATCGACGGACGTGTACTTCCGTCCTTGCGCGGAGGAGGAGCTGCGCGCCTACATCGCCACCGGCGAGCCGATGGACAAGGCGGGCGCTTACGGCGTGCAGAGCCTGGGCGCGCTGCTCGTCGAGCGCATCGACGGCGACTTCTACAACGTCATGGGACTGCCGGTGGAGAAGCTGGGGCAATGCCTGACGAAGCATTTCGGCGTGCGCTTCTTCTAAAATAACGACCCCCGAAGGGAGGGCTGCGCTTTGCGCGAATTTCTGGAAAAATACGGCCTGCGGCTGCTCATTATTACGACCGTCTGCGCGGTGCTCATCAGCGTGCTGAGCTTTGTGAGCGCGACGTCGGGCTTTCTGCAGAATGCGGTGGGCGTGCTGACCTATCCGTTCCGCTCGGCGGTCACGGCGGTGGCGACGTGGGTGGAGGACAAGCAGCGCTATTATAAGGACTACTCCGACCTCATAGCGGAAAACGAGGCGCTGCGCGAGCGCGTGGCGGAGCTGGAGCGCGACGCGCGGCAGGCCGAGGCCGACCGCGAGGAGAATGCGCTGCTGCGCGAGCTGCTGGAGCTGCGGGAGCAGCGGCGTGACCTGACCTTCGAGTCCGCGGCGGTCATCGACCGCGAGAGCACGAACTGGACGAGCGCGCTGACGCTCAACCGCGGCACGGCGCACAGCGTGGAGAAAAACGACTGCGTGGTGTCCGCCGAGGGCGACCTGGTGGGCGTGGTGTCCGCGGTGGGCTACAACTGGTGTACCGTGCTGACGGTGATCGACACCGACACGGAGCTGGGCGCGCGGGTGTTCCGCACGCAGGAGGTCGCGGTCGCGGAGGGCGATCTGGCGCTGATGGGCGAGGGAAGGCTGAAGCTGAGCTATCTTTCCGCCGACGCGCAGCTGCTCTCGGGCGATGTGGTGACGACCTCGGGCCTCGGCGGGTTCTACCCGGGCGGGCTGGTCATCGGGACGGTGGAGTCCGTGCGCACGGGCGACGACGGACTGGCGCAGTACGCGGTGCTTGCGCCCGCGGCGCGGCTCGGCGAGCTGAGCGAGGTATTCATCATCAAGGATTTTGACATCGTCGACTGACGGTGAAGCATTTTTCGGAAAGGGGGCGCTGCCATGTCGCCGTCGACCACGCGGGATACGGCGGTCAAATGGACCGCTTACGCGCTTGCGTGTCTGCTGCTGCTCTTTGGGCATGAGCTGACGCTTGCCCACCTGCGCGTGTGGGGCATCGCGCCCTTTCTGCCGCCTCTGCTGACGGCGGTGCTCGCGTCGATGGAGGACCGGCTGGAGGGCTTTGTGTTCGCGCTGGCGTTCGGCGTGCTGTGCGACCTGGCGCTGACCGCTCCGCTGCCGTGCCTGTACACGGTCGCGTTCCCGCTCACGGCGCTGCTCGCGGCGCTCATCGCGAGGAGCGTGCTGCAGCCGGGTATCCTGTGCTCGCTGGCGGTGAGCACGGCGGCATTCGTGCTCGTGGACCTCATCACGGCGGTCACGCTGCTCGCCGGCGGACGCTCGGAGCTGCCCGCCATCGCGCTGCGCGCGGTGCAGGAGCTGGCGCTCTCGCTGCCGCTGCTGATCGTGTGCCACCCGGTGCTGGTGTTCCTGCATCGGAAATTTACCCTGTAACAACGGCAAAGAACCGCGAAGGGAGGGCCTGCCGTGGACGACAAAAAGCAATTCAGCCGACGCCTGCTCGCGATCGGCGTGCTCTTCTCGCTGGTGCTGGCGGCGTATTTCGTGACGCTCTTTGACGCGCAGATCGTACACGGCGCGGAGTACCGCGCGCGGTCCATCCGCGCGAACACGAAGAGCGAGACGGTGGTGACCTCGCGCGGCATCCTGACCGACCGGAACGGCAAGGCGCTGGTGACGAACCGGAGCGTGTATACGCTCGAGCTGGACACTTCGCTCGCGCCGTCGGACGACGCGGCGCTCAACAAGGAGCTGCTGCGGCTCATCGAGCTGTTGGAAAACCGGGGGATCGTCTGGGAGGACACGCTGCCGCTGACGGCGGGCGCGCCGTTCGCCTATGATTTTTCCGTCTCCGGCTCGCACACGGCGCTCAACAGCTACCTTGTGAGCAAGAAGTGGGCGGACGAGGACACGCTGACGACCGACACCGACCCGCCGCTGAGCCCCGAGGCGCTGCTCTCGCGGCTGCGCGCGGAGTTCAAGGCAGACGAGGATCTGACCGACACGGAGGCACGCAAGCTCGTCGGCCTGCGCTACTGCCTCGCGGTGACGAAGCTCAACCAGCTCTCGACGGCGGCCATCGCGTCGGACATCTCCGTGGAGCTGATCGCGGAGCTGAAGGACGGCGCGTATGCGCCCATCCACATCGGCACCTCGTCCGTGCGCGAGTACCAGACCGACGCGGCGGCGCACATTCTCGGCCGCGTCACGAAGATCCCGCGCGAGAAATGGAATGAATACAAGGAAAAGGGCTACGCGATGAACGCCTACGTCGGCTACGACGGCGTGGAGCTGGCCTTCGAGGACTATCTGCGCGGCAGGAACGGGCGGCGCATCGTGGAGACCAATACGGCGGGCAAGGTGACGGGGGAGATCTACTCCGTCGAGCCGGAGCCGGGCAATACGGTCGCGCTGACGCTGGACATCGACTTTCAGGAGGATGTGGAGCGCATTCTCGCCGAGACAGTGGAGAGCATGACGGCGGAGGACGACATCGACCGCGGCGCGGCCGCGGCGGTGGTGCAGGTCGGCACGGGCGAGGTGCTCTCGCTCGCGTCGTACCCGACCTTCTCGCTCAAGACCTTCAATGAGGATTACACGGAGAACAACACCGATCCGCTCCAGCCGTTCTGGAACCGCGCGACGCAGGGCACCTACGCGCCCGGCTCGACCTTCAAGCCGGTGACGGCCATCGCGGCGCTGGAGACCGGCATCATCACGCCGAAGTCCACCATTCTGACAAAGGGCGTGTATCACTACGGCGACTGGGCCTACAAATGCTGGCTCTACAACCAGAACGGCGGCACGCACGGGCGCATCGACGTGACCGAGGCCATCAAGGTGTCGTGCAACTATTTCTTCTATGACATCGGACGCAGGACGGGCATCTCCACGATCGCGCGCTATGCCTCGGCCTTCGGTCTCGGTGAGCCGACGGGCATCGAGATCCCGGAGAAGATCGGCGTGATGACCACGCCGGACTACGTCAACTCGCTCGACGGGCATTACTGGACGGACGGTCAGACGCTGACTGCCGCCATCGGCCAGTCGTACTCGCTCTTTACGCCCCTGCAGCTTGCGAACTACGTTGCGACGCTCGCGGGCGGCGGGACGCGGTACAACGCGCATCTGCTCAAGGAGGTGCGGACCTACGACAGCGCCGAGCTCGTCGACGTGTACGACGAGCCGCCGGCGGAGATCGTCGACATCGAGCCGGAGAATTTGCAGGCGGTCTTGCAGGGAATGCGCGACCTGGTCGTGTCGGGCAGCGTGGCGTATTATTTCAAGGACTGCGTGGTGGACGCCGCCGCCAAGACCGGCACGGCGCAGACCGGCGGCAAGGTCAGCAACGGCGTGTTCGTGGCGTTCGCGCCCTACGACGATCCGCAGATCGCGCTGGCGGTGGTGATCGAAAAGGGCGGCAGCGGCGGCGCGCTGGCCTCGACTGCGGTGCAGATTCTCAACGCCTACTTCACCTCGGTGGACGAGGCGAAGGCGGTCGTGGGCGAAAATATGCTCATCCAATAAAAGACGGAAGCGGTCTCCCGTAAGGGAGGCCGCTTCTTTGCGTGCGCTTTACTTTTTCTGCTTGCGGATATCGTCGCCGAAGAAGGGGAGGATGCGGTAGGCGCCCTCGATGCGCGAGAGGATGTTCGCGCCGTAGCGGCGCGAGAGCTCGGCGGGGGAGAGGTTGGTGGAGATGATGGTCTTTTTGTTCGTCATCAGACGCGTGTTGACGATCTGGTAGAAGGCGCTGCGGACGAACTCGGTGGTCAGCTCGGTGCCGAGATCGTCGATGATGAGCAGGTCGCAGCGGAGAAGGCGGGAGACATCCTCGTCCGCGCCGCCGGTCTCGTCGCGGGAGAATTTCTGCGCCTCGAAGCGCTCGAAGATGTGGGCGGCGGTGTCGTAGACAACGGAGTGGCCCGTTTCGCTCACGACACGGGCAATGCAGGCGGAGAGAAAAGTCTTGCCCAGCCCGGGATCGCCCGAGAGCAGAAGATTGCCGCTGCGGGGGGAAAATTCGTAGGCATAGTCGCGGCAGGCGTCGTAGATGCGCTCCATGTTCGAGCGGGGGGAAATGTCCTGATCAAGGGGGGCGTAGGGGGAGTAGACGTCAAAGGAGAAGGTCTCGAAGCTCTGCGTGCCGAGGTCGAGGAGCCGGGAGAGCTCCTCGAGCTGGACGCGGGCATAGTAGTCGTTCAGGCAGGAGCAGACCTCGCTGCCGCGCCAGCCGGTGTCGCCGCAGAGGGGACAGTTGGGCTTATCCTCGAGGTAGTCGGCGGGATAGCCGTGGGCGACGAGCAGCTCGGCGCGCTCGCGCTGGAGGGCGAGGTTTTCCTCCTTGAGCGCCTCGATGGCGGGGCGGGGGTCCGTGCCGCGGCGCAGGGCGGAGGAAATGAGCTTGGACATGGTCTCGCGCAGGGCGGCGTCGATCTCCGCGATGCGGGGGACGGCGGCATAGACCGCGCGCTCGCGCGCGTGCAGCGCGTCGGCGCGGCGCTGCTTCGCCTCCTCAAAGCGGACCATCGCGCGGCGCATGAGCTTTCCGTCGTAGGACATGAGATCCCCTCCCTTACAGGTATTGCTTCATCCAGTCGTTCTTGCCGCCGGACGGTTTTTCTTCTTTTTTCGGCGCGGCGTTTTCCGCCGCAGTCTCCGCGGGGGTGTGGAGTCCCTTTTCGTGCCAGCGCTTCAGGATGCCGTTGCAGTACGCCCACTTGAATTCATGGCAGCGCAGGACGGTCTTATCATACGCGAGGGCGACGGTCTCGGCGGGGAAGCCCATGTCCACCCAGGCGGCGAGGTATTTCTCCTCGCTCGGGGAGGGCTTGCGTTCGCCGAGCTGAAGGACTGCCATGTAGGCGGGGTACTTCTGCTCGCGCGCGTGGAGGGCGTTGAGGTAGTCGTTTGCGCTGGTCGAGGAAAGGAGGCCCTTTCTCGCCCAGACGTAGCCCTCCTGCTCGATCCGGCGCATGGTGGGCAGCCGCCCCGCGCCGTACTGCGCGGCGTGGCGGGCGATGCAGTGGTTGACGAGGAGAAAGAGCACGTCGGCGGGCAGGCCGAGGTCCTCGTAAAGCCCGAGGAGCTTGCCGACGGACGGTGTGGAGAGCGGGCCGAGCTTGCGCTCGACCTCGCGCAGAAGCGCGGAAAAGCTCGCGTCCTGCTCTAACTTGCGGGCGACGTCCTCGCGCGAATAGGCGGGGCGCTCGGCGGTGGGCGCGGGGACGGGCGAGGGAGTGGGCTCCTCCGGCTTCGGGGCGCTGACGAGTCCCATGCGGGCAAGGGCGGCCTCGGCGCGCGAGCGGCGCGCCTCGTCCCATTTGAGCTCGGCGCGGAGCGTTTCGGGGGAGGCGCTGCCGCGGTTTTTGAGCAGGCACAGGTAGAGCAGGGCGGCGTCGCCGTCCCCGCCGTCGATCAGGCGGCGCGTCACGGCGGCGGACAGGGTGATATTCTCCTGCTCGCTCAGGTGCAGAACATAGCCGGCCATAGCGCGCCTCCCTTCGTTCGATCATAAGTCCCTTTATTTTACACGAAGCGGAGCGATTCGTAAATAGGAAGATCGGGGAAATGAAAATTTTCCCGATTCCCTGACAAAATTCGCGCGGCTTTGCGTGCCGCCGCTTTTAGAATGGGGACAAGGATGCGGGGGAGACCGCGATAGGAGGGGACGCCATGGAGATCATGCACAAGGGAATGTGGACGGGCCGGCGCGTGCTGTATCTGAGCGTGGACGCGATCCGCGCGAATCCCGATCAGCCGCGGAAATACTTTGAGCCGGAGGCGCTGCGCGAGCTGGCGGAGAGCATCGGGCGCTACGGCATTTTGCAGCCGCTGACCGTGCGGCGCGGGGAGGACGGCTACGAGCTGATCGCGGGAGAGCGGCGGCTGCGGGCGGCGAAGCTCGCGGGTCTGCGGGAGGTGCCGTGCCTCGCGGTGCGGTCGGACGAGGAGGAGTCGGCGCTGCTCTCGCTGATCGAAAATTTGCAGCGGCAGGACCTGCACTACATGGAGGAGGCTGCCGCCATCGCAAAGCTCATCGCGGTCTACGGCCTGTCGCAGGAGCAGGCGGCGGAGAGGCTGGGCAAGTCGCAGAGCGCGGTGGCGAACAAGCTGAGGCTGCTGCGCCTCTCGCCCGCGTGCGTGGCGCTGCTGCGCGAGGGGGGGCTTTCCGAGCGGCACGCGCGCGCCCTGCTGCGATTGAGCGACGAGAACGAGCGTCTGGCGGCGCTGCGCGTCATCGTGGAGCGGGGCTGCAATGTGGCGCAGGCGGAGGCGTACATCGAGTCGGTTTTGCAGCGCGCGGCGGTCACGCCGCCGCGGCGGAGGCCGACGTTCATCGTGAAGGATGTGCGGCTGTTTCTCAACACCATCCGGCGGAGCATGGGCATCATGCAGCGCGCGGGGGTGGACGCGGCGTGCGAGCGGGAGGACACGGACGAGGAGATCCGGCTGACCATCCGCATCCCGCGCACGGGGGCTGCCAAAACGGCGTAAAAATTGTAACCAAATCGTTACTCTTTTTCGCAAAATCTATGCTATACTGCAATAGACTGGCTGTGGTATACACAGCGGGATATTGATTCAGAACAGCAGGAGGGTGCCGGAATGGAAGAAAACCTGGGTGCCTTTGAGGAAAAGAGAAACGAGGCCGCGGAGACAGCGGAGAGCGCCGGCAAGGGCGGCAAGCATTTGGCGAAGGGCGGCAAAAGAGGATGGGCCATTGCCGGTATCGCGCTCGGCGTGCTGGCCGCGGCGTATCTGGGGCTGTGCGCCTACGCGGCGCTGAGCGGGACCATCTATCCCAACACGACGGTCGGCGGCGTGGACTACGGCGGCATGACCGAGGAACAGGCGGCGGCGGAGCTGACGCGGCGGGTCATTGACGCGCAGAGCGCGCGGCTCGACTTTGCCGTGATGGAGGGAGACAGCTGCGAGGTGATCGCGGGTGTGGCGCTGGGCGATATTCCGGCGGACATCGACTGCTGGAAGGCCGCGGATACGCTGGCGCGGGTGCGCAGCGCGAAGGGCGACGGCTTTTTCAAGAGCGGCGCGGGCTTCCTTTTCTCGCTTTTTACCGAGCCTGAGGAGAGCATCGTATCCGAGGAGCCGTTTTGCGCGGCGGCGGAGCCGGTGCTGGATGCGCTGGAGTGCGAGCCGGTGGAGTTTGCCATCGCTCTGACGACCGAGAACGAGGTCAGCGTGACCAAAAGCAGGGACGGCCGCCATATCCCGGATCGGGAGCAGGCGCGGCGTGTGATCGGCGACGCGCTGCGCAGCGCATACCTTGGCGGGGGCTGCCCGCTCCAGGTGACGCTGTACGGCGACCGGGACGAGGAGGCGGTCTACGAGACCGTACCCGCGCAGACGGTCGATCTGGCGGCGGAGCGGGAAAAGCTCGTGGGCGAGAAGGTCAACGCGAGCTACGACATAGAAAATGAGAAGATCATCCCGAGCCATGCGGGGGTGAGCTTTACGCTCGCCGACTTGCAGAGCGCTTACGACGCGGCGGCGCCGGGGGGGACCTTCACCGTCCGGGCGACGGTCGAGCGGCCGGAGGTCACGACCGAGCAGCTGGAGGCGGGACTGTTCCGCGACGAGCTGAGCAGCTACACCACGCGCGTCGGCGGCGCGCCGGGGCGGCACAAGAACGTGAAGCTGACGGCGGAGCGCATCACGGGCTACATCCTCAACGCGGGCGACACGATGAAGTATGGCCCGCTGGTGACGCCGTTCACGGCGGAAAACGGCTATTCGCCCGCGCCGGGCTATCTCAACGGCAAGACCGTGGACATGATCGGCGGCGGCGCGTGCCAGGCGAGCTCGACGCTCTACGCGGCGGTGCTGTACGCGAACCTTGAGATCGTGCAGCGCGTGAACCACGGCTACGCCTCCGACTACATCGGCCTTGGATTGGACGCGACGGTGGCGAGCGGCGGACCGGAGTTTGAGTTCCGCAACAATACGCTCTACCCCATCAAGGTGCAGGCGGACTTTTTTACAAAGGATAAAAAGGACTACATCAAGATCACCCTTCTCGGCACCAAGACCGACGACCATTATGTGAAGATCGTGACGGAGCTCATCAGCACGACGCCCTATGAGGAGGAGCTCGTCGAGACCGACACGCTCGCGCCGGGCGAGCAGAAGGTGGAGCAGACGCCGTACACCGGCTATGTGGTCAAGACCTACCGCAATGTGTACGCGGGCGACGGGACGCTGCTCTCTTCGACTTATGAGGCGACGAGCCGCTACAAGAGCCGCAACCGCATCATTCTCGTCGGCAAGGCGGCGGATCCGACGGTCGACCCGAATGTGCCGGCAATGGATCCGACGGTGCCGGGGAGCGACCCGGGCGTGCCGACGACGGACCCGGGCGCAACGATGACGGACCCGGGCGTGCCGGATGTCGATCCGACGCAGACGCCGGCGATACCGGAGACGCCGCAGACGTCCGAGACGGCGCCGGCGGCATAAGAGAAAAAGAAAGGAGTCCTCCGCTGCCGCGGAGGGCCCTTTTTGATAAAATGCACAAGTTTTCTGAGAGAACTTGTGCATTTTTGTAAATGTGTTCAATTTTGTGAAAGTATGTTTTCAAAATTAGTGGTAAGACGCAAAGAAAATGCATAAATTCCTGCAAAAAATCGGCAAATGGCTTGCTTTTATGAAAGAGCGGGTGTACAATGAACAAACTGACAGAAGATCGGGAGATCGGGAAATAAAATCAACAATTATAATATTTTGAGAGGGGTTTTTTTATCATGGCTAAGTTCAAGGTTTATTACACCATCGAGCTCAATGAGGTCGCGACGCATATCTTCGAGTCCAACGACTTCGAGGTGAAGCTGTGCAGCCACAACGACGAGGAGACCTACGTCAAGGAGCTCGCCGCGTTCCAGCCCGACGCCATCATGTGCCGCACCGAGCCCATCACCGCCAAGATGATGGATACCTGCACCAACCTCAAGGTCATCGGCAAGCAGGGCGCCGGCCTCGACAACATCGACATGGATCATGCCCACGCCAAGGACATTACCGTCGTCTACGCGCCCGCCGGCAACGCCAACGCCGTCGCCGAGCACGCCGTGATGCTGATGCTCATGTGCGCCAAGCGCTTCACCTATGTTGACCGCCAGTTCCGCGGCGGCAACTTCCTCGTCCGCATGGACATGGAGCACACCTACGAGCTGGGCGGCAAGACCCTCGGCATGATCGGCTGCGGCCGCATCTCCCAGCTTGCCATGAAGTCTGCCCGTCGTTCCCTCCACCGAGCACTCCATCGGCCGTGAGCAGTTCAGCTGGATGAAGCCCACCGCTTCCTTCATCAACTGCGCGCGCGGCGCTCTCATCAAGGAGGATGAGTTGGTCGCCTGCCTGCAGGACGGCACCCTGTTCCAGGCCGGTCTGGACGTCTTTGAGCATGAGCCCATTCAGGAGTCCAGCCGTGCGCTGTTCGATCTCGACAACGTGATCATGACTCCGCACATGGCCGCCACCACCGAGCAGAGCGTGCTCAACTGCTGCACTTCCGTCGCCAACGACATCGTTGCCGTCTGCAACGGTCAGGAGCCGCAGGTCAAGGCCCAGAAGCCCAAGTTCTAAGCGGTCGCGCTTTTGCGCGGCATTGAGAATCGTACATAAGGAAGCAGGCGGCCCAATCGGGCTGCCTGCTTCCTTTGCTGTGCGCTGAAAAAGAAGGATACGGTGCGGCAATGGGAAGGAAGATAGTTACGAAAGAAACCCAGGAAGGGTGTCTTTCGTTTGCAATCGGGGCACATTCAAAACGCATCGTTTTGAATGTTTGGGCGGAGCGGTCACGCGACGCCCCAGGCGGCCCAATCGGGCTGCCTGCTTCCTTTGCTGTGCCGCCTGTTCCCGATTGGGCAAAAGGGCAAGAAAATGGATGTTTTTCCGCCGTTTTGCTGAATTTGCGGAAAAAGTGCCGTAGGGACTGGAATGTACCAAATGTTTGTGATACAATCGGCACCAATAGGACGAAACGGGACGACCCGATTTGTGTCCGGGGAGGCAGAAATGGAAGAAAATCCGATTTTGAAGGCTTCACTCTCGATGGCGAGCGATATTCCGCTGTACGCGCAGCTGACCGGCATCATCAAGAACACCATCACGTCCGGTACGCTGCGGGTGGGCGATCTGCTGCCGAGCGAGGCGGAGCTTTGCGATAAATTCGAGATCAGCCGCAACACCGTGCGGCAGGCCATCGGCTCGCTGGAGGAGGCCGGCTTCGTCGTGCGCAAGCGCGGCAAGGGCACCTTCGTCGCCGATCCGAGCACGCGGCGCAAGGGCGTGCAGTATTCGTTCACGACGGAGATCTCGTCGATGGGCAAGCACCCCTCGTCCACACTGGTGAGCTTTGATATCATCGACCCCGCGCCGAAGATCAAGCGTCTGATGGCGCTGGAGGACGGCGTGAAGGTCTACTGCTTCACGCGCGTGCGCAATGTGGACAACGAGCCGCTGATTTTGGAGACCTCCTACTATCCGCAGCACATCTATCCGAATCTGACGCGCGAGATGCTGGAAACGCACAGCTTTTACAGCCTGCTCTACCACGTCGGCGTGGTGCCGTTCGCGGCGGAGGACAGCTATGAGGCGGTGACGCTCGGCGAGTATGAGGCGAAGCTGCTCGGCTGCGTGCCGGGGGCGGCGGCCTTCCACCACCAGCGGCGCACGACGATGGAGAACGGTCTGGTGTACGAGTGTACGTCGAGCTATATGCGCGGCGACCGCGTGCGGCTGGACGTGTGCTTCCAGAAGAGCGGCACGAGCTTCACGAGAGTGGTGGACTGAGAAGTGAAAAAAAAGCGGCGGGGGACTGCCGCTTTCTTTTCTGCCGATCAGGCGGTAGCAAACGTATGGAATATTTCAAATTCCTTGTACTATCCATTCGTGAAAAGGCTGTGAAAATCGGCAAAAATGCAACTTTTTTTCGTCATGCGTTTTGTGCAAAAGGGGGTACACAAAGCTTCCGGCCTGTGTTACGATAGACTTACGAGCGAGGCGGCGCGCCGCCGGAATACCCGAACGGGGATATTAGGAGGAAACTCAGCTATGGCGATCAAAGTCGGCATCAACGGCTTCGGCCGAATCGGACGTGTCGTCCTGCGCATCATGATGGAGCGTCCGGAGACGTTTGACATCTGCGGCATCAATCTCCGCAAGGCGGACGTGGATTACATGGTCTATATGATCAAGTACGATTCCGTGTTCCGTCAGTTCATCGGCACGGTGGAGCGTGAGGATCAGAACCTCATCGTCAACGGCCACAAGATCCGCGTGTTCAGCGAGGCGGACGCCGCCATGATCCCCTGGGAGAGCTGCGGCGCGGAGTACGTCATCGAATCCACCGGCGCGTACAACAACACCGAGAAGGCGTCCCGCCACTTCAAGGGCGGCGCGAAGAAGGTCATCATCACCGCGCCCGCCAAGGACGAGGCGACGCCGACCTTCGTCATGGGCGTGAACCATATGCTCTACCGCAGCGATATGCGCGTGGTGTCCAACGCGAGCTGCACCACCAACTGCCTCGCGCCGCTCGCCAAGATCGTGCATGAGGAGTTCGGCATCGAGCAGAGCCTGATGTCCACCATCCATGCCGCGACGAGCAAGCAGAAGCCCGTCGATTCCCGCGGCGGCAGCGACTGGCGCACGGGCCGCAGCGTGTTCAACAACATCATTCCCTCCTCCACCGGCGCGGCGAAGGCCGTCGGCCGCGTGATCCCCGCGCTCAAGGGCAAGATGACCGGCATGAGCTTCCGCGTGCCGACCTCCGACGTGTCCGTGGTCGACCTGACCGCGCACCTCAAGACCAGCACGACCTATGCCGATATCTGCTACGCCATCCGTCACGCGAGCGAGACCAACATGAAGGGCATCATCGGCTACACCGCCGACCAGGTGGTCTCCGCCGACCTGATTGCCAATCCCTGCCCCTGCATCTTCGACGAGACCGCGGGCATCATGCTCGACGACGACTTCGTCAAGCTCATCGCGTGGTACGACAACGAGTACGGCTACTCCAACATGGTCGTGCGTCTGCTTGAGCACATGGTCGCCGTGGACAGCGGTCTGATCGTGCCCGAAAAGCGCGAGGTGCCGCAGGACGCGCCGAGCGGCAAGTAAGCGGCGCTCCGGGAAAAGAAAAAAGCTCCGTATGGCGAAAGCCATACGGAGCTTTTGCGTAAGAGCGGTTGTGCGCGGGTCAAAGGGGCATGACGCCGTAAAACATCATGTACAGCTCGGCGGCGCCGAGAAGAACCATGCAGAGGATGCCCTTGAGGCCCGGCTTTGGGATGCGCAGCGGCGCGATGAAAAGGAAGGCGAGGAGGGTGAGGCCGACGGCATAGATCACGGCCGGCGCAGAGCCGAGGCGCAGCGGCAGCGCCCAGAAAAGCGGCATGACAAAGGAGGCGGCGGTGACGGGGACGCCAAGGTAGTAATGCCGGTGCTCATTCGTGGCGCTCTGGCGCTCCTCCTCTGTGACGTTGAAGTAGGCAAGGCGGATGAGCGCGGCGAGAATGTAGAAAAGGACGCTCGCGCGCAGCCACCACTCGCCGCCGCCGAGGGAGGCGCCGATGACGCCGGGGAGCACGCCGAAGCAGACCACGTCGTTGAGCGAGTCGATCTGGATGCCGAAGCGCTTTTCCTGCTCGGTGCGGTTTTTCTTCGTGCGGGCGATGCGGCCGTCGAAGGCGTCCAGCAGGCCCGAGACCATCAGGCACAGCAGGGCGGAATAGGGGCTGCCGTTCATGGCCGCGAGAATGCCGCTGACGCCGAAGGCCAGCGAGAGGTAGGTCGCAAGAACGGTATAGTCGTAAACTCCGATCATGGGCGTTCCTTCATTTCTGAAAAATTGATGGAATCATTATAGCAAAGGAACGGAGGCTTTGCAAGAAAAGTTAGAGGGGGCTTTGTTAAGCATCTGCAAAGATGTGACGCATGGGGCGGCTCAGGCGCGCAGCCGCTCGAGCACGCGGCGGAAGCGCGCCTGATCGTACACGACGGGGACGGGGTAGACGGGGTTGGCCTCGGCGGCGGCCCAGGCCGCCATGCGGGGGAGGTCCTCACCGCGGATGCCGTCGAAGCGGTCGGGGATGCCGAGGGAGGCGTTGAGCGCGCGGATCGCGGCGAGGAAGCCGACGGCGCGCTCCTGCTCCGTGCCGGTGAGGCCGATGAGGGAGCCGAGGCGGGCAAGGTGGGGATGGACGGCTGCGCCGTAGTCCTCGAGCACGACCGGAAGCGTCACGGCGCAGGCGAGGCCGTGGGGAATGCCGTAAAGCCCGCCGAGGGTGTGGGCGATGGCGTGGACGTTGCCGACGCTTGCGCGTGTGAAGGCGCAGCCGGCGTCGAAGGAGGCGCGGAGCATCCGCTCGCGCGCGGTGAGGGACTGTCCATCGCGGCAGGCGACGGGGAGATAACGGAAAATATCGCGCACGGCTGACTCCGCGAGCGCGCGGGTCTCGCGCGTGTTGTAGTAAAGGCTCAGGTAGGCCTCGACCGCGTGGGTGAGGGCGTCCATGCCCGTCTGCGCGGTAACGGCGGGCGGGAGCGAGAGCGTGAGCGTGGGGTCGAGGACAGCGTAGCGGGGGATCAGGCAGAGGTCGCTGACGGCGTATTTACGGTGCTCCTCTCCGGTGACGACGGCGGCGATGGTGGCCTCTGAGCCGGTTCCAGCGGTGGTGGGAACGGCGATAAAGAGCGGGAGCGGACGGCGAACCTTCAGGAGTCCGCCGAGCTGGGCGACGGTCTTATCGGGGCGGACGACGCGGGCCGCGGCGACCTTTGCCGCGTCGATGGGCGAGCCGCCGCCGAGGACGAGGAAGCTGTCGCAGCCGTCGGCGCGGTACTGCGCGGCGAGCTTCTCAACGGTGGCGACGCTCGGGTCGGGCTCAACGCCGGAAAAGACGGATGGGCGAATGCCGCGCCCCTCGAGCGCGGCGCGCAGGGCGAGGAAGCGCTCGTCCGCGCATTGGCGGCGGCTGGCGACGACGAGGGGGCGCGAGGCGCCCTCGCGCGAAAAGACGTCGGGGAGCTTCAGCAGGCTGCCCGCGCCGCTAAGGACAGTGGGCGTGCGCCACGGCAGGAGCCGTGCGCCGAGGGCGAAGCCGCGCTGGAAGGCGCGGCAGGGGAGAGTCTGGAGCGGCATGGGCCGACCTCACTTTCGTAGGAGATGGATCTATCATAAAGGGGGCTGACCGAATGGTCAACCCCCTGCGGTTTAAGTTTGTATTAAGGCGGTGTTGCCTTAAGCCTGTTCGCTGGTCTCGATGATGCCGTAGCCGCCGCTGTTGCGCGTGTAGACGACACAGATGGCGTTGTCATCGTCCGTGTTGCGGAAGACGAAGAAGCTGTGGCCCAGAAGATTCATCTGCAAAATGGCCTCCTCGGGGCTCATGGGCTTGACGGCAAAGCGCTTGGTGCGCACGATGTCGAACTCGCGCTCCTCGTGGATGTCGAACTCCTCGGGGACCTCGGGCACGATGGCATCGCTACGAAGACCCTTGGCAAGGCGGGTCTTGTTCTTGCGGATCTTGCGGTCGATCTGGCTGACCGCCTCGTCGATCGCGCCGCGCATATCGCCGTCGGCGTCCTCACAGACCGCACGGAACAGTGTGCCGTTGGCACCGCGGAGCATCACCTCGACAATGCAGCGATTCTTCTTCTCCACGGCGAAGGTCACAGTTGCTTCGGGTTCCTCCTTAAAATACTTCTCCAGCTTGCCGATCTTTTTCTCGGCATACGCCTTGACGGAGTCGTTCAGGGAGATCTTCTTGCAGGTAAATGTGAACTTCATAACGGTTCGCTCCTTTCAATTTCTGCGAGTAGGGAAAGCAAAAAGGAAGTCTCAGCCGACTCCCTCTTCACTTTTACTGATTATAGCATGAAAAGGGAAAATAGCCAATAGGTCAATTTGTAAATTTTCTGTTTTGTCTATTTTGACGAAAATGAACGCCACGACACGCTTCGACTGCGTGCGGCGGCGTTCGACAAAAGCTCCTGTTGCGAAAGGTGGACAAGGGTGGTAGTATAGTCCATGGAAGCTTTCCAATATCCCACCCGCTTGGGCCGCTGTCGAGAGACGGCGGCTCCTTTTTATGCCTCGAGCAGCTCCTCGTCGAGCAGGGCGAGGATGGCGCGGTCGGCGCTGTGGTAGTAGGCGCTCTCGCCGACGAGGGCGGTGACGCCCGCGCGGTCGAAGTAGGAGCGGACGTCCTCGGCCACGCCGCAGAAGGCGATGGTGTGGCCCTTGGCGAGCAGACGCTGGCAGAGCTCGAGCACGGCCTGCGCGCCGGAGACGTCCACGCTCGGCATCCCGCGCAGGGAGAGGATCAGGTGGTCCTCCTCGGGAATGTCCTGCAGGCGGTGGTTGAATTCGTCCACCGCGCCGAAGAAGAGGGAGCCGGTGACGTAGACCACGCCGGCGGAGTCGAGAATGGGAGATTTGCCGACGTCATAGCGCAGGCGGTTGCCGTCGATGGTGGAGAAGACGACGTGGATGCGGCTGCTCCGGGCGACGTAGAGAATGGCGGAGTAGATGACGCCGAGGATGATGGCGACGGTGAGATCGAAAACGACGGTCGCGAGCATCGTGACGAGGAACTGGCTGATGGCGGACTTAAAGCGGTGGACGAAGATGTAGCGAATGCCTGCCCAGTCGTTCATGCGCCAGGCGGTGACCATCAGGACGCCCGCGAGCGCAGAGAGCGGCAGGCGCGCCATGACGCCGCCGAGCAGGAACATGGAGGCGAGCAGAAAGACGGAGTGAAACACGCTCGTCAGGCGCGTCTGCTGACCGGATTTGATGGCGACGCTGGTGCGGGCGATGGCTGCGGTGGCGGGCACGCCGCCGAAGAAGGGCAGAAGGATATTGCCGACGCCCTGCGCGATGAGCTCCTGATCGGCGTGGAAGGGCTCGCTTTTCATGCGGGCGGCGGACGCGCCGCACAGCAGGCTCTCGATCATGCCGAGGGCGGCGATGGTGACGACGGGGGAGATGAGGTCCGAGAGCATATCGAGGCTCAGGCTGCCGAGGTGCAGGCGGTCGGAGAGGAGAAGCGTGCGGGGAATGTCGCCGACGACGGCAAGCTCGTCCAGGCCCAGCACGGCGGCGAGGGCGGTGGCGGCAATGATGCCGATAAGCGAGCCGGGGACCTTCGCGCCCCATTTTTTCGGCCAGACGAGCATGACGGCGACGACCAGCACGCCGATGAGGACGGCCTGGAGGTTCGGGTGGAAGCCGAGGCGGGCGTAGGAGGCGAGCTTTTCGAGGTTGGAGCTGCCCTCCGAGACGGTGCCGAAGAAGTTATCGACCTGCCCGAGCGCGATGATGATGGCGATGCCGGAGGTGAAGCCCATGATGACGGGCATCGGAATGAAGCCAATGAGGCGGCCGAGCTTCAAGAGTCCCGCGGCGAGCAGCAGTACGCCGGCGGCAAAGCAGGCGAAGAAGACGCCCTGCAGCCCGTACTGCGCGACGATGCCGATGAGCACGGCGCTCATCGCGCCGGTGGGACCGGAGACCTGATAGGACGCACCGCCGAGAATGGCGATGACGACGCCCGCGAGGATGGCGGTGACGAGTCCCGCGGCGGCGGACGCGCCGGAGCTGACGCCGAACGCCAGCGCGAGCGGCAGCGCCACGGCGCAGACGGTCAGGCCCGCCATGACGTCCTTGAGGAGCTTGTCGGCGTTATAGCCGGCAAATTCGGTGCGAAGATCGCGGAAAAAGGCTGAAAACATACACATTCCCCCCGGGCAATACCGCAGCATGGAGCAAAAGCGGTTTGCGCAAAGCGCCGCGGTTTTCATTGTGCGGTGCTGCCCTAAAATTCTGCACCCACTATAACACGCGGAAAATGGAGGGACAAGAAGGGAAGAGGGCGACGTTAAAAAAACGAAAACGGCGGCAATGCGCCGCCGTTTTCTGTGCAACCGGATACGGGAAAAAGAAGAAGGGGCGGCGCACTCGCGCCGCCCCTTCGGGAGCTTTAATTGCTGACGTCGTAAAAGACCTTTTCACCGGGGGAGACCATGTCGAGCTGCTCGCGGGCAAGCTCCTGCAGGTACTCGGGATCGTCGGCCTTTTCGAGCGCGGAGGAGAGGGAATCGTTCTCGCGCTGCTGCTGCTCGAGCTGCGCGGAAAGGGTCTGCTTTTCGGCCTCAGCGCGGCTGATCTCCTGCCGGAGGTTCAGAAGGTGCGCGCCGATGAGAAGCAGAAGAGCGAGAAGCAGCAGCTTCGGGAGCGTCCCGCCGCCCTGCTTTTTGCGCGCGGTCTTTTCCTCTGCCATACTGCACACCTCCCCTTCGTTCCGCGGCGCGGCGGGAACGCCGCGCCGACCGTTTGTAATTTTCTATTATAAGAGTGCAGCGCGAAAAAAGAAAGAGCTTTTTGACAAATTTGTGCAGTTTACCATAATATTTTTTTACCAGCAGAAGCGGCGCGCGCAGAAGACGGGCGAAGGCAAAGAGACAGTCGGCCCAGAAGTCCCAAAGCGGGCGGAGGAGCGGTGAGAGGAGCGCGAAGCTCAGGTACGCGCCAAGAGCAATGAAGGCGAGCATATAGAGCCGCAGCTCGCCCTGGCCGATGCGCAGCGTGAAGGCGAGAAGGGCGGCGGCGAGGAAGAGACAGTAGAGCGCGTCGAGCAGGTCCGTCAGGGCGCGGCGGGTGCGGCGGCGCAGGCGGAGCGCGCGCAGGCCGTCATAGAGCAGGGCGAACGCCGCGCCGAGAAAAAGGGAGCGCCAGAGGGCGTCGAGCTGTGCGCCGATCTCGATGCCCATGGCTCAGCCTCCGAACAGGCGGCTGAGCAGCCCGCCGGAGGGGCGGTCGGCGTCCTCGTAGAGGAGCGAGTCGATGCGGCCGTCGACGTGGAGCTCGCCGCCGTCCAGGCTGAGCTTGCCGATGTGCAGGCTCTCGCCCGTGACGATGAGCGTGCCGGCGGAGGTGGTCATGACGATCTCGTTTTCGTCGAAGCGGTCGACGTCGTCCACGCCGGAGACGATCAGGCGCTCGCGCCCGTCGAGCTCGACGCGGTGGGCGGCAGCGGGGGGAAGGGTATCGTAAGGCATAGCGGAACCTCCTGAAAAAATGATCTCCCATACACCAGAGTGTATGGGAGGCGTGTCCGGGTTATGCCTGCTTTGCGTCAATTGTTCGGCAGCTCGCGGTAGAGCGCGGCGGCGTCCGCCTTGCCGACGTTGTCCGCCACGGAGAGGACCTCGACCGCGAGGGTGCGCTCGCCGAAGTGGATGGCGATGCGGTCGCCGACCTTGACGTCGTAGGACGCGCGGGCGACGCGGTCGTTGACCGTGATGCGGCCGAGGTCGCAGGCCTCGTTCGCCACGGTGCGGCGCTTGATGAGGCGCGAGACCTTGAGGTATTTATCGAGACGCATGGGGAAATGCTCCTTTCGCGGAAATGCCTGCGGCAAAAAGCAAAGGAGCGGGGTGACCCGCTCCTTTGAAGGTGTGTCAGCCAACGATGTCCTTGAGCGCCTTGCCGGCCTTGAAGGTCGGGACCTTGGAAGCGGCGATCTTGATCTCGGCGCCGGTGGCGGGGTTACGGCCGATGCGCTCGGCGCGGGTCTTGACCTCAAAAGAGCCAAAGCCGACGAGCTGGACCTTCTCGCCTTCCTTGAGGGATGCGGCGATGGCGTCGAAAGCGGCGGTGACGACGGCTTCGGCTTCCTTCTTGGAAACGCCGGCCTTTTCAGCGGCAGCAGCAATGAGTTCGGTCTTATTCATGGTAAATAGCCTCCTGTTTGTAGTTGTATTGCCGCGAACGGTCCGCGGCGGGGGGTATAAACAAAAAACGACAAGGCGTTTTTCATTCCGTGGGGTGCTTGGCCTCGTTCCAGAGGCGGGTGAGCTCGTCGAGCGGGAGCGAGGACATCTCCGCGCCGCGCGCGGCGCAGGCCTCCTCCACGCGGCGGAAGCGGGCGATGAATTTCTCGCAGGTGGCGTTCAGCGCGTCCTCGGGGTCGACGTTCAGAAAGCGACCGGCCTTGACGGCGGCAAAGAGCACGTCGCCGAGCTCCTCGGAGAAGTTCGTGCCGCGCTCGGCGGCCTCGCGCAGCTCGCGCGTTTCCTCGTCGAGCTTGTCCAGCGCGCCGGAGACGTCGGCAAATTCAAAGCCGGCCTTGGCGGCCTTGCTCTGGAGCTTGTCCGCGCGCCAGAGGGCGGGCAGCGAGCGGGCGACGGCGTCCATCGCGTCGGCGGTGGTCTGCTGGCCCTTTTCCTGCCGCTTGAGCGCCTCCCAGTTCACGAGGACCTCCTCGCTGGTGTCAGCGGCAGCGGTTCCGAAAACATGGGGGTGGCGGAAGATGAGCTTTTTGCAGATGTGATCGGTCACATCGTCGGTGGTGAAGCGGCCCGCATCCTCCTCAATGTGGATGTTGAAGAGGACCTGCATGAGCATGTCGCCCAGCTCCTCGCACATGAGGGCGGGATCGTCGCGGTCGAACGCCTCGGCGGCCTCGTAGGCCTCCTCTAAAAAATTGCGGCGGTCGGAAAGATGGGTCTGCGCGCGATCCCATGGGCAGCCGCCCGGTGCGCGCAGGATACGCAGGATCTCGATGAGGTCCTGTAGGGAGTATGTCTCTTTCCTTTCAAAATTTACCATATCTTATGTCCTATTGCAAGATTTTTCTGTGATTTTTCAAGGGGTTTCGGGCTTTTTTAAGAAATGTGGAGAAGTCTGGCGAGCTTGTCGCCCTTGGGCAGCAGCTCAAGGTCGCTGCGGCGGATGCAATGCAGGGCGAGCACGAGCACACCGTAGATCACCACGGCGACGCCGATGGCGATGCCGACGCACAAGAGCAACGTGAGACGGCCGGCCTCCTCGACGGACGGAATAAGGAAATGCGCGGCGAGGGCGTAGACGCCGCGTGCGGCGAACGCCATGACGAGCGAGGCGAAGAGCGGGCGCAGGAAATAGCCGGGGTAGTTGAGCCGGAAGGGGGCGATGCGCGCGACGGCGATGAGGTTCAAAAGCGCGGTGAGCGCGAAGCACACGAGCGTGCCGATGGGCGCGCCGTGGATATTGACGGAGGGAAGGGCGACGAGGTTGTAGTTCAGGACGATCTTCACGACGCCGCCGACGAGCATGGTGACGATGGGAACGCTGACGCGGCCGTACGCCTGCAGGATCGAATTGGTGATGAGCATGAGGCAGACGAAGATGCTGGCGATGCCGAGCACCGCGAGCAGCGAGCCGCCGAGCTCGGCGTTGTAGCTGCGATAGAAAAGGCGGAAGAGCGGATCGCTCAGCGCCCAGAGGCCGAGGCCCATCGGGAAGGCGAGCAGCGCCGTGACGCGCAGGGACGAGCGCACGATGCGGGCGGACTGCCGGCGGTCGCGCTGCGTGACGGCGGCGGAGACGGCGGGGATGACCGAGGCGGTGAGCGCGACCATGAGCGAGGAGGGCAGGTTGTAAAGGTCCATGCAGGCGGAGTAGTTGCCGTAGGCGGCGCGCATCTGGTCGAGCGTGTAGCCGAGGGCGTCCTGCAGTCTGCCCTGGACGAGCTTGGTGTCGATGAGGGTGATGAGGGAGACCATCGACGAGGAGAGCGTGATGGGGATGGCGAGGGCTAAAAGGCGGCGGAGGATCGCGCCGTCCGGCGCGCAGCGCTCGCCGCGGCGCAGCGCGGGGCGGTGGCGCAGGTAGTCGATCGCCATGTAGACGAGCGAGAGGATGGTGCCGGCGGTGACGCCGGCAATGGCGCCTGCGGCGGCGATGTAGTCCGGCTGACCGATGTGCAGAAGCCACATCGAGAGCGCGAGACCGAGCACGAGCTTGCAGAGGGCCTCGATGATCTGCGAGACGGCGGTGGGCGTCATGTACTGCCGGCCCTGCGCGTAGCCGCGGAAGGCGGACAGGCAGCCCACGCACACGACGGCGGGCGCGAGAGCGCGGATGCCGTAGGAGGCGCGGGGATTGTTCAGAAAGCCCGCGAGCAGGTCGCTGCCCCACCACATGAGCGCGAACGAGGCGACGCCCAGCACGAGAAAGACCGAGAGCGAAACACGGAAGGTGCGGTGCGCCTGCCGGGTGCGGCCGAGGGCGTAGGACTCGCTCACGAGCTTGGAGAGCGCGACGGGAAGCCCGGCGGTGGAGATCGTCAGGAGCGTGGCGTAGATATTATAGGCGTTGGAGAAGTCCGCGCTGCCGCCTTCGCCGAGGATGTTGCGCAGCGGGATCTTGAAGACCGCGCCGATGATCTTGACCGCGACGATGCCGAACGCGAGCACGGCGGCGCCGCCGAGGAAGGATTGCTTTTTTTCAGTAGCCATAGAAAGGCCCTTTCCCGATCAGAGAGATTCCAGACAGGACAGAAGAAATTTCGAAAACACGGGGGCCGCCGCCTCGGCGGCCTCGTTGACCTCCGCGCCGGAGAGCGGCTGCGGGAGGACGCCCGCCGCCATGTTGGCGAGCAGCGTCACGCCCATGACCTCCATGCCGCAGTGCGCGGCGACGATGGTCTCGGGCACGGTGGACATACCGACCGCGTCGGCGCCGAGCACGCGCGCGGCGCGGACCTCGGCGGGCGTTTCAAACTGCGGGCCGGGGAAATACATATAGACACCCTCGCGCAGAGGGATGTTGTGCGCCGTTGCCGCTTCATGGGCGAGGGCGCGCAGACGCGGGGTGTAGACGGAGGACATATCGGGAAAGCGGGTGCCGAACTCCTCAAGGTTGGGGCCGCGGAGGGGGCCGAAGTCAAAGAGCTTGATGTGATCGGAGATCAGCATCAGCTCGCCCACGTTCCAGTCGGTGTTGACGCAGCCGGCGGCGTTGGTGACGAAGAGCGTCTTTGCGCCGAGCAGGCGCACGACGCGCACGGCGTAAGCCGCCTCGGCCATGGTGTAGCCCTCGTAGCAGTGCATCCGGCCCTGCATGACCGCGACGCGCCTGCCGCGGAGCGTGCCGAACACGAAGCGCCCCTTATGACCGGGGGCGGTGGAGGGACGGAAATGGGGAATCTCGCCGTAATCGACGAAAATCGGGTCTTCCACGGCGCCGCCGAGGAAGCCGAGCCCGCTGCCGAGGATCAGCAGCGCCTCGGGCGTGAAGCCGTTGAGGCGGGTGCGGAGAAAATTCGCGCTTTCGCAGTAGCTTGAGTAGGTCATGTATGTTCCTCCGGTTCGCGATAGAAGTCCGCAAAGGCGGCAAGGTTGGCGCTGCGCTTCTCCGCGAGGTCAATGTATTCGCGGGGATATTTGGCGTTGAAGGCGCGGCGGATCAGCCCGCCGCCGACCATCTTGGTCGAGCCGCCCGCGCCAAGGGAGAGAATGGAGTGCAGCTCCTCCATGATGTAGATGTTGTAAAGGCCCTCACCGCCGGGGCGCGTCCAGCCGACGTTTTCAAAGCTGCCGGACATATACTTCTGGCGGTAGAGGTAGTAAGGCTCAAAGCCATGTTTACGCAGCGTGGGGTCGGCATAGTCCAGCATTTCGGCGACTTCATCTGCGGACGGGATGCGGCTGCCCTCAAGCGTGATGCGGCTGCCCTTTTTGAGGGACAGCGTGTGGACGGTGATGTTGTCCGCGCCCATGGAGAGCACCTCGTTAAGACTGCGGCGGAAGCCCTCGGGCGTGTCCTCGGGAAGACCGGCGATGAGGTCCATGTTGACGTGGGGGAAGCCTGCCGCCATCACCTCGCGCATGGCGCGGCGGATGTCGTCCGCCGTGTGGCGGCGGCCGATGGCGGCGAGGACGCGGTCCTCCATCGTCTGGGGGTTGACGGAAACGCGGGTGACGCCGTGTGCGCGGAGGACGGCGAGCTTTTCGGGGTCGATGGTGTCGGGGCGGCCCGCCTCGATGGTGGACTCCGCAAGGGAGGTGAAATCGAAGCTCCGCTCGAGCCTTGTGAGCAGACGGTCCATCTGCTCCGCCGTGAGTGTGGTCGGCGTGCCGCCGCCCATGTAGAAGGACTTGATATGCAGGCCGAGGGAGCGGACCATCGCGCCCGCCTGCTCGATCTCGTCGAAAAGGGCGGCGAGGTAGGGCTCGACGAGGGCGAAGGACTTCTCCACGCTCTGCGCGACGAAGCTGCAGTAGGCGCAGCGGGTCGGGCAGAACGGGATGCCGACATAGAGCGAGATGTCGTTCGGCTTGAGGTCATTCTGCACGCGAAGTCCCGTTTCGGCGGCCTCAAGCGCGAGGCGGGCGCGCTGCGGCGTGACGGAGTAGACCTCCTCAAGCTCGGTGAGGACGGCGGCGGGAGCCTTTCCCTCGCGCAGGAGCGAGACGGCGACTTTGCTCGGGCGCACGCCGGTGAGGCTGCCCCATGCGGGGGTGACGCCAAGGACCTCCTTCGCCGCGCGGAAGAAGCTCAGGCCCAGCGCGTGACGGCGCTGCCCTTCCTTTTCGTAGTCCGTGCCGGAGAGGGGATAGCTGTAGCAGTCGGCGGCGGCTTTGCCGCCGCAGCGCAGCTCGGTGGTGACGCAGACGCTGTCCGCGTCTTCGGTCAGCGTGATGCGCGCCGCGCTCGCGTCCTCGTCCGTGACGGGGCCGTAGACGGGCCGCTCGTCGGGAAAGAGGGTGAGCAGGCTCTGCTCGACCGCGTATTTTTCATCATGCCCAATGAGCTCGAGCTTCATAAGGGTGTGCGCTCCTTTTTATCGTAATGCCTGGCGGATAAAGGGATTGTACTGCTTCTCGCGCGCGAGGGTGGTGGAGTCCATGTGGCCGGGGTAAACGGTGTAGTCGCCCTCCAGCCGGCCGAGGCGGCGCAGGGAGGCAAGCATTTCCATCGGGTCGCCGCCGGGAAGATCGGTGCGGCCGCAGGAGCCGGCAAAGAGCGTGTCGCCGACGAAGAGGGCATCGCCGACCTTGAGCGTGACGCTGCCGGCGGTGTGGCCGGGGGTGTAGAGGACGGAGATCGTCAGCGAGCCGAGGGGGAGCGTATCGCCCTCGTCGTAATAGTTCAGGCCGTCGATGACGCCCTCGAGCGGATAGTGGTAGATGCCGGAGCCGTTCGCGTCAAGGCGGTGGATATAGACCGCGGCCGCGGGATAGCGCTTGTGCATGGCGGGTGCGGCGAGCGTGTGGTCGCGATGGCCGTGGGTGAGGAGGATATAGCGCAGCGTGACACCCTCGCGCTCGATGAGGGCGGAGAGCTCGTCGGGGGAATCGGCGGGGTCGATGAGCGCGGCCTCGCGCGTGGCTTCGTCGATGAGCAGGTAGCAGTTGGTGCCGAGCTCGCCGACGACGGTGGTGATGACTTTCATAAAATTGACCTCCGTTCGGTTACTTGGGAGCTTCCAGATCCTTCGTGTCCACGATGAGGGTGAAGGGGCCGTCGTTGACGGAATCGACGGCCATATAGGCGCCGAACTCGCCGGTCTCGACATGATAGCCCTTGGCGCGGACGAGGGAGACGAATTTTTCGTAGAGGGGGATCGCGGTCTCGGGGCGGGCGGCGTTCAGAAATTCGGGGCGGCGGCCCTTGCGGCAGTTGCCGTAGAGCGTGAACTGCGAAACGATCATGATCTCGCCGCCGACCTCGTCGAGCGTGAGGTTGATCTTGCCGTCGGCGTCTTCAAAAAGACGGAGCGAGCAGAGCTTGTCGGCGAGCTTGACGGCCTGGGCCTCGGTATCGTCGTGTGTGACGGCGAGGAGGATGAGAAAGCCCCTGCCGATGGAGCGCGTTTCCCGCTCGTCGATGGTGACGCTGGCGCGCCGGACGCGCATGAGGACTGCTTTCATGGCGGTTCTCCTTATCGCTTATTTGCTGAGCTTGGCGCGCAGAGCCTCGCCGGCCTCCTCGTAGCCGGGCTTGCCGAGCAGCGCGAACATATTCTTCTTGTAGGCCTCGACGCCGGGCTGATCGAAGGGATTGACGCCGAGCAGATAGCCGGACAGGCCGCAGGAGAACTCAAAGAAGTAAATGAGCTCGCCGAGGGTGCGGGCATTGCGCTCGCCGGCGGAGACGATGAGGTTGGGGACGCCGCCTTCGACGTGGGCGAGGAGCGTGCCGTCCATCGCCTGACGGTTGATGAAGTCCATCGTTTTGCCCTCGAGGAAGTTCAGGCCGTCGCCGTTGACGTCGTCGTGCGGGACGGTGAGCTGGTCGGGATCGGCGGCGAAGCGGACGACGGTCTCCAGCAGCGTGCGCTCGCCCTGCTGGATATACTGGCCCATGGAGTGCAGGTCGGCGGTGAAATCGACGCTGGCGGGGAAGAGGCCCTTGCCCTCCTTGCCCTCGCTCTCGCCGTAGAGCTGCTTCCACCACTCCGCCATGAAGCGGAACGACGGCTCGAAGCAGGCGAGCAGCTCGATCTTCTTGCCGGAGCGGTAGAGCTCGTGGCGCATGGCGGCGTACTGCCATGCGGGGTTGGTGTAGTCCGCGATCTCGCAGAGCGCTTCCATCTCCCGCGCGCCGGCGAGCAGCGCGTCGGTGTCCACGCCCGCGACGGCGATGGGGAGCAGGCCGACCGCGGTGAGGACGCTGTAGCGTCCGCCGACGTTGTCGGGCACGACGAACTCCTCGTAGCCCTCGGCGTCCGCGAGGGACTTGAGAGCGCCCTTGTGCGCGTCGGTGGTGGCGTAGATGCGCTGCGCCGCGCCCGCCTTGCCGTACTTTTGCTCAAGCCTTTCGCGGAAGAAGCGGAAGGCGACGGCGGGCTCGGTGGTCGTGCCGGACTTGGAAATGACGTTGACGGAGAAGTCATCGTCGCCGATGAGCTCCATCACCTCGCGCAGCGCGGCGGAGGACAGACCGTTGCCGATGAAGTAGACGTTGGGGGTGTCCTTTTTCTTCAGGTTGTAGTTGGGTGAGCACAGACACTCGATCACGCCGCGCGCGCCGAGGTAGCTGCCGCCGATGCCGATGACGACAAGGGCCTTGGAGTCGCCTTGGATCTTTTTCGCGGCGGCGAGAATGCGCGCATATTCCTCGCGGTCGTACTGCGCGGGCAGGCGGACCCAGCCGATGAAATCGTCGCCCTTGCCGCCGCCGTTGAGGAGCTCGCGCTGCGCGCGCTCGAGACGGGGGCAGAGGACTTCTTCATAGGGATAGGAAAGGAAGGGCTTTGCGTGGGAAACGTTGATGGAAAGCATGATAGAATTCCTCCTTATAAAATTCAGAGCGTCAGCCGGCGGGGCGGTCGACCTTCATCACGCCGCTGATCTGATGGAGGCGGCGCATGACGGCGGAGAGCCGCTCGCTGTCGGCGACGAAGATCTCGAGATGGATGAGGGCGAAGCCGTCCGCGGTGGTCTTGGCGTTGAGGCCCGCGACGCGGGTCTGCGTGGACGAGAGGACGGCGGAGACGTCGAGCACGAGGTCGATGCGGTCCTTGGCGTAGATGTCGAGCGAGGTCTGGTAGGACTGCTTGACGTCCTTGCCCCAGCTGACCTTGACCCAGCGGCCGGCCTCCTCGGGACGGCGGCGCTCGGGCGCGGCGTTGGGACAGTCGGCGCGGTGGACGGACACGCCGTAGCCGCGGGTGATGAAGCCGACGATGTCATCGCCCGGAACGGGCGTGCAGCACTTGGAGAACTTGACGAGGCAGTTGGAAAGCCCCTGCACCACGATGCCGTCCTCGCTCTTTTCACGCATGGGAACGGCGGGGCGGGTCTTGCCCGGCTCGCCGGGGATGGGCACGGTGGCGTCGCGCTCGGCCTGCTGCTGCTTATTGAGGGCTTTGAGCTCGTCGCGGATGCGGTTGACGGCCTTCTGCGCCGAGAAGCCGCCGTAGCCGATGGCGGCATACATATCGTCGAGGTTGCCGAAGCCGGTCTTTTTGAGCAGCGTGGGGCGCAGCTCGTCCCCGGTGACGGTGGCGACGGAGATGCCGTAGTGCTTGAGCTCGGATTCAAAGGCGGCGCGGCCGTTGACGATGTTCTCCTCGCGCTTTTCCTTCTTGAACCACTGGCGGATCTTGCCGCGCGCCTCGTTGGACTTGGCGATCTGCAGCCAGTCGCGGCTGGGGCCGCGGGCGGATTTGCTCGTGAGGATCTCGACCACGTCGCCGTTTTTGAGCTGGTAGTCGAGCGGGACGATGCGCCCGTTGACCTTGGCGCCGACCATGGAGTTGCCGACGGCGGAGTGGACGGAGTAGGCGAAGTCGATGGGCGTCGCGCCGGTGGGGAGGTTCGTCACGTCGCCGCGCGGGGTGAAGACGAATACCTCGTCGGCGAACATATCGACCTTGAGGGTGTGGATAAATTCCTCGGCGTCCGTATTCTCCTGATTTTCGAGGAGACGGCGCACCCATTCGTAGTTCTGCTCGTTGGCGCTGCCGGAGATGCCCTGCTTGTACTTCCAGTGGGCGGCGATGCCGTATTCGGCGATGTCGTGCATCTCCTGCGTGCGGATCTGCACCTCGAACATCACGCCGTCGGGGCCCATGACCGTGGTGTGGAGTGACTGGTAGCCGTTGGGCTTGGGCGTGCCGATATAGTCCTTGAAGCGGCCGAGCACGGGGCGGTAGAGGTCGTGGATGACGCCGAGAACGTTGTAGCAGTCCGCGACGGTATCGACGATGACGCGGAAGGCGAAGAGGTCGAACACCTCGTCCATGGTCTTGCTCTGGGCATACATCTTGCGGTAGATGCTGTAGGGGTGCTTCATGCGGCCGTAGACGCGGCGGAAGGGAATATGATCCTCGGTGAGCTTGCCCTCGATCTGCTTCTGGATGCGCTCCATGAACGAGCCGTATTCCTTGGACTTCTCCTCGAGGGAGTGGGTGATCTCGTTGAAAGCGGTGGGGTCGAGGTATTTGAGGGAAAGGTCCTCCAGCTCCCACTTCATGCGCTGCATACCGAGCCGGTGGGCGATGGGGGCGTAGATCTCCATTGTCTCGAGCGACTTCTGGCGCTGCTTGTCGGTGGACTGATACTCCATCGTGCGCATATTGTGCGTGCGGTCGGCGATCTTGATGAGGATGACGCGGATGTCCTTGGCCATCGCCATGAGCATCTTGCGCAGATTTTCCATCTGCTCCTCTTCCTTGCTCGTGTAGTGGACGCGCGTGAGCTTGGAAACGCCCTCGACCAGATCGGCGACGGTGGGGGAGAAGCGCTTGGCGATGTCGTCGTAGGTCGCGTCGGTGTCCTCGATGCAGTCGTGCAGAAGGGCGGCGATGATGGATTCGCTGTCAAGATGCAGCTCCTCGGCCACGATCTGCGCAACGGCGATGGGGTGGGTGACGAAGGGCGAGCCGTCCTTGCGCTTCTGGGTGCCGTGGTGCGCGGCGGCGTAGCGGAAGGCGGCGTCGATCTGGGCGAAGTCTGCGCCGGGGTTGTAGGCGCGGATGGTCTCGACCAGATGATCGTACTGCTTCTGCACCACCTCGGGGATGGGCTGGGGGGTCTGCTCAATGGGAGCCTGCTCGATCGTTTTTACGTCGCTCATACGCTGCTGCCTCCTTTCGTTCCGTCCAGTCCCTCGCGCAGGGCGCAGAGATAGGGGCTGGCATCAAGATCCACACGCTTGCCGCCGGTGAGACGGAGCGTGATGTATTTGTCGTGGCGCTCGACGGTCACGAGCCCGCGCTCGGCAAAGACCGCGAGACACATGACCGTGCGCGGAAAGCTCTCCGCGCCGAGCGCATCGGCGGAGAGTCGCCGCAGGAAGGGCAGCTCCGGAGAGGTGAGTGTTCCGTCCACCTCGCGCTCGAGCGCACGCCAGACGCGCACGAACTGCTCACGCGAGGGCAGGAGCTTTGCGGCGTCCTTCGCACTCACGCCGCCGCCGCGGATCAGCGTGCGGCACAGCTCAAGCTGCTCGGCCTCGCGGGCGCCGGGGTCGTGCGCGCTGCGCAGATCGACGAGCTGGAGCTGCAGGGAGCGGCTGCCGCGGAACTCATTGACCTGAAGGTAGAAGGCGGCGTCCACGCGCTCGCCGACGGTCAGGCCGCATTCCGCGGGGGTGACGGAGAAGAAGATGCCGTCGAAGCTCGTGTGGCCCTTCTGGAGCCGGAGCTTGAGATGCTTGTTCTGTCCTACGCTCTGCATGGACTCCAGCCGCGCGCCGCGCAGGCAGAAAACAGGGCGGTTGTTGCCCGCGCCGTAGGGCTCGAGACGGGAAAGCTCCTCGACCTCCTGAAGCGTGATGAGGCTCGGGCGGGTGAGGGCGGCGTCGATCTCCAGCGAGGAGACGGGGGCCGAGTCGCCGCAGTGGGTGCGGACGTATTGATTGATGCGCTTGCGGAAGGCGGGGATATTCTCCTCCTTGATGGTGAAGCCCGCGGCGAGCTCGTGCCCGCCGAAGCCGACGAGCAGGTCGCTGCACGCTTCGAGCGCGGCAAAGAGGTTGAAGCCGCCGTAGCTGCGGCAGGAGCCCTTGCCCATGCCGCCGGCGAGGTGGATCATGAAGCTGGGACAGGAGAATTTTTCGGAAAGACGCGAGGCGACGATACCGACCACGCCCTGATGCCATTCCTCGCTCGAGAGCACGAGCGCGTTGCGCTCGGTGGGGGCGAGGGTGTCCATCTGCTCGATGGCGCAGCGGAAGATATCCTGCTCGACGCTCTGGCGCTCGCGGTTGAGGTCGCACAGCTCGCGGGCGAGCCGCTCGGCCTTGGCGGGGTCCTGCGTGAGCAGGAGCTCGGCGGCCAGCTCCGCGCGGCCCATGCGTCCGGCAGCGTTGATGCGGGGGGCGAGGACGAAGCCGATCTGCACGGAGGAGACCGGACGTCCGGTCAGGCCGGCCTCGCGCAGCAGCGCGTGAAGGCCCGTGAAGTCGCTGCGGTCGATGCCCTCAAGGCCGCATTGGACGATGGTGCGGTTTTCGCCCTCCATGCGCATGACGTCGGCAATGGTGCCGATGGCGGCAAGGGTGCAGTAGCGGGAGAAGAGCGCGCTTTCGCGCTCGGCGCCGCCGAGGGCGAGGACCAGCTCGAGCGCGACGCCGACGCCGGCAAGATGCTTGAACGGGAAGCCGCAGTCCGGGCGGTGGGGGTCGACCACGGCGCAGGCGGCGGGCAGCTCGTCCTTACATTCGTGGTGATCGGTGATGACGAGGTCGACGCCGAGGGTGGCGGCAAAGGCGGTCTCCTCCACGCCGGTGATGCCGCAGTCCACGGTGACGATGAGCGTGACGCCCTGCTCGGCAAGGGAGCGGATCGCGTCGCAGCCGAGGCCGTAGCCCTCCTCAATGCGGCGGGGAATGTGCATGAGCACCGCCGCGCCGCGGGAGCGGAGATAATCGGTCAGAAGGCAGGTGGAGGTGATGCCGTCCACGTCGTAATCGCCGAACACGGCGATGGTCTCGCCGCCGGCAAGCGCGCGGTCGATGCGCGCCACGGCCTTGTCCATGTCGCGCATGAGGAAGGGGGAGTAGACCAGCGAGCGTTCGCGGTCAAGATGCGCGGCGGCCTGCTCGGGCGTGACGACACCGCGCGAGGCCAGTACGGTCGATACCAGATAGGGATAGCCTGCGTCCATCAGAGCTTCGACCGCGGCGTCATCCGTTTCCGGGATGAGCCAGCGTTCGTATTTCATGCAGAGACCTCCGATCTGTACGGCAAAGGTGCCGCGGATACTAATTCAATCTAATATTATAGCAAAGATGCGCGGAAAGGTAAAGAGAAAATATAAGGCGCGTCCTGCCGCATTTTTTGATTTTTTACGAGAAAGCTATTGACAAACGGACCTTCTCCCTGTTATACTGTCCCTTGTCCTGTCGGGCAGAATATGGCGGCATAGCTCAGTTGGCCAGAGCATTCGGTTCATACCCGAAGTGTCCCCGGTTCGAATCCAGGTGCCGCTACCAAAAGCACGGGATGCGAGAGCATCCCGTGTGTTATATGGCCCGTTGGTCAAGTGGTTAAGACACGGCCCTTTCACGGCTGTAACATGGGTTCGAATCCCGTACGGGTCACCATTTGCGGGCTTAGCTCAGCTGGTTAGAGCGCATGCTTCACACGCATGAGGTCACTGGTTCGAGTCCAGTAGTCCGCACCAAAGAAAAGCCTTGAAACTCAACGGTTTCAAGGCTTTTTATTTTTTCAAGTACACATAAAAGTACACACTTGAAATTTATTTGAGAGAAAAAAATCGGCTATGCCTGCTTCTTGATGATGCTCTCAAAGGCGGCGTGCGTATAGCTCGCAGCCTTTTCCATATCGCCGGCAAGCTGATGACCGTACACGCCTTCCGTGTCCATGTCCCTGCTGTGGCCGACCACCATTTTCTTCAGACCGATGGGCATTTCTTTATTGATCGAGACGTAGGTATGTCGCAGCTCGTAGAGTGACGTTGGAGGGATATTGTTCGCCCCGCAGTATCGCTTCCACGCACGATAGAAATTCTTATAGTTCAGCTGCCCACCGTCCGGTTCAGGGAAAAGGTATGGCGACACGATCCCTACGGCGTGCAGCATAGCACGCTGCGCTTTGATCTCCCCCAGCGCGTATTCCTCCAGAGCAAATGTGCGGCGAGCGTTATTGTTCTTCCCCTGGGTGACCTCGTTGTGGACATTGACAGAGCGGCGGATCACCACCTTCAGATCGGTGATGTCAGTTCGATCCTCGAGGCCGCGAAGCTCCCCCGGGCGAAGACCGGTAAGGATAGCGAAGCGGTAGGCGTGGATATACCAGTCCTCGTCCGGCTTGTTCCGCCAGACCGTCATGTTCGAGAAAAATAGCTTTTTCAGATCTTCCGGCTGCACAATCTTCTTTTCCGGCTTTTTGGCTCCGGCCGGAATGGTGATGCCCTCCGGGTGCATCGTGGTCTTCTTCCGCATTCGGCACCACTTTAACCAATTCGTCAGGCAGCCGCGCACATCACGGAGGGTCTTATCGGAAAGATGATTTTGGGAATAGGCCATGTCGATCACGGCTTGAAGGTCGCCCTCTGTGAGTTTGTTCATGCGGATCATACCGATGACAGGGCGAATGTAGAGACGCACGAATCCCTCGTACTGGGAGGAGTGCGTCTTGCTTTTGGTCTCTTTCAGATAATCAACATACTGTGTCAGGAGAGCATCGACGCGCGTTCGCTCCGCAGATGTGTGATCGTCCAGCCATCTTTCCGCCTTTCGCTCGGCATCTGCCTTCCCGCGCCGCCCCGGCATGGAGCTGGTAAAGGTTTTGCGCACACCCTCGGCCTGCACGTTGATCTGCCAGCGGCTGCGGCTTTCGATCCACGCCGCCTCGCTTTTTCTTTCTGCCATAAAAAACTCCTTTCATCTTGCCAACCGCGCCCTCTCGTGGTAAAATGAAAGGGCGCGGATAGGTGGATAGACTCCTTCCTTCTTTCATTTCTTCTTTCGTGGTTGTTAGGGGATATGTTTGCGCATTGCCGTCCTCGGTGCTGGTAACACCGGGGGCGGCTTTTTATTCTCTGAAGTCAATTTGGTCGAATAATATTAGGGGCATTCTCTTCTGTTGGCCACGAATCAAGGTGAGGCTGCACAATAAAGCGATGTTGACTTTCCATGTAGGTGTATACGACACCGCCAACAGTAACCCTGTTTACTCCATCCATAAGTACAGCGTCCTTATAAGGTTTGCCGTATAGTCCAATAGCCTCCTCGACCAACTCTTCCGCGCCTGGGGTGAATACTCGGATTAGGTTTCTTACATATACTCCGTTCTCTTTCGCGGTATCCTCTCCGTCCGAATACAGGCTCAGCTCGACCTCTTCTATGTTGCCGACCCAGCTTTTGGCATCCTCAACCTTTTGATACTTCCGCTTTTCTGAATCCCCCACAGAAAAAATGGATAGTAAAATTTTCCAAGACTCTCCGTCCTTTGTCAACATGCAGTTTGACGATTCAAAGTCATCAAGCTCATGCAAATAGCTTAAAACCATCGCGTCATTTTCAATCGTTTCATTGATGAGAGGTAAAAACGAGTCCGCTTTTAGGTCCCACATCTGGTTGTCTTCGAGACCAACTATGGAATATGCTTCCGACCATTCGGGTGCTTTGTTATCTGCACAAGCTACGAGCAAACATGACAGATTCAATGCAATAAAAAGTGCAACCAAACGCTTCATTTCGAGACTCCCCTTTACATTAGTCATTTCCAATCTTGTGTCAATTTTTCCGAAAGTCTACATAGATTATCCGGCATTGTGGCTGAACACGCAAAAATCCGCGTCCTCTTGCATGTAGGGGCGAAGCGCGGTGTCCACGATATCGCGGATCGGCTGCTCCGCCTTCAGATAGGCGTGTACGACAAGCATGATCTGCTCGGCCTGCCGGGCGTCAAGGCAATCGACGGAGCGGATGATCTCTGTCAAGGGGGGAGCGACATAGCGGTCCACCGCTTTGTAGTACAGCACAGAGAGCTTTTTATTATCATCGCAGATATAGGTGCTCAGCGTGGAGTGCTCCGTGCCGAAGAGGCGACGGATCTCGTCCAGAGCGGCGGGACGGCCGGTTTTGTTTTCTTCGACGATGGCAGCTAACAATTCGGAATACGCCCGCTCCATCGGAGCGTCATAACCCATAAGCCATGCTTCATTTACATTGAGCGCTTGTGCAATGGCATAGACTGCATCTTGCTTAGCTTCCCAGTCGCCCTTTACATATCTCGTAATGCTGGACTTGCTGAGCCCTGAAATTCGAGCGAGCTCAGCTTTTGATATTTGCCTACGTTCAAGAGCAGTATTTAGGCGCTTTGCAAAGGTTGATGGCTTCTCCATTACATGATCCCTCCACTTCATTGTTAGCGTTATTATAAACGTGCGGTTGCGAAAAATCAATACGGTTTTCAAGAAAATTTAGCTTTATCAACATTTGGTATTGACATTTGAAAATAACTGGTTTATATTGGGCTTACCTCATAAGTTGCGATTTATCAACTATTGAAAGGATGACAGAATAATGCCTACAATGGACTACTCAAAACTGCGTGGCCGTATTAAAGAATGCGGCTATACGCAAAAGAGTCTCGCAGAAGCTATTGAAATCAGCGAGAGTCATTTCAGTCAAAAACTTACTGGCAACTACCCATTTACGCAGAAGGAGATTGACAAGATCTGCGATGCGCTCAAAATTTCCGTCAGCGAAATTGGCGCGTTCTTTTTTTCTCCTGAAAGTTGATGTTTATCAACTTCTGAACGCTCGACAGAAAGGAGGGAGAGTATGGATAAGGAAAGAAATCTTTGGAACGAAGTGAGCAATAAATGTCTGCGGCGTGCGTCGGAGCTGCTGGACAGCGAGACCACCCCAACCGTAGCAACGGCTGAGGTGGTGAAAAGTCTGGTCGAGACGGCGGTCTCGATGGATCTGCTCAATCTTCGATGGGCGATTCAAAACCGATCCGGCGCGGCGGTTTTTCGGGGTCGGCCTTCTTCACCGCCAAAAGCAGAAAATTAAGTTGGGACATGTGTTGAATCAACGTCGCCGGCTGATCGCCTACGTATCCGTGAAAAACAAGCGTGCTCGGATTGGAGTATCCAATGTCCACCACGGACAGCGTAATGCTTTGACCGAATGAAGCTAAACGGAGAGCAATTTCATGATCCTCATCGAGCGTATCTTCAAACTCCTTGATGCGTTCCATGATGACCTCGTAAGAATAGTCGGCCAAGTTGTAATCTCGGATATCTGCGACATTGAATGCATTTAGCGCATTTATCTCCATGCCCTTCAAAGAATCCATTTGATTATCTACTGATTCTATTGCTTCAAGAAATGCGGCGCCTAAACCGTTATCTGGCATATTTTCACCCCCTTCCTTGCCTCGTATTTTATCACGGCCGAGCATGGAGGGCAAGGTGAACGCTCGACAGAAAGGAGGAAGGGGAGTGAAGGAATGCTGCATTATCATGGCGGCGCTCTGCCTATTGGCAGGAATCCTGATAGGAGCCTTTATTCAGCGCGTAGTGATTTGCATAGCGGTAGGGAAACTCAATCCCTCACTTTGCGATAAATGTAAATGGCTGCATACGAATGCACGCTGGATTGAAGCTGACCGTTGGGCCAAGGCAGAGAGAAAGAGTCGCCACAAAAAGTAGCGACTCTCTGCCGAAGGATCATTTGTCTTTTTTCGTCGGCGGTGGCGGTGTGGGGATTCGGTAGGTTGGGGGGTCATTCAACCCGTCGTGCCTTATCTCCATGTCGCGGGGCGGGTGTGGATTCTGTGGATGTTCATTTTGCGGCATAACAATCTTCCTCCTCTGTATTCACATTGAAGTAATACCAAAAGTATTGCGTTGTTTTGACCTTGGCTTTGTTATGAAGCCATTTCCAATCCGGAAAATCAATATCTGCGGCGAAACGATTCGAGACTTTTTGAAAGCGCTCCTTGCATTCGTGAATCTTGTCCTGAATCTCTTCATCCGATGCTTTTGGGGGATCATGCCGACCGACTTTGTACCAATAATCTTCTAACTCGCCAAACATTTCCTGCTCATCTTGCATGATGTAGATCAAAGCCTGCCGCTGCTTCTCAAACGGAAGTAAAGGCTTGAGTATCTGAAGAATTTGCGAGGTGACCGTAATTACGGCCCAAACCGCTTCATGTTCGGCCCAGAATGACCAAGCGGCGATGCTGGCCGCCGAGGTCAAAAGAAAGAAGCCGGTATATATGTTGCTGATTCGATTAGCCAGCTTTTTGTATTCTCGTTGGAAGCAAATGCTGTGATAGACCGAAACCATGTAGGCAAAAAGCTCATCCCGCAATATGCAACACCGCCTTTTTACAAATCTTACCATATTTTTTAATAAAACTCAATTCAAAAAGATCAATGCACCTTAACAACCACGAAAGGAACCGTACTATGAGAATTCCTCTTTACGGCCGTTTGTCTTCCAGGCTGCGCGAGCTGGGCCTGTCGCAAAGCGATCTGGCTTACGCTCTGGGCCTGTCGCCGACGGCCATAAGCCTGCGGATGTCCGGCAAAATAGCATGGGATATCCGCGAAATGTATCGGACATTAGAAGTTTGCCGGGCTAAGCCGGATGAGCTTCATCTATATTTCCCAGATCCAAACCGAAAGCGAGGTGCTACCGCATGAGCAAAAACACCCGTGACACCATTTGCGCCACCATCGGCATGGTCATTGTCATTCTGCTGCTGACCACCGTGGCCGCGTTGGATGAGCCGGTCATGCCGGATACACCGCCCGCCGCGCTGCAGGCCGCGGAGGACAAGCTGCCGGGCGAGGACACGCCTGCGCAAGGCTGTGCGGATCTCGCCGCTGAGCCGCTCGGGCTGTTCAAGCTGACGGCCTATTGCCCGTGCTCGGTCTGCTGCGGCAAGAACGACGGCATCACGGCTACCGGCACGGTGGCCACCGAAGGCCGCACCGTTGCGGTCGATCCGAACGTCATTCCCTACGGCACGACCATCGAGGTCATTTATCCTGATGGCAGCCGTGCCCGGTACGTCGCCGAGGACTGCGGCGGCGCCATCAAAGCCCAGCGCCTGGACGTGTTCTTCGCGGATCATCAGACCGCGCGCGAGTACGGCGTCCGGACGGCCTATGTCTTTCTTGTCCAGGAAGGAGGCGGCAATGAATAAGGATTGCAAAGTTTCAATCGAGCGCGATGCAAATGGCAGCCTCAGTGTACTGCTGACCGGGCACAAAGACGACATAAGGATGCTTTGGACTATGCTCAGCGTCAGCGTTGCCAAAGCGACCAAGACCCCGCTTCCTGTGCTGTGCGCGGTCTGTTCCGCCGCTGGCCCGGCTATTGAGGATCTGATGGCGAAAGAGAACGGTATCACCGTTGACATGAGCGCCCTCGGCAGATTCGCAAAGGGAGGGGGAGATGCCCAATGATCCGTTGTGCATTCTGTGATAGTGCCATGATGGCAATTGAGATCAACGGGACAAATGCTCATGTCTGCCCTCTCTGCGGCGCTGTATTTGCCCGCCGGCACGGAAATACCTATTCCCTCATTGCTGATCTGAAAGGTGCTCAGGGCGTCAAGGAGCTGCTGCACTCTATGCGGCCGCACAATCCCCTGCACCGCAACATTCTCAGCGCATAAAAAGATCCTGCCCTCTGCCGGGCGTGTTCCCGGCACGCTCAGTTAGTCTCCTTTCTAACGCCGGTACCGCAGCGGATCACCCTCCCGGCTGCGGCGTCCGGCAGAGGGCGGAGAAAAGGAGGCTTTTATGCCCTACTACCGCACCTGCCCCGACTGCGGGGCTCATCTCGACCCATGTGAAACCTGTGACTGTCAAAATGCCGAAAAGGAGGACCCCCAAGATGCTTGAAATCAAAGTCACTGTCAACTGCCCTGAGCTCGCCGAGCTCGCCGACGCCATCCGCGGTCGCTGCGCTGCGCCGGGCGTACCTGCTGCCCCTGCAGCACCTACTGCTCTCACCCCGCCTCCAGCCGCCCCTGTTGTTCCTGTAACGCCTGCCTCTGCTCCCGTCACAACGCCCGCGCCTGTCTCTGCCCCCACAATGCCTGTGCCGACCGACACTGTCTCCGCTCCTGCCGCCCCGGTTGCGCCCCCTGCGCCCACCGCTGCGCCAAGCTATACGTCGGAGCAACTCGCAAAGGTTGGCGCCGATCTCGTGCAGGCTGGCAAGATGCCTCAGCTTCTTGCACTTCTGGCGCAGTATGGCGTGCAGGCAGTGACACAGCTTCCACCCGAGCAGTATGGGCCGTTCGCCCTTGCACTCCGCGGTCTTGGAGGTAACATCTGATGCCGCCCGCCGAATATCATGCCACGCTCGGCCCTTCGGCCGCAAAGCGTTGGATCAACTGCCCCGCGTCCGTGTCTCTGGGCGCGGGGGTAGAGAAGACCACCAGCAAGTACGCCGAAGCCGGACGCACGGCGCATGAGCTCGCAGAGCTCAAAGCCCGCAAGCGCTTCACGCCCATGAATAAGCGTACTTATACCTCGCAGCTCAAAAAGATCCAGGCAGGCGAGTTCTACGCTTCCGAGATGGAGGGCTACACAGATCTCTATGTTGAGGTGCTGGAGCAACACGCGATGTCCTTCGCGGCTCCTCCGTTCATCGCGCTAGAGACGGCGGTACCCATCGGAGCTTACACCAGCGAGCTGAAGCCGGACGGCTCACCAGCCACTGGTACAGCCGACTGCATCCAGATCGGCGGAGACACATTGTGGATCACCGACTATAAGAACGGCTCCGGTGTTCCGGTCGACGCAGACCACAATCCGCAGATGCAACTATATGCGCTCGGTGCGCTTCAGCTCTACGCCCCAGTGTACGGAGATATGATCCGAACTGTTCGCATGACCATCGTGCAACCGGCGCTCAAGAGTGTTTCAGACTTTGAGATCGGCCGCGCAGAGCTGGAAACGTGGGGGCGTGAGGTAGTGATACCTGCTGCAGCACGCGCGACGTCGGCAGACCCCGGCGCACCCTGTCCCGGCGAATGGTGCCGGTTCTGCCCCGTGGAGCATACCTGCCGAGCCCGTGCTGAGAAAAACCTCGCGCTGGAAGCTTTCGGCTTTGCGCAGCCGGCGAATGGGGAACAGGTCGTTGCCGGCGACACCCGCCTTCTGACGGACGCAGAGATCGGCGATATCCTCCGCCGCGGCGCTGACCTTCTCGCCTGGTATAGCGGCCTCAAGGACTACGCGCTGCAGGCCTGTCTCGATGGCAGAGAGATCACCGGCTTTAAGGCTGTCGAGGGGCGCGGCTCCCGTGAGTGGGACGACCTCGATGCTGCATTCCGCGACCTGCAAGCCCGCGGTATCGCCGAAGCGCTGCTGTGGGAGCGAAAGCCTGCTACGGTCGCCGGTCTCGAAAAGGCGATCGGCAAGGCGAGCTTTGCCCAGCTCGCGGGTGACCACGTTCGTAAAGCGCCGGGCAAGCCTACATTGGTCGAGGCGTCGGATAAGCGCCCGTCATACAACGCCGCGCAGATCGCTTTCGGGGTGGTATCGGATGGAATGTGATTTTATCCGTATCCGCATCGACGACTACGCAGCCGACATCAATCTGAGCACGATACACACCTTGCCGCGGAGCAACTTCCGCCGCATCGTCCGAATGCTTGTGGACTCTCGCAACTTAATGCGTGAGGACGTCGATACTCTCGGCGGATATCTGCAGGAAGAAATATCACGCCGAAAGGCAAAATGGGATGAGGCCTCTCGAATCTATGTCAACGAATGGAAACTCATCCCCCGATCGGAGATGCGCAAGAAGAAATACCGTGAAATCTTAGCGCATAACCGCGAGCTGAAATCCGATGTCAAGCGGGCGAAAGCTATGCACGACAAGTACCAAGCGCTGCTGGACATCTTTATCACGATGACCGCAGACTATTTTGAAAGGAAGGCATCATTATGAATAACAAGACCATCACTATCGGTGAAGTCCGCCTTAGCTACTGCAATCTTTTTGTCCCCAAGCCACCCTTTAATAATCCCGCGGGAGAACCGAAGTTCTCCACGACCATTCTCGTTCCAAAAAGCAATCTTCAGGCAAAGGCGGCCATTGACGCAGCGATCAACGCCGCGATTGAAGAAGGTGTAGGCAAGTGCTGGAAGGGCGTTCGCCCCCCTGTTCCTGCGATTTGTGTTCATGACGGCGATGGCGCCCGTCCGAGTGACGGCTCTCCCTTCGGTGAGGAATGCAAGGGCTGCTGGGTGTTCACCGCGAGCTGCAAGCCCGAGCGCGCTCCGTTTGTTGTGGACGGCAACGTGCAGCCGATTATCCAGCAGTCGGAGATCTACTCTGGCGTGTACGGCAACGTCAATGTCTCTTTCTTCGCCTACGAGAACAGCGGCAAGAAGGGAATCGGCTGTGGCCTGAACGGCTTCCAGAAGACCCGCGACGGTGAGCCTCTTGGCAGCTCAATCAGCGCTGCTGAGGCATTTGGCACCGTTACCCCTGCCGCTCCAACGTATCCGCAGCAGGCAGCGCCTGCTTATTCTGGCTATGCACCTCAAACGGTGCCTGCAGCTCCCGCGTATCCGCAGCAGGCAGCTCCAATCCATCCTGGCTACTCGCCTCAGACGGCTGCCCCAACCTATCCCGCACCGCAGCAGTACCCCGTTGATCCCGTCACCGGACAGCCCATGCCGACCGGCATGCCCGTCATGGGTGTCTGATTTGAGGGGGCCATTTGGCCCCCTCCATCAAGGAGGACGCCATGCATCATCTTTCTATTGATATTGAGACTTACAGTCCGGAGCCGATCGCAAAGACCGGACTGTACAAATACGCGCAGCACCCTGACTTCAAGATCCTGCTCTTCGGTTATTCCCTCGACGGGGAGCCACCAATCGTGATCGACATGACGCAGCCGGGCGCTGCGCTTGATTATCAGCTCGTGCAGATGTTGCTCGATCCAAATGTACAGAAGCACGCCTATAACGCTGCCTTTGAATGGTACTGCATCAGTCGGCACTTTAAGGCGGATGACCAATGGACGGCATCCTGGCTTCCACAATGGCGGTGCACGATGCTGCAGGGGCAATACTGCGGATACCCCGCCGGACTGGACACCGTCGGCAAAGCGCTCGGCCTGCCCACAGACAAGCAGAAGCTCACAACCGGCAAAGCGTTGATCAAGTATTTCTGTACGCCCTGTAAGCCGACCAAAGCCAATGGCGGCCGGACGAGAAACCTGCCGCAGCACGATCCAGCGAAGTGGGAGCTGTTCATCGACTACAACCGCCAGGATGTGGTTACAGAAATGGAGGTCGCCCGACGGTTCGCTTCTTTCCCAGTTCCGGATGCGGTGCAGAAGCAGTGGGAGCTCGACCAGCTTATCAATCTGCGCGGCGTCGCTGTGGATCTTCCGTTGGTAGATGGTGCGTTGTGGTGCGGACAGCAGGCCCGTGATGAGGCCATCGCGGAGGCGACACAGATATCCGGCCTCGATAATCCGAATAGTGTTGCACAGCTGACCGAATGGCTGCAGCGCGAGACCGGCGAAGAGCTGGGCGACCTGCGCAAGGATACTGTCAAGGATCTTCTTGACCGCGGGGTATCCAGCGAGGCAGCCACAAGGATGCTTCAGATCCGTCAGGAACTCGGCAAGACTTCTACCAAGAAATATGACGCCATCGAGACCTGCGTGTGCGCAGATGGCCGTGTGCGCGGCCTGTTGGCCTTTTATGGAGCCAACCGTACTGGACGCGAAGCTGGGCGCCTTGTGCAGGTGCAGAACCTCCCGCATGATACAGTCTCACCGGAGGGCCTTGCCCGTGAGCTCGTCAAAGCGCATCAGCTCGACGCCTTGCGTGTGGTCTACGGAAGCGTACCGGTCACGCTTGCGGCGCTGATCCGCACGAGCCTTGTCGCCGGCGAGGGAAAGGTGTTCATTGACGCCGACTTCAGCGCGATCGAAGCCCGTGTGATCGCGTGGCTCGCACAGGAGAGCTGGGTGTTGGATGTCTTTCGAACACACGGCAAGATTTACGAGGCTACGGCGTCGCAGATGTTCGGTGTTCCGATGGACCGCATCAAGAAAGGCAATCCTGAGTACGCCTACCGCGCGAAGGGTAAAGTGGCCACTCTGGCGCTCGGTTATCAGGGTGGCCCCGGTGCGCTGATCAACATGGGCGCACTTCGCAGCGGCCTGACCGAGGAGGAGCTGCCGGACATCGTCAAGCGGTGGCGCAGAGCCAATCCCGCTATCGTGCAATTCTGGTATGAGATCGAACAAGCTGCGCAGGCTGCGGTCGCAACCGGAGCAACGACGCAGGTCGGGCCGGTCACGATCAGCCGCGAGCTCGACATCGTCAACGGGCTTGATTTTATGACTGTACTGCTGCCCGCGGGACGGAAGCTCTACTATGCGCAGCCGCATATCGGCTCTAATCGCTTCGGCTCGGAATCGCTGTGCTACCACGGAATGAACCAGACTACAAAGAAGTGGGCGACTGTAGAGACCTACGGCGGTAAGCTCGTCGAGAACATCACGCAGGCGGTTGCCCGCGACTGCCTTTTCTTCGCTATGGAAAACCTGGAAGCTGCCGGCTATCACATTGTCTTCGATGTGCACGATGAGGTCATTATTGAAGCACCGGATACCGGCAATCATGACGAGCTGCTTGCTGGCATCGTGCGGATCATGTCACAGCCTATTCCGTGGGCCCCGGGCCTGCCGCTCAATGCAGACGGCTGGGTAGGCGGCTATTACAAGAAGGATTGAGTTATGGAGAAGTGCCGAGACTGGACAACAGAGGAAGATTGTTATATCCGCAACCATTGGAAGTGTCAGAATGACGCTGAAATGGCTGCAGCGCTTAATCGATCTGAAACCGCTACCAGCGCCAGGCGCAAGGAACTCCATTGCTCCAAGCAGAGACCGTGGACGCAAGAAGAGACCGAATACCTGCAGGAAAAGTGGGGGGCTGTATCGGTTCCGGATATCGCAAAGAACCTGAACCGCACAAAAAATGCGATTGTCGTTAGAGCACAGAGACTTGGGCTCGGCGCACTGCTTGAAGCGGGCGATTATGTGACTCTCAATCAGGTGCTTCTGGCGCTGACTAACGGATCCAAGACGTACAGCTATAAGATGCAGAGTTGGGTAAAAAACCGAGGCCTCCCCATACATACCAAGCGCGTCAATAAGTGCGTCTGGCGCGTGGTCTATCTCGAAGAGTTTTGGACGTGGGCGGAGCAGCACCGCAGCTTCATCGACTTCTCAAAAATGGAGCCGCTGGCTCTCGGCAAAGAGCCTGCATGGGTTGCCGATCAGCGTCGGAAGGACTATCGGGCCTTCTCGCTGCAGCGTAAGGACCCGTGGACGTCAGCAGAGGACGATCGCTTAAAGAGACTCCTGCAGCAGCACAAATACGGCTATGCTGAGCTCGCTGAGATCCTCAACCGCTCAGAGGGGGCAATCGCTCGCCGGTGCCGGGATCTCGGCCTGAAAGAGCGGCCGGTACGAGCGGACAACCACAGCAAGGAAAGCACGTGGTCCGATGCGGATTATCAGGCTATTGCTGAAGGTATCCGACACGGGGATAGCTACCCACTTATTGGCAGAGCTGTAGGCAGATCTGAAAAAGCAGTTCGCGGGAAAGTCTACTTCACCTATTTGACTGAAGATGCTGATAAAGTCCGCGCCATGATGCAGGACGGGCCGTGGGGATTTGGAGCTCCAGAGCCGACTGTGAGGCAGGGATTCAGTCTGTCAAGAACACGGACCGAAGTACGCAGGAATCTTTCGATATTAGATGCTCTGCTTCGGAAACGTATCAACGACCTCGGCTACGATCCATACTGGCAGCGCTTCATGTGCACAAACTGGAACGCGATCAACGGCTGCACCGCAGGCTGCACGGACTGCGACAGCTGTACAGAATTCAGACGCATCAAGCCCCAGTATTGCGCCCGCTGCGGCGCAACCTTCTATGAATGCGCAGAAAATCGTTTCTGTATGTCCTGCAGAAAAGCAAGAAGAAACCAGGCGGCGCGGCGCTGGTACCGCGAGAACGCCTAAAAAGGATACCTCGCACAGGGCGAGGTATCAAGCCGAGAGTTATAGTTACTTTTGCTTGATGCGTGCTTCGAGCTTTTCCCGCTCTTCTTTGACGCATTTGGGGCAGGCGGGATTTCCGTTATCAAGAAATTCACACTCGGTCGCCGGAAACATTTTCCCGCAAACAGGGCACTCCATTTTTTCAGACATGCCAACACCTCCGTAACTTAGTATAGAACAAGTATATGTTATTTTTTTGTGCTTGTAAAGAGAGGAAAAAGAGATGCGAGTAATCTACAAAGCGCCCGGCGGTAAGCCGGAGATCCGCGATATACCCAATACCCTTGAGGAACTACAGGCAAGCGTTGACGGCTATATAGAGTCGCTCACATTTGCTACAAACGCCGCTATCATCTCAATGCAGACAGCTGGGTAGGCGGCTACTACAAGAAGGATTGAATGAAAAAGAACGCCCTCAGATGAAAGCGTTTTTTTAAATGCACCTTGACAAGTCCATATTTCAGACTGACATTTTCATAGAATCTTCTTGACATTTTACAAACTTACAATTATAATGAATTTGTAAGTTTGGAGGTGATTTATTATAGAGCGCACACTTGCTTTCAGAATTGACGAGGACTTTCACAAAGAATTGAAGGTAAAGCTCGCAGAACGGGGCATAACACTGAAAAGCTATGTTTTAGGCTTGATTGAAAAGGACCTAAGAAATACAGAGCGTGAAGTGGATATTGACGCAGTTCGAGCAGCCGCTGAAAAAGCCCAAGAAGGCTTATCGGAAGTCCTTGCTTTAACTGAAAGATAATAAAAGGACGCCCACCCTCCGACCAAGAAGCTGTGGACGCCCTATGCACCAAACCACAGGGGTTTGATAAATCTATTCTATCAAACCTCTGCGGGAAATTCAAGGAGGTTTTTATGGAAAAGACGGTATCATATTTGAAAGCATACTTTGACAAAACGAATATCCCCATGCAAACTCGCTATAGGTACTGTATGTACTGTAGTGATATAAATGCTCTGTATAATCATCTTCCGTTTGATGTTTTTGGAACGCTTTGTCTCGCCTTTGATTATGGGATGGCAAAGGGCTACCGGGCGGCAAAGGCGGAGAAAAAATGATAGAACAGCAAAGTTTTATTCATGAGGATTTTGGTACGGTGCGAGTTGTTGAACAGGATGACACACCGTGGTTTGTGCTGAAAGATGTGTGTGACGCCATCGATATTGGAAACAGCAGAATGGTTTTTGACCGGCTGGACAATGACGAAAAGGGTGTCAGCCAGATTGACACCCCCGGCGGAATCCAAAGCATGAATGTCATTAACGAGAGCGGCCTATATAATGTCATTCTTCGCTCAGACAAGCCGGGAGCGAAGAAGTTTAAGCGGTGGATCACACATGAAGTCCTGCCAGCATTGCGCAAAACGGGAAGCTATAGTGTTTCTGCCCCATCTGTGATGCCGACAAGAAGTATTACTACCGATGATTATCTGCGAGCTGCGGCTATTGTAGCAAACTGTCGTAATGAGCGCTTGCCATATGTTCTAAATTTTCTGGCGCAAGGAGGGTTTTCTGTCCAACAGATAGGACAGACGCAGAAGAGTGTTCAAGTATCACCTCAGCATGAAGTCGCTCGTTTAATTAATGTTGCGATCGAGGAGCACGGTTTGTCCATAACAAAAATTGGAAAGCTCACCGGTCTTCAAAAGCAACAAATTAGTCGTTACCGCACGGGGCGTACACATCCAAAAGCAGACCGAGCACAATATCTTATCGAAACGCTCGTAACAATATGTAGCCAGAATCTCTAAATTAACTTTAATCTGCCAGTCTGAAAATGGACTGGCAGATTTTTATTTTAATAAAAGCAAACAACACCACCTGAGAGGGAGCAAGCATGATCTACGATAGAAGAATTACGATCTCCTGCGGCACGCGCCGCAGGGCGGTCAACTGGGCGTCGCAGACGATTATGATTTCGGAGCTGTACGCTAAGCTCGCCCATCCGCAGCGGAGTACGGAATCGCTCGCGGCCTACATGGCGATGCCGAAGGCGCAGCAGGACGATCTGAAGGATGTCGGTGGCTTTGTAGGCGGCCAACTTGCTGGAGGACGCCGCAAGGCCAGTGCTGTGTTGGGGCGCGACCTTATCACGCTGGACCTCGACCACGTCGCGCCTGGCGGCGCCCCCGCGCTCCTTCAGCGTATCGGCTCCCTCGGATGCAACTACTGCGTGTATTCTACACGCAAGCACTCTTCGGCTGCGCCGCGCCTTCGTGTGTTGCTGCCGCTGGATCGCACCGTAGCAGCGGACGAGTACGAGGCGATCGCCCGCAAGGTGGCAGAGATGATCTGCATCGACGCCGCTGATCCATCCACCTTCGAGGCTTCGCGCTTGATGTACTACCCAAGCTGCTGCGCCGACAGCGAATACGTCTATACATACGGAGATCTGCCGCTGCTCTCTGCCGACGGTATGCTTGCGCTCTACACCGACTGGCACGACATGACGAGCTGGCCGCAGGTGCCGGGTGCAGCGAAGACCCCGCAGCGCCTCGCAGCAAAGCAGGAGGATCCGGAGACCAAGTCCGGTATCGTGGGCGCATTCTGCCGCACCTATGATGTGCGCCGTGCGCTGGAGGTGTTCCTGCCCGGTGTCTATGATGCCGTAGACGGCATGGACGACCGTCTCACCTTTACCGGCGGCTCTACGACCGGTGGCGCTCTGATCTACGATGACGGCAAGTATCTGTTCTCGCACCATGCGACGGACCCCTGCAGCGGCAAGCTCGTCAACGCCTTTGACCTCGTGCGTCTGCACAAGTTCAGCGACCTCGATGACGAGGCGCTGCCGGGCACGCCGACCAACCGGCTGCCATCCTACGAGGCTATGCAGCGGCTCGCTGCCGATGACGCCGGTGTCAAGTCTACGATGGCCCGTGAGAAGGCGGCACAGATCGCCGAGGCTTTCGGCGGTACCGCAGCAGACAGCGCGGACGTGGAGTGGCAGACACGCCTGACTACGCATTCGAAGACAGGCCTGCCGCTCCCCACGATCGATAATATATGGCTGATCCTCGAAAATGACCCGCAGCTGAAGGACAAGTTCGCTCTGAATCAGTTTGCCGGCCGCGGCGAGGTGCTCGGTTCTCTGCCGTGGGATAGGGAGACTTCACGCCGACCGTGGAGCGACAACGACAACGCCGGTCTGTACTGGTATATGGAGCGATTCTATGGCATCACAGGCAACGGGAAGATAGACAGCGCCCTCTCATTGCACTCGACGCGGCACGCCTTCAACGACGTTGTGAGCTACCTCGGCGGGCTGCAATGGGACGGTACGCCGCGCCTTGAGACGATGCTCATCGACTATCTCGGCGCGGAGGATACACCCTATATCCGTGCTGTCACGCGCAAGGCATTCACGGCCGCTGTGGCACGCGCTATGACGCCCGGCTCGAAGTATGACCAGATGCTTATTATTGGCGGGCCGCAGGGCATCGGAAAGAGCACGCTGCTCTTTAAGCTGTCCCGCGGTTGGTACAACGACAGCATCCGTACTTTCGAGGGCAAGGAAGCATCAGAGCTGCTGCAGGGAGTGTGGCTTGTCGAGATCGCAGAGCTGCAGGCATTCCGCGCGAGTGACACGAGCCGCATCAAGCAGTTTGTGAGTCAGCAGGCAGACCGTTTTCGTGCAGCTTATGGCCGCCATGTCAAAGAGATGCCGCGGCGTTGCGTTTTTTTCGGCACGACCAATAGCTCGACCTATCTGCGGGACTATACCGGCGGCCGCCGCTTCTGGCCCGTCGATGCAGGGGTACAGCCGGCAAAGAAGAGCGTCTTCCGCGAGCTCGACGGAGAGGTCGACCAGATGTGGGCCGAGGCCGTTGCGTATTGGCGTATCGGGGAGCCGCTGTATCTGACCGGTGATCTGGCCGACGCCGCGGCGGAAGAGCAGGAGAGCCACCGCGAGGTGTCACCGCGCGAAGGCGCGATCGCAGAGTTCCTGTGTCGACAGGTGCCGGCGGACTGGTCAAAATGGCCGCAGCAGCGCCGCATGATATTCTGGAACGGCGGCACGGTGGGTGAAACGGTCTCTTTGGTTGGCCGAGACCGTATATGCGTGCAGGAGGTCTGGTGCGAAGCTTTGGGCGGCGATCTGAAGCTGATGAAGTACAGCGACGCGCAGGAGATCAACGAGATCATTGCACGAACGCCGGGCTGGAAGAAGGAAAAGAAGGCGATGCGATTTGGCCCGTATGGACCACAAAAAGGGTTCACAAAAGTGTAACTTTCAAAGGTTACAAAGCTGTTTTGAAAGTTACAAAAGGTTACACTGAAAGTTACACAAAAAATCCTTATGTATCAAGGCTTTGAGGGCATTTTGTAACTTTGTAACCTTGTAACTTTCGAGTAGAAGTTTTGTTGAATTAGAGAGTTTAGAGGGGGTATTTCCTCTCTAATCCGCCTAAATGCGTTACGTTACACATGCATGTGCATGTGTGTGCGCGCTGCGCGCGCGTAAGAAAGGAGCAGGCATGGAAGCAAGTGAATGGCTGCAGGGCTATCTGAAGGACGGGCCCAAGGAGGTATCGGAGATCCGTGAGGCGGCGAGGAGAGAAGGCTACACACGCCTTCAGTTGAGGGAAGCAAAGGCGCTATGCGTCGTTCGTGTGACAAACGGTCGGAGCGACTCAAGCAAGAAGCGAGGAGCAACGGACCGCTGGTATTGGCAGCTAACGGAGGAATCGGCATGAAGGAGAGCCAGATCGAGGCCAAGCTTGGGAAGATGGTCCGGGCAAAGGGCGGCCTTTACTACAAGTTCGTTTCGCCGGGCAATCCTGGCGTGCCGGACCGCATCGTGATTACCGCGGACGGCCGGTGCATCTTTGTCGAGCTGAAGACAGAGATCGGCCGATTGTCCGCGCTGCAGAAATGGCAGCGTGAGGAACTGCGCCGCCGAGGGGCCGACGTTCGAGTGCTGAAAGGCATGGCAGATGTTGAGGAATTTGCGAGGGAGGTTCTGGCCTATGCAGTTTGCCCCGCATAACTACCAACGGTATTGCATCGAGCGAATGGTGACGGAACCGAGGCTTGGGCTCTTTCAGGATATGGGCCTCGGCAAAACGGTTGAGACGCTGACCGCGATCAACGACCTTCGGTATAACCGTTGGCAGGTCTCCCGTGTGCTGGTTGTGGCGCCGAAAAAGGTCGCAGAGGCAACGTGGCAAAACGAAGCCGCGCGATGGGATCACCTGAAGCATCTGCGGATCATCTCCGTTCTCGGTACAGAGAAGCAGCGCACAAAGGCACTGTATACGCCAGGTGATATCTGGGTGATCAACCGAGAGAACATCCCATGGCTCGTTGACCACTATCAGCAGAACTGGCCCTTCGACATGGTCGTGCTGGATGAGAGCAGCAGCTTCAAAAATCCGCAGTCACAGCGCTTCAAAAAGCTGAGACTTGTGCTGAGGTTCATCAAGCGTGTGGTGCTGCTGACCGGCACGCCGGCGCCAAACGGATTGGAAGATCTGTGGGCGCAGATATATCTGCTGGACGAAGGCCAGCGCCTCGGCCGGACTATTACGAGCTACCGTGAGCAGTTCTTTACGCAGGATTACGCGCATCCCGGGCAGGCCTACCGGACCTATTCACCGCGCACCGGAGCGGACACAGCTATCCAGAATGCTATTTCCGATATCTGCGTCAGCATGAAGGCCGAGGATTATCTTGACCTTCCGGACTATATCGAGGATATCGTGCCGGTCGTGCTGGACGGCGCGGCAAAGAAGGCATATGAGAAGCTGGAACGCGAGATGCTGTTGACGGTGGATCAGGAGACGGTCACAGCCGGCAGCGCGGCGGTGCTGAATGGGAAGCTGCTGCAGCTCTGCGGCGGCGCTCTGTACAACAACGAGGGCGGTGTCCTTGATGTTCATCGGTGTAAGATGGACGCTTTCATGGAAGTGATCGAGCAGCTGCACGGTGAGCACGCGCTGGTGTTTTACTGGTTCCAGCATGAGCGGGATCGCATTCTGCAGGTACTGAGCAAAAGCGGACTGCGCGTGCGCGTCTATCACGGCGCCGAAGATGAGAATGTGTGGAACGCTGGGCAGGTTGATGTACTGCTTGCGCAGCCGATGAGCTGCGGATACGGCCTCAATCTGCAGCGCGGCGGCCACCACGCGATATGGTACACGCTGCCGAATTGGGCGCTGGAGATTTACCAGCAATCCAACTGCCGCCTTTATCGGCAGGGGCAGACTAAGCCGGTGATCTCCCATATCCTGCTTGTGCAGGGCGGAATGGACGTCGATGTGATGGCGGCTTTGGAGGGAAAGACTGACGTGCAGGATAGCCTGCTGGCGGCGCTGAAGGCGAGAATCCGAAGGTATCAGGCGGTCGGCTGACACCCGGCAGACGAGTACCCAAAAACGGCCTATTTTTCGGCTTGAGGTGCTGCACATGACCTGCCGGGTGTAAAAGCCAGTAATATCAAGGCTTTGAGGGGCAAAAAATCGGCAATTTTTCGCGCTTCGTCTGACTACTATGCCCACCCATCAGATGGGCGTCAAAATCCGAGCGCACCGGCAGCGGCGCGAGAGGGTTTTGACGCCTCTCAGGAAAGGAAAAACGCAACTATTTTAGGCCCTTGCGCATATCCGATTTTAGGGCTATTTTGAGAGGCAAAAATCAGATACTCCGCAACGCCCATCAAACCGCTGAGAATGCTGTATTTTTTCATTCCGGCGCGCACCGTTTTTTACCCAAGCTATAGACACCTACGGTAAAAAAACGTTCTGAGGCCAAAACAAATTCACAACTTTTGAGGGAAAGGGAAAATATCAAAATGATGCTTGAAGTGATGCAATACTCGGCGGCCGCGTTATGGATCATTGCCGCGCTGTTGTGGGTCCGCAACCAGATCCGTATAAAGAAGGCTATCACAGAACTGAACCGGGAAGTAACGAGATTGAAGGAGAGCGAAAATGAGCAGTCAATCGCCAGAGAGATACTTTCCGCAAAAATTGCAGTCAATGAGAGAACGGCGTCGCCTCTCACGGCAGATGCTGGCGGATCTGTGCGGCCTGACCAGAAGTGCGATAGCGAGGTATGAGCGCGGGGAAAGATTCCCGACGATAGAAAACCTTATCGTGCTTGCGGACTTCTTCGACACGTCCATCGACAACCTTATCGGACGAAAATAATTTTTTAGGGTGTTACCAGACTGGCGACATCGGGCTCAAAAGCAGTGTTATGCTGAGTATAGGGGAGCGGTTTTTTCTCCACGGCTCACTGCGAAATGACAGATGGACGCGGTGGGTGGCCGAGGAGCTCTCTGGGGGAAGAGCTTCTCGGCCTTTTCTTTACGAAAGGGCGGTCTGCCATGACGCTATACCAGATGTCGGCTATGTACCGACATGATGCAGAGATCTTTCGCAAGCGAATCAATGAGCTTCGGGCTCGAACGAGGGAAAGCAAAGACCCAGTAGAGATTCGTGAGCTGAAGGAGCGGATCGTGGATCTGCAAACGATGCGGCGGCAGTCAAAGGAACTGGAAATGTTGACGCGCCGCTACTACGAGCGCTGGTATCACCGAGATGTGCGCTATACCCTTAACGCCAAGTAAGTGATGCTGAGATCATGTCCATATTGCGGCGGGTCGCATCCTGTCGGATATGTTTGCCCCAAGAAGCCGAGATACGACCGACCGAGGCAGAGTCAGGCGGATAAATTCCGCAGGAGCTATGCGTGGAAAACAAAGCAGGCTGCGATATTGCAGCGTGATTTCCACCTGTGCCGGATCTGCAACGACGGCAAATATGGCCGCTATGACGGTAGACTTTATTCGGCCGTTCGCGTGAGACTGTCGGTGCATCACATCGAGCCGTTGGTCGAGTGCTTTGATCGCAGGCTGGATGATGAGAACCTTATCACCGCATGTCCTTGGCACCACAAGATGGCTGACGACGGCAAGATACCGCGCGAGTACCTGCACGAGCTTGCTGTGACATCCCCCCGGTGGGGCCCGACCTGACGAGGAGGCCTTCGTCTCGACCGAACAGCAGTCCTCGGGGCACACCACTTTCCTGCAACGAAATTCCAAGAGAGGAGACAGCGATGCCAAAAGCGAAGAGTGCGGCCGTGAAAAGCGGCCACCAGACCAAAGCTGAGAAGGCTGCCCGCCTTGATGCGGAGGAGCAGCTGCGCGGCGACGCCGTGGATACGCTGGAGCCTCCTGAATATCTCAACGGCCGGCAGCGGCAGATCTTCCGCGAAGTCTTCGCCCTGCTGAAGCCGACGAAGATCCTCAACGCCGGCGACGTCTATATGCTCACGAACCTCGCCATCAGCATCGAGCGCAAGGAGTGCATGGACGACATGATCAACGGCAAGCCGGAGCTGATGGCGAGCGCCAATTTCATGGCCAGCCGTGAGCGCTACGAAAAGAGCTATCTGCGCTGCTGCGCGGAGCTGTGCCTTTCTCCCGCGGCACGGGCCAAGATGGGTCTGATGGCGGCGCAGGGAAAAGCCGACGCCGATGATCCGCTCGCAACTGCCATGAACGGGGGCGCCGATAAGTGATCAAAGCACACCCGGCCTACCGGTATGCGCAGAAGGTGCTCAAAGGCGAGGTGAAGGCCCCGAAATATGTGATCTTGCAATGCGCCGAGTTTATCCAGGTCGCCAACGGTAAGAGTCGGAAGTACATCATCGACGAAGATAAGCTCGATCAGATCATGCGTCTGCTGAGGCTGTTGGTGATGCCGAAGGGCCTGAAAGCCTATCAGACGGTGGCGGAGACGCTCGCCGGCTTCCAATGGCTGTTCATCGTGGCGGTGCTCTGTACCGTGTACCGCAGCAACCGCGCAAAGCGCCGGTATCAGACGGCCATCCTGGAAATCTGCCGAAAGAACGGCAAGACCTTCCTTGTGGCGGTGCTGTTTATCCTTCTGCTTCTCACAGAGCCGAAGTTTTCCAAGTTCTATTCCGTTGCGCCGGATGGTTCGCTTTCCCGTGAGGTAAAAACAGCCATCGAAGAGATCATCCGCAGCTCGCCGGCGCTGATGGGGAAGCTGAAGGGCAAAGACAAGTTCAAGATCCTGCGCGATTCTATCGTCTGCAACGTGCAGGAAAATACATATTTTCCGCTTAATTACTCGACGAGCCGCCTTGACGGTAAGCTTCCGAGCGTGTTCCTTGCCGACGAGGTTGGCGCGCTGCCGAATGCATACGCGCTGGAGGCTATGCGTTCCGGTCAGCTGACGATCCTCAACAAGCTCGGCTGCGTGATCTCCACGAAGTATCCGAAGACCAAGAATCCCTTTGAGGATGAGATCGGCTATGCCAAAAAGATCCTCGACAGCATCATTGACGACGAGACGGTCTTCGCGCTGCTCTATGAGCCGGACGATCCGACGAACTGGATGAGCGACGATCTGATCCTGATGCACGGAAATCCTCTTGCTCTGGAAGTACCGGAGATCATGGAGGACCTGAAGCAGAAGCGCCAAGCTGCCATCGAGGTCGAGGCTCGGCGCGAAAACTTCCTCTGCAAGCATTGTAATATCATCTACCAAGGCATCGGTACGGAGACGTATATCCCTGTAGCGGATGTGCAGGCCTGCAAGGTCGAGCACATCGACTGGACCGACCGCGAAGTCTATCTCGGCGTCGACCTGTCCATGACGAACGACAACACCTCCGTTGCGATGGTAGCCTATGACGGGGAAAGTGAAAAAATCCTCGCCGATGTCGTCGCATTCGTTCCGGAAGGGCGCATCGAGGAGAAAAGTCGAGCCGAAAAGATCGACTACCGGCAGTTTATCCGCGCTATGAAGTGCATTGCCTGCGGCGACCGGACGATCGACTACGCCGTGGTTGAGGATTTCGTCTTTAACATCGAGGCGAAATACGGCGTCACGGTCATGGGGCTCGGCTTCGACCGCATGAATTGCCTCTCTTCTGCCCAGAAATGGGAAAACGGCCGTGAAGCAAACGAATTTCACCCGGCGAGCGCCGGTTATACGGTGTGCGAGGTGAAGCAGCACTCCAGCGTGCTGCATCCGGCGACGAAATGGCTCTCGGAGATGATCACAGACGGCAAATTTGCCTATGAGCCCAACGATCTGCTGGAGATCAACTTTGAAAATGCCCGCTGCACCTTCGATACCAACCTCAACCGGTATGTGAACAAAAAGCGCTCGCCGGGAAAGGTGGACATGGTGGTGGCGCTGATCAACGCCGTCCACATGCTGCAGCAGAATGCGCTCTTCGGAGAGGCTCTTGAGTGGGGCGCGATCGTGATTTGATGAAGTACGAGGTGACAAAATGAGGCTTTTCGGCCGAACAATCGAGATCCGCAGCGAGCAGGCATTCGATGATAAGAATCTGGACATCTCGCTGCGGGCCGCTCTGGGCGGCAGCGCCGTGACGGTAGCGAGCATTTTGAATATTCCGGCGGTCAGCGGTAGCGTCAATTTTGTCGCGGGGACGATCGCTTCGCTGCCGATCCGGCTTTACCGCACGGAAGGTGGGAAATCGACGGAAGTGACCGACGATTACCGTCTGGGGCTGCTCAATCAGGAGACGGGAGATCTTCTTGATGCTTTTTCCTGGAAATGCACGCTAATCCGCGACTATCTGCTCGCGGGGAATGGCTACACCTACGTCGCATGGGTCAAAAACCGGATCGAGGGGCTGTTCTATGTCGATCCGATCCAGGTCGGCATCGAGGTCGGCACCGATCCGATCTTCAAGTCAGCGCATTTCCTGATCGGCGGCGGGCAGTACCGTGCGTATGAGATATTCCGGCTGTTGCGCAACACGAAGGACGGCGCGACCGGCACCGGTCTCGTCACAGAAAATCCGATGCAGCTGGAGCTGATGCTCAATGCGCTGAAGTATGAGAACCGTATGGTGCGTACCGGCGCAAAGAAAGGCTTCCTAAAGGCTGCTTCGGGAAGAAAGCTGACGCAGAGCGCGGTCGATGAGCTTCGGAAGGGCTGGAGGATGCTCTACAGCAGCGACAGCGATGAGACCGTCGCCGTGCTCAACGACGGCATTGAGTTTCAAGATGCCGGCCAGACGGCGGTGGACAGTCAGCTCAACGAGAACAAAAACACCAACGCTCGTGAGATCTATCACCTCTTCGGCATCGCGCCGTCTATCTTTGAGGGCGGCGCGTCGGCTGAAGATCTGAAGAACACCGTGCGCTTCGCGATCAAGCCAGTCGTGATAGCGCTGCAGACGGCGCTCAATCGTTTCTGCCTGCTGGAGAACGAGAAGGACGCGCTTGCCTTTGAGATCGACATGGACGCCCTCGATGGAACGGATATGCTCGCGCGCTATCAGGCCTACGAGATCGCCGTCCGAAACGGCTGGCTGCAGCTCGACGAGGTGCGCTATGACGAAGGCCGCAATCCGCTGGGGCTCAAATTTATCCGCCTTGGCTTGGATACCGTGATCTACGATCCCGATACCAAGATGATCTATACACCGAACACCAAGGAATGGGCCAGTATCGAGAAAGGAGGGAAGCAATTTGCAGGTAGAAATCAGAGCTGACAAAGCAGGAAAAAAGAGCGTGTGCGTAAGCGGCTATGTCAATGTCGTCGAGCGCGAATCGCGCGTACTGCATGACCGCAGCGGCCCGTATATCGAAAAGATCGCGGCGGGCGCTTTTGCCAAAGCCATTGCGGCCGGAGGCCCGATCGAACTGCGGTTCAATCACAGGACGATCCTCGGCTCCACAGAGGACAAGTCCGTTGAGCTGCGCGAGGACAACATTGGTCTGCGCGCGGTCGCGCCGTCGGTCACAGATCCGGCAGTTGTTGCGGCGGCCGAGAAGCAGGAGCTGCGCGGCTGGTCCTTTGGCTTCGTCAAGAAGCAGGATAGCTGGAGCACGGATGACAACGGTATGCGCCACCGCACGCTCCATGAGCTCGAATTGCGAGAGGTCTCCATTCTCGATAAGACGCCCGCGTACATTGCCACGAGCATCGAAACACGCGGTGAGGATGAGATCCTCGTGGAGTACCGCGTCGACGTAATGGTCGGCGATGAGGGCGTCGATTACGCCAGACAGACCGAGCGCAAGGTTGAAGAAGAGACCCACACCATCACCGGAAGTGACGAATCCATGATGTTCGTCGCCTCTAAAACCGTAGAAATCTACAAGATGAAAAGGAGAATGAGAGAATGATCCCTATCAACGTCAAGAAGTATAAAGAGCGCCAGACGGAGCTGATCACCAAGCTGGAGGGCATGGTGCAGACCTGCCAGACCGAGACCCGCTCGTTCAACGAGGCCGAGCAGGGCGAGTATGCTTCCATCATGCAGGAACTGCGTTCCATCGAGGATACCCTCGGGGCCGCGGGCGTCGTGGAAGCTTCTCAGAAGAAGGTCGACAAGCCTGCCGGCGGCACGGAGCAGCGTTCTCAGGAGGAAGTGGAGACCCGCGCATTTGAGTGCTATATCCGCGGCATTGCGCCCGATGTGGAGACCCGTGCGGCGGTCAACATGACCACCGGCGACAACGGCGCCGTGATCCCCACGAGCATCGCCAATAAGATCATCGAGAAGGTCATCGAGATCTCCCCGCTGTTTTCCATGGCGACCCGTTACAATGTCGGCGGCACGCTCAACATCCCCAAGTATGACGAAAGCACGCAGAAGATCACGATGGCCTATGCTACCGAGTTCTCTGCGCTGACGAGCACCGCCGGCAAGACCACCAGCATCTCCCTGTCCGGCTTCCTCGCCGGTGCGCTGTCCAAGGTGTCCATCTCCCTCGTCAACAACTCCAAGTTCGACATTGTTTCCTTTGTTATCCGCAAGATGGCAGAGGCCGCTGCGGACTGGATCGAGAACGAGCTGATCAACGGCACTGCGAGCAAGATCGAGGGCCTTTCCTCGGCATCTGCGGCTGTCACGACCGCCGCGTCTACCGCGATCACCTCCGACGAGCTGATCGACCTGCAGGACAGCGTTCCCGATAAGCTGCAGGATGGCTGCATTTGGCTGATGACGCGCAAGACCCGCAGCGCGATCCGCAAGCTCAAGGACGGCGATGGCAATTACCTTCTGCAGAAGGACTTTACCTCTAAGTGGGGCTATACGCTGCTCGGTAAGCCCGTCTACACCTCCAAGAATATGCCGGAGATCACTGCCGGCAAGAAGCCGGTTTTCTATCTCGACCCGAAGGGCCTCGCCGTCAAGGTCACGGAGAACCCCTCTGTGCAGGTCCTGCGTGAGAAGTTCGCAGACGAGCACGCGATCGGCGTGATCTGCTGGCTCGAGATGGATGCCAAGATCGAGAACGACCAGATGGTCGCGGCGCTGGCAATGAAGGCCGGCGGCTGAGAAAGGAGCAGGTGTTCATGAAGTATAAAGCAACGGTCAGCTTTGCCGGCGAGATCACCATGGGCCGCGGCGAGGTGCGCGATGTCAGCGATGACATCGCCGCCCCTCTTGTCGCAGACGGATACCTTGAGCCGGAGAAGGAAGCCGGCGGTCAGGCTGATCCGCCCGACAGACAGGAGGAGCTTGAGAGCCTGACCAAGGATGTGCTGAGCCAGAAGGCGGAGGAGCTGGGCGTTGATGTAAAGTCCAACTGGAACAAGGCGGACATCATCAATGCGATCCTCGAAGCCGAGAGCGCTGGTTCGGATACTTAAGGAGGGCGCGATGCTGTGCATTCCTAATGTCACGGCGGAAGAGACCGCTGTATTTGCAAGACTGTGTCTGGATAAGGATGAATATGTAGACTTGCCGGCGAGTGACCGCGACCTGTGCCGGTCGGCGCTGTCTGCGGCCATCGGCTTTGTAAAGCGCTATACGGGCATCATGCTTGATGAGACCGCGGCGCAGAAGCAGGGCACCGGTTATGAAGTGGCCGCCGAGCTGGGGTATGCCATAAAGACGGTTGCAGCTGAGATGATCGACAACCGCCAGGTCACGATGCAGTACACCGGCCGCAATCCGACTGTCATGCAGATCCTCGATATGCACAGCGTGAATCTGCTCCCGAGCGTGGAGGAATAGAATGCGATACGGAACGAACACCAATCTCTCGTCGCTCCTCGACCAGAAGGTGGATATTCTCCAGCTCATGCACGATGAGGACAGCGCCGCCTATGCCTGGACGATCCGCAGGACCTGCCCGGCGTATGTGGAGACAGATATCCGCGACAATCTGTTTTCGGCGGCCGGTACGAGAGCGCGCGGTGCAAAGCTCACCATTCGCACGGACAGCAGGCTCACGCTGCATGAAGCTATGCGCTGGAACGGCAAATTCCTGTTCTTGACGTCGATCGAGCTTTCCGAGCAGCGTGACCGGCAGGAGCTTCAAGCCGCGGTGTGCGAGAGCGTGACGCTGACAGCAAAGCCGCAGGACCACACCGGGCGCGATGCGCTCAACCGCCCGACGGCGGTCGAGGTCCCGGGCTTTACCTTTCCGGGCGTGCTGACGGAGAAATATTTCCGAAACGACGCCGAGGATGTGTACCGTGCAGAGCTGCAGCAGCGCGTACTGGTCACGCCGAAGGTCATCGTGCTGCGCGCCGGCGACCTCGTACAGCAGGATACAGAGCCCCCTTATACTGTGCGGCAGGTGCTCGACCTCGATCCATACAAGAATGAGTATGTGATCGAACGCAGGTGGGACGCCTGATGCAGAGTGTTGAGATCCGCGGCCTTGATGAGACCGTGAAGAAGCTGGAGGGTTTTCCGGATGCTGTCAAGGCGGCAAAGGCGGCGTTCTTTGAAGAGGCCGGAGAAGTGATGCTGGCCGCGGTGCAGCGCCGCATCGGCGGCACCGGCCGCGTAGCCGGCGTTCAGGAGCGGTACATCGGCTCCGGGAAAGGCTATGCGGCAGTCCGCGCGAAGGCACGAACGGAGCTGAGCGGGTATGCTGCCGGTTATATCACGAACGCGCTCGAGGGCGGTCACCTGACCAAGGGCGGCAAGAGCCGTGTCCCGGGCAAGTATATGTATCAGATGACCGCTGCGTCCGAGCTTGTGAAGCTGCAGGAGGACGGCGCGCGGGAGATCGAGAAAAAGGCTGCGGCTTATTTGGAGGGCGAAGGATGAAGACGATGGACATCGTGGATGCGATCAATGCCCGGCTCACGGAGAAGTGGCCGGCGCGGACGGTATATCTGGACGTCTGCCCGGTGGATTTTGACCGGCCCTCTTTTTGGCTGCAGGTCACGAAGGACGACCGCAGCGACGCGAGCCGTTATACGGACCGTCGCACAGTGCAGATCGCGCTCACGGCCTACGATGAAAAGGATGAGCATTACGAATCTTCGTGGCAGCGGCTCAGCGGCGTTGTGGACGAATGTCTGACGCTGCTCGGCGGCGTTCTGAAGGTCGGAGACCGGCGCTTCAAGCCAACGCTCAAGAGCCTCCCGCGTGAGCCGGATCGAGCGGTCATTCTCATCGATTTTAGCTTTATGACGCCAAAATCCGCAGACGGCCAGACGGGGGAAACGGCAAAAACGCTGTGTACCTCGCTCACCGTCAACGGCAAAAAAATCTGACAAAAGGAGAAATGCAATATGGGTCTTCCCAAACTGACCTTTACGCTCAAGAAAGCAGCACGCACCGTTGCCGCACGCACTTCGCAGAGCGTCGTCGCGCTGATCATCCGCGACAGCAAGGCAAACGGTGTGCACGCGATCTATCAGGAGAGCGATATCCCGAGCACGCTGGGCGCCGACAACGCTGCTTACATCAAACGAGCGATGATCGGCCACATCAACCGCCCCAGCGTGGTTTACGTCTCCGTGATCGCCGCAGCGGCGGAGATCGCCACTGGCTTCAGCGCTCTGGCGAACTACAGCTACGACTACCTCTGCGGCCCCGTCGACATTTCCGCCGCTGACGCGACCGCTCTGGCCGCGCTGGTAAAGGCACAGCGCAAGCTGCGCTATATCGGCAAGGCGGTGCTGCCGAATACGGCCGCAGACGATGAGGGAATTATCAACTTTGTGTCCTCCGGCATCGTGGTCGGCTCCACGACCTATGCCGCGGCGGCGTATTGCTCCCGAATCGCCGGTATTCTTGCCGGCACGCCCGCCGACTGCTCGGCGACCTATGCCGTGCTCAGCGAGGTAACTGCCGTGACCGCTACGGCGACGCCTGACGACGCTGTGGATGCCGGCAAGGTCTTTCTCATCGACGACGGCCGTGTGCGCAAGCTCAGCCGCGCGGTGACGAGCAAGACCCCCCTCTCCGCGACCGAGCCGGAGGCGCTGAAGAAGATCAAGATGACCGCGGCCATCGATTTGATCCGGTACTACGCCATGACGGCCGTCGAGGACGAATACCTCGGCAAGTGCGCGAACAGCTACGACAACAAGTGCATCCTGCTGACCGCTGTGCGCGACTACCTCAAGCAGCTGGAGGACTCCAACGTGCTCAAGGCCGGATCTTCCGGCGCGAAGCTGGACGCCGACGCAGCGCGTGCTTATCTCGTCAAGCAGGCGAGCGACGCGGGCGACACCGATGAGGCGGCCCGCATCCGCGCCCTGTCCGACGAGGCAGTGATCAAGGAAGATACGGGGAGCTACGTGTTCCTCAACCTCTACGGCTGGGTGCTCGACGCGATGGAGGACTTCAACATCGTGTTCGAGGTCACAGACGCCGTCTGATAAGAAGGAGGAGAAAATATGCCTGAAATTCTGGAAGCCGCGCTGGTACGCAGCGGCACTTACGGCAGCCTTTGGCTTGACGGTGAGCTCGTCGCCGAGTGCTATGGCTGCCAGGCCAAGCTCAACAAGACCAAGGAAGATGTGCCGCGCTGCCGCACACTGATCGCCGGCAAGAAAATGACCGGCCTGTCCGGTACGGGTACCGTGCGCATCTACAACGCCACCTCGCGCCTGATCACGGCGGAGTCCGACGCACTCAAGTCCGGCAAGGACCTGCGTCACACGATGATCACGAACCTCGACGATCCGGACAATCCGAGCAACCAGCGCATTGCGCTCAAGGGCATCAGCTTCGACGACCTGACGCTCGCTGACTGGGAGGCCGCAAGGCTGGGTCAGATCGAGGCTCCGTTCACCTTCGAGGACTGGGAAGTCATCGACGCTTAAACCGACTATGCAGCGCCCCTGCAGATTTGCGGAGGCGCTGCATGTGTACCATTTGAGAGGTATGAAAGATGGAAAAAACGATCCATGAATCCAGTAAAGAACAGGCGGCGCCCTCCGTACTCGATCTGCTGCTCGGGAAAGACGTCGTCGATGTGTCCAAGAACCTGCCGACGACAAAGTATGAGGTGCCGCGCCTGAGTAAGGCCGCCGGCGCGCCGGTCGTGTTCACGCTGCAGGCGCTGCCCTACGGCCGCACGCAGGACATGAAGCGGATGACGCAGGACAGCGAGGTGCAGATCCTGCTTGCCGGCTGCGCAGACCCCGACCTGAAGGCGGCGGCGCTGCAGTCCAAATTCGGCGGCGTGACGCCGGCGGAAACGCTCAAGGCTCTGCTGCTCCCCGGCGAGATCGCCGATCTGAGCGCGGCGGTCGAGCGGCTGAGCGGGTATCGCCGCATCACCATTGAAGAAGTAAAAAACGCCTGACGGAGGGCTCCGACCCGGAGTTGGGCCTTGTCTATTACCTGTTCAGCCGGCACGGCATTCTGCCGGGCGACTACTACAGTCGGACGCAGGGAGAAAAGGACCTGATCTGGGCGCTGTCCTCCTACGAGGCAAATAAAAAAGCTCCTCCCGTCCCGGGGGGCAAGACGGTGAAGAGCACCAAACGCAAAAAAATAAGCCGCCCTATTTAAGGGCGGCGGAAGGAGCGCTTACAAGAACGCGGCTGCACCAAGGATGAGCGCAAGTGCGACAAGTCCAATACAGAGCCAAAAGCTGGCGTCGAGCTGCTCGGAGGGCTTCATGCCATTGAGGTATTCAAAGGAATGAACCTTGAACCAGCGCACGCCAAAAAACACGGCAGCTGCAAAGCTCAGCAGAAAGAGAAAAAGCATACGCATAACTCCCTTCTTTTCATTGTGCTTATTATATGCTTTTCCCTTAGCGTAGTCAATAGAAAGGGGTGATTTTATGCCGGAAGCATCCATTGTGATCAAATCGACCGACCGATATTCGGACGCGGTCAAATCCATGGCCAAGACCACAAGGGCCTTCACCAAGGATGTGGACAGCTTGGAGGAGGGGCTATATGCCCTCAACAAAAACAAATACACGCTGAAGCTCGATGTCAAGAAGGCGCAGCAGGCGCTCAAGGAGGCGGAAAAGCAGTTTGAGAAGACCGGCGATGCCGCGGACGGTCTGAAGATGGAGCTGGCGCAGGCAAACTATGACAACGCTGTCCGCAACCTTAACGTCGTTGCCAAAGCGGCGCGGGATACGGAGAAGGAGATCTCCAAGCTGGAAAACCGCTCCGGCAGCGGGGGAGGCGGAGGAGCAGCTAATTTTGGCAAAAGTATTGTTCAAGCACTTGCCATCAGCGGAATCAGCGATAGTGCAAAGCAACTCCTTTCTCAAGGAGCCACAACGCTTGCGGGGAGCGCTTTCGGAAGTGAAGGCGGGATGCTTATTTCAAATGCACTTTCTATGGCCACATCCGGAGCCTCTGCCGGTTTTATGGTTGCGGGTCCGGTCGGTGCTCTGATTGGTGCAGGATTCGGTAGCTTAGTAGGCCTCGGCTCAGGCGCGCTGCAAAGCTATGAGTCTCGCGATTCCTCCTTCAAGTCCTATGTGCAGGAGGCCGTGCAGGGGCAGCTGGACGAGCAGGCCGACTCTCTGACCGCCGGCAGCGCGCTGGCAGCGTCCCGGGAGACCGACCAGATCTCCTTTGCCACCCTCTTCAAGGGTGAGGATAAGGCAAAGCAGTATCTTGCCGACCTCGTGCAGATGGCGAACACCACGCCGTTCCTCTACGATGACCTGACGGCCATGAGCAAGACGCTGGCGACCTACGGCTATGACGATACCAGTATTCTGCCCGTGCTGCAGACCATCGGTGACGCGGGGGCTGCGCTCGGTCAGTCCACAAGCGATATGAACGCCGTTGCTACCGCCATCGGCCGCATGAAGTCCAGCAACAAGACGACGCTCGAATACCTCAACATTCTCAACGACCGAGGGATCGGCGCGGTCGGAATGCTCGCAGATGCCTACGGCGTAGATCAAGGCACGGTGTACAGCATGATCTCCAAGGGGAAGATCGCCGGCCAAGATGCCGCGCGGATCATTCTTGACGCACTCACAGAGAGCTTTTCCGGCTCAATGGAGGCGCAGTCCAAGACCTTCAGCGGCATCACCTCCACCATCGAGGGCCTGCAGCAGGAGCTCGACAATGCCATGGGCGAGGGGTATAACGCCGCGCGTATGCAAGGCCTCGAGGCGCAAAAGGACTGGCTCGGCGGTGAGAGCGGACAGGATATGCAGGAGGCATACAAAGCCATTGGCGCGTGGAAGGCGTCTCTGGAGAATGCCAGGGAACAGTACGTCCGTGATGCCGTCAATGCGGCGATGAGCAGTGAGGAATACAAGACTGCCGAGGCTGAAGGGGATGCCGCCGAGATGGGGCGCATCATCATGAAAGCCAAGATCGACGGCATGAATGAGTACAACGCCAACGAGGGTAAGGACGAGGTGCTCGCGCAGGAGCTGAGCCTGATCGACTCGGTGCGCGGCGATACGGCGCTCAATGATTCGTACTGGGACGCCGGCTATACGCTCGGGCAGGAGTTCAGCAAGGGCCGCGCGGCGGGCATGGCAGGCTTCTATGTTATCACCGATTCCTCTGACAGCTATACTGCGCCCAGCGAAGTTCCGCGCAGCGCGGTCTACGCCGGAGGCGGATATGCCACCGGCATCGACTACGTTCCCTATGATAATTTCCCGGCTCTCCTTCATCAGGGCGAGCGTGTGCAGACGGCCGTGGAGGCCCGCAGCGAGAAAAACAGTGTCGGCGGCGTCCAGATCATAATGAACGGCACAGTGATCCGCGAGGATGCCGACATCGACCGCGTGGCGCAGGCGCTGCTGCAGCGGATGGAGATGGCTGGAATGAGAGGTTGATGCCATGCAGTTTTGCTTTATCAAAGACAGCGTCATGCTGACGCTTCCGGTCACGCCGGATTCCTACGAGTGGGGGGCAGGAAAGAACATGGAAACGGTCAACATCTCACAGCTCGGAGATGTCTATCTGCCCGGGGGCCGCGCAAGGCACGCCGGCACGATCTCCTGCCTGCTGCCCGCGCAGGACTATCCCTTCTGCGAGGCCGGCGCGGTAGCCTCTCCTCAATACTACCTCGATATCCTCAAGGCATGGGCGGTCGGGAAATCGCCGGTCCGGCTGATCATCACCGGCACGGAGATCAATGCGAGCGTTTACATCGAAGAGGTCACCGAGAGCGAGAAGGACGGCTCCGGCGACGTCTACTGCACCATCCGCCTGCGGGAGCACGTCGATCTCGAAGCGCGGGAGGTTTCGGACGCCTATGCGGCTTTCTACACCGGCAACGCCGGACGCACAGGAGGCTCTCCGGATAGCGAGATCACCCATAAGGTCATCTCCGGCGATACGCTCAGTATGCTCTGCCGGCGGTATTACGGCAGCGGTACGGCCGCCTACTATAACGCGCTGGCCAAGTATAACAGCATCAAAAATCCGCATCTGATCTATGTCGGGCAGACCATCCGCATCCCGCCGAGGTCCATCCTGATGGGAGGCGGTTGAGATGGAGCTGGATCTGACAAAAAAGAGCGGTACCCGGCGTATCACGGACCTCGCGGTATCCTGGTCGTGGAGCGGCGATAAGAGCACGCCGGTCAGGCAGCTCACGCTGGAGATGATCTTCGACGAGACGGCGGGGCTGCCCATTCCGGAGATCGGGGACATCATCACTTTTTCGGACGATGCGGGGACACGGCTTTTCGTCGGCATCGTGCTGCGCCGCACGGCAGGCTCAGAGCAGAAGACGATCTCTCTGACCTGCTACGACTACGGCATCTATTGCAAGCGGAACGACGGCACATACAAATTCGTCCGAACGACGCCGGAGGCGATCACTCGCCGGGTGTGCGCGGACCGCGGCATCCCTGTGGCAGGTCTGCCGTCCACAGGCGTGCTGCTTGACCGAAAGTTTTCCGGCGTCGCGCTTGACCGCATTATCTCGACGGCTTGGGCGCTGGCATCGGAGAGCAGCGGAAAGCAATACGCTATCCGCTATACGCCATCGGGGCTGCTTGTCAAGGAGCGCGGCGTCAGCGCGGAAAGCCTGGTTTTGAAGGCTGCCGGCAATCTGATGGAGGCCGTGACGACGGAGGACGCCACGCAGCTCGTCAACAGCGTGGCCATCTATGACGCAAATGGAAACTTCCTGCGCCGTACCGGCGACGACACGACGCAGAAGCTGCTCGGCGTTATGGAGCGGCACATCACGCAGCGCGAGAATACCGATGCCACCGCCGAGGCAAAAAAACTCCTTGTGGATGGCGCGGTGCAGCGTAACGTCACCGTCAACGTGCTCGGCGATACGGCATTGCTGACCGGAGAAACGGTCGTTGTCCGTGAGAGCGCGACCGGCCTGCAGGGCGTTTTCTGGATCGACGCCGATGTGCATACATGGAAGCGGGGGAACTATTATTGCTCGCTCACGCTCAACTGCAGGAATGTGGTCTCAACGACGCTGGCGGGAGGTGAGATCACATGAGTGAGGAAAGAACGGCGCGAGACCCTTTTGTTGGTCTGAATCGGCTTATCGAACGGCGAGCAGAAGAGACGCAGCGTTCCTGGTACGCGATCGGCAAGGTCCTGTCCGTTTCTCCGCTGAAGATCCGTGCCGACGGCATGGATCTCGACCGGGAGGATCTTCGCGTGCCGGAATCCCTTTTCCCGAATTTTGCGCCAACGGCGCAAGGCCGAGGCATCCAAGCCGTCTTACCGAAAAAGGTCTTTGCGGGGTACTGCGAGATATGGGTCAACGGCGGAACTGTTCGCGGCGACGCCTTTGTTACGCGCCCGGAGGAGGCGGTGCAGAGCAAGCTGCCGCTTGCTGCCGGGGACGAGGTCCTGCTGCTGCGCTCCGGCGACGCGCAGACCTATTATCTTATCGAAAGGATGGTGAAGCTATGAGCCTGTTTCCGCTTATCAGCGTGCCCGATTCGGGCACGGCGGACGGCACGCTGCCGCTTCCGCGCGAGGTCGCATGGGACTTTGGAAGGGATCAGCCGATCTGGCGCGGCGGAAATCCGGTATTCGTGACGGGTGCAGATGCTGTGCTCGTCTGGGCATGGAATGCGATCAAGACCGAGCGGTACCGGCACGACGTCTTTACACACGCTTATGGGCAGGATATCGCGGCACTGGTCGGAAAGCCGTACAGCGAGGGCGTCCGGCAGTCTGAAGCGGTCCGGTGCATCCGAGAGGCCTTGATGATCAGCCCCTATGTTGAGGCGGTCGATCAGGTCAGCGTGCAATTTCTTGGCTCGGAGCTGAAGCTATCATTCATGATGAAAACGATTTACGGGGAGGTCACACTGAAAGATGGCACAATCTCCATTTGAAACAATGACGCCGGAGAGCCTGAAGAATGAAATGCTCGCCCGCGTCAAAGAAAAGGGTGTCGATATCGACGCCCGGGAGGGAAGTTATGCGAATGTGCTGCTCAGCGAGGCCGCCTATGTCATGTGGAAGTACGGTCAGACGCTGAATGGTTTCATGAGCATTATTTTCCCGGATGCATCGAGCGGCGAGTATCTCGACCTTCACGCGGCGCAGATCGGCATGAGCCGTCAGAGCGGCGCAAAGGCGAGCGTTACCGTCACCTTTACGGGTACAGACGGTACGGAGATCCCCGCCGGCACGATCGTCTGCACACCGTCCGCTCTGCGCTTTCTTACCGCAGAGAATATCACGATCGCGGATGGGACGGCATCAGTGCTCTGCACGGCGGAAGAGATCGGCGCGGACTACAATGTGCCGGAGGCGACCGTCACGCAGATGGCGGTCAACGTGCCAGGCGTCAGCGGCGTAACGAACGCTGCAGCAGGCACCGGCGGCGCAGATGTGGAAAGCGATGAGGATCTCTGGACGCGCTATCACGAGCGGCGTACGCAGACGATCACAAGCGGCAATGCCGGACATTACGTTATGTGGGCCAAGGAGACCGCCGGCGTATCCTACGCGCTGTGCGTGCCGCTGTGGAATGGAAACGGCACGGTAAAGGTCGTTATTGGCGGCGCGGATCGCGGTGCGGTAGACGATGCGATCGTCGCGGCCTGCGCAGCACACATCAGCGCCGAGAAGCCCATTGGCGCGACGGTAACGGTCGTATCGGCCGAGGAGATGGTCGTTCCGATCACCGCAGCAATCACGATGACTGACGGCTACACGCTCGAACAGGTCCGCGCGGAGTTGTCTTCAGACATCGGGACGCTGCTCGCATCGCTACCCTTTGCGGAGGCGCAGTCCGTCCCCTTCAGCCGCTTCCTGGCTTGCTTGCTGGGGTGCGCGGGGGTGTCGGACTATTCTGCCTTCACCGTTAATGGCGCGAGTACCGCGCTCGCTGTCGCTGCCGGTAAAGTTCCCGTGCTCGGTGAGGTCACTATCACGGCCACGGCCGTCACATAAGGAGGGCCTATGCAACGCGAACAGGTGCCGGTACGCTATCGGCAAAACGCACAGACCGCGGCGCTGCTCGATACACTCGGCCTGACTGCGGATGAGCTGGCCGTTCTTGTGGAGGATGTGAAAGCACAGTTCTTTGTCGATACCGCCACATGGGCGCTGCCGCTTTGGGAAGCGCAGGTCGGTATCTCGGCGAAGCCGGGGACCTCGGACGATGCGAGAAGGGCTGCGATCCGGACACATCTCGTCGCAAGCGGCAACACTAATGAGGAAATGGTGAGCGGCATTGCGACAGCCATGACCGGCTATGCCGCCGAAGTCCAGACAAACAACGATTACAGCTTCACCCTTCGATTCCGCGGGGCGACGACCGAACTCGTTCAGCTCGACCGATCATCGCTTGCCGATGCGATCGAACTCATCAAACCGGCGCACCTGCGCTTTATCATTTCGGGGCTGACTTGGTACGCTCTGGAGTCGGTCGGAATGACGTGGCAGCAGATCGAAGACGCCGAATATACCTGGGACCAATTTGAAGGCTTGACGCCCGTCTATGGTTCCGACGACTGAGAGGAGAATGAAAATGAGCAAACCTGAATTCAAAGTAAATGGGCATCGCTGCAGTTATATTTCCAGCCCCGATCTCAACGGCAGATATCATCTGCACCTTGATCGTGAATGGCCCGAGAACACCATCGAAGCCATTGAGCAGGTCGACTGGTCGAAGATCACGGTCGAGAAGGCTCGCGATGACGCGATGAGATGCTGGCTCCCGGATGGGTATACCTTCCGTCTGGAGGATATCAGCTATCTCAACGGAGACAAGACCTATGTTGTGTCCGTCCGCACGGACAAGCAGAGCTATGGCGATGTTACGCCGTATCAGGTGCAGATCGAGAGCCTGAACGCTGCCGTCGCCCAGAAGGATACGCAGCTCACCGAGAGCGAAGAAAACCTTGCCGCTGCCAACGCGCAGCTGGCGGAACTGGAGGCCACCTATGATGCAAACTGAAAAGCTCAACGCCATTAAGGGAGCGATCACGGACGGAAAGCTCGTGCGGGCCGCCGGCGGCATCACGCAGCGCACGGAGCAGAGCGACAAGCTCGGCTTTGACTGGAGGATCTTCACCGTCAACGACGTGGACGTCCGAAAGGATTACGTCGAGCAGGCAAATCCGGTCGGCATGAGCGCCGACAATCCCATCGAATACACGGAGGGCGTGCCGCTCATCAACAACGCCTTCTACCGCGTGGACGGTGTGATCAAGGTCTACATGGACGGCTGGGTAGACTGGGAGGGCTGACGTGACCGCCTATGAGGCTGCCGTCCAGGAGAAAGACCAGCTTTATGCACGCATTCAGTTCGTCCGGGAGGAGATCAAGCAGGAGCAGGACCCCGGAAGACGTGGAGAGCAGAAAGACCGTCTTCGCATCCTGTTCGAGATGTACCACGAGAGTCTTGACCGGCTCGATGCTCTTCGCCCACCGCAGGAAAAGCGGCACAAGGCGGTCAAGCGGACGGTCATACACACCGGTGCTGCCGGAGCAGATGTCAACAGCTTTGATTTTTTCGAGCGCTGCGGAGTGACCTTCGCGGACCTCGAAGGAAATCAAGTCCGTTGGGATGACCTCGGCTCGGACAATGGCGAGAGCCGCGCACGGCTCATGAGGGCGCTCCGGCGCGGCCGTGCGGCGGTCTCAGACCGCCAGCGCGAAATGCTCGATCTCCTCCTGCAGGGCAAGACCGCGACGGAGATCGCCGAGCAGCTCGACGTGAACAAGGCCACGGTCTCCCGCACGCTGCTCCGCGCGAAGAAGGTCCTTAACGATAAGGCGGAGGATCTGCGCCAGGAGGATCTGCGCGAGCATCCGAACCGTCTTGACCTGGCCGAACCGGAAACGGCGCGCTATGTACTCTCCCGCCTGACGGAGACGCAGGCCGTGTATCTCTACCTCTACTATGGCGAGTGGCTGGATATGCGCTCGATCGGCGCACTGCTGGGCGTGGACCATTCGACCGTCTGCCGCACGATCCATCGCGCGGCCGGCCGCATCCGTGCCCTCTGCACCGACGGCAGCGGCGTGGAGCTGCTGGGCGTGGACGCGCTCGAGCCGGCGCTATACGCGCTCTACCGGCAGCACGCGGCGGATGATCTGATCCCGGAGCGGGCCAGAGCTGCAGCGCGCAGGGCGACCGCCTCCGGAGCCCAAAAGCGGCAGGAGCGGACGCCGGATCGCGCGCTGATAACGGCGCCGATATGGGGCCAACGAAGGAACCGTGCGGCGGCGCAGAGCCGGCTTCTGCGCGCGTTGGAAGAAGCTGCGACTCAATGTACTACCGGTTCGCTCCTCGCGCGTCTGCGCGCGCTCCTGCGGGCTTTCTGCGCCCGCCTCAGGGCCGCCTAACGACCAAGGCGCGCAGGATTATGAAGAGATCACCGGCGAAAAATACGCCGATGACAAATAAATTTTGAACAAAGAAAAGGAGAACAAAACAATGGCTACTTACAAGAGAATCGCATCCGACGGCAAGCCCATCGAGGTCACGGACACCCCCTATGGCCTGAGCGAGAGCGCGGGCATCAAGAACAGCATAAAGCAGCCGGTCATGCGCCGCGACCTTGAGCGCGCCGGCACGGAGATCTACGTCCTGCCGCAGTACAAGCTCACATACGACGCGGATGGTTACTGCGTCAAGCAGGAGAAGTGCCACATCCCGGAGGAAATCTACGGCAAGCTCATGGAGCTGAACAAGTGAGCAGAGCGGGGGCTATCCCCCGCTCTAATACGATTCGTAATACTACCGCGCGAGGTCCGATGTGGCTTCGTGCAGAAAGGACAAAACGATGGAGAACAATACTTTGACGGCGATCAAGGCGTGGATCACGGCGGCGGTGGCGATGCTGACGGCCTTTTGGGGCTGGTTCGGCTGGCTGGCGGTCGTGTGGATCGCGCTGATGCTTGCCGATTGGCTGGTCGGCTCGGCGGCCGCGATGCAGCGCGGCGAGTGGAGCAGCGCGAAGCTCCGCGCGGGAGCGTGGCACAAAGGCGGCATGATCGTTATTGTATGCGTGGCGCTGGTGGCGGACTGGCTCATCGGCGGAATGCTGGAGAACCTGCCAGGCGTGACGCTGCCGTTTGACTATTCGGTGCTGCTCGGCCCGCTCGTCATGGTGTGGTATGTATTCGGTGAGTTGGGGAGTCTTGCGGAGCATGGCGTGAGCATGGGCGCTCCGGTCCCGGGGTGGTTGGTGCGGCTGCTGGCGGCGGGAAAGAACGCCGTGGACGCCGCAGGCGACAAGCTCCTCGGGAGCGACGAGGAGCCGCCGGCATGAAAGATGTGGTCGGCTCCACCTCGGAAGAGGTACGCATGATAAAGGCCATCCAGCGCTCCGTGGGCGCGCTGGACAACGGCTGGATCGGCAACCAGACCTTGAGCGACATCGCCGCCAAGCTCGGCGCGGACTGCTGGCCCCTTAACGTCGAGCTGTATGGACAGCCCGCGATCCTCGCCCGCGACATTGACCCGCTCAACCTGAGCGGGCCGCTGCCGAAAAACGCCATCTCGGGGAGCTTTTCGTGGCAGGGTCAGCCCTGCTCCATCCTTGTGCGCGGCGGCAGGGTCGTGCGCGACTGGAGCTGTCACTATCCTCGCCCCGAGAGCGTGCTCTACAAGACGCGGGACGGCGCGGTGCGCATTGCCCGCGTGGCCTCGGCGGCGGCGCTGGGAGATGTCGTGTGGGCGGTTGGGGGTATGGGATTGCTCGGCAATTATAACCCTGCCGCAGAAGGCTTCACAGGGGCGTATAGTGATGTGCTGCGCAAGACCAACCACACCGTCCTCGGCTACAAGGGCGGGATGCTTTACGGCGTCTACTGCCGCAGCATGACCGCTCAGCAGGTCAACGCCTTCGTGCGGGACAAGCTCAAGCTGGATTACGCCATTATGCTCGACGGCGGGCACGTCGCCGCCATCCACGCAGCGGTCAGCAGGATCAACACCAACCAGCGGCAGTATTACGCTGTGCGGTTCCTGTGAGGGGTGAGACGATGAAGCGTGACGAGTTTATCAAGACCCTGACGAGCTGGGACGGAGCCCTGCGCGGCGATGCGGTACATAAGCAGATCGTGGACGCCTACAACAGCTACCTCCCGCACCCGCGCGGCCACAAGCTGACCTACACCGACGACTACTGCGCGGCGATGGTGAGCGCGGCGGCGATCCTCTGCGGCCTGACGGAGGTCATTCCCATCGAGTGCAGCTGCGGCGAGCAAATGCGCTGGTATCAAGCGCGCGGCCAATGGATTGAGGACGATGCGCACGTCCCGCAGGTCGGAGAGCAGGTTTTCTACAATTGGGCTGACGGTGCGGACTATGCCGCGGCGGACTGCACCGGCGCTCCGAACCACACCGGCATTGTGACCGCCTGCAATGGGAAAACCTTTACCGTTTTCGAGGGCAACAAGGGCAAGGAGCACAAATGCGCCTACCGCGTCATTCCCGTCAACGGGCGGTATATTTGCGGCTTCGGCGTGCCGAAATATCCCGCGGAAAAGCGCACGTTAGTGCATGGCGACAAGGGCGCGGCGGTCGGCAAGCTGCAAGAGCTTCTTAACGCTTGCGGCTATGAGCTGGATGTGGATAACTCCTTCGGCCCCGCGACGCAGAAGGCGTGGGGAGAGTACATCGCCGCGTACATCCTCAAGGCCCTAAAATGATTTGTGCCCGAATCGGGCACGTCGTACAAGACAGACCATTGCGGCATCTGCGAGAGCGTCAGCGGGCAGTATGTCACCGCCATCGAAGGCAATACCTCCAACGGCAACACCGGCAGCCAGTCAAACGGCGACGGGGTCTACCGCCGCAAGCGCAAGCTGTCGCTGGTACTGGGCGCGTACCGCCCGAAGTACGAGGATTACCGCGCGCAGCTCCAAAAGCGGACGGGGTTGGAGGACAAGACGATGGACTACCTTGCGGCGTACAAGTACGGCAGCGACCTGATCCGCAAACTCGCCGCCGCGATGGGCTGACTGACCAAGCACAAAACACCCGGACAGTAAATCGCGAAGAATCACTACCTAAAACTGCGCCCCTATGATGGGGACAGCAGAAAGCGCCCGAATCACTACCAATTTATGCCCTGTCTCTGAGACATAAAATGGTAGTTATTTCGGGCGCTTTTGTATCATCCATTCGTAAGCGGCTACGGAAACGGGTACACACAAAAGTACACACTTGCACTTTTTATAGAACAAAATATGTTTGCTTTAAGTGGATAAAATGCCCGGTTTTTGCCTGATTTTAAAACTTTTTGTGTGTGTAAAAAGGCGAGGGCTGGTTCGAGTCCAGTAGTCCGCACCAGAAACGACCGGAAATCGAAAGATTTCCGGTCGTTTTCTATGCACATTTTAGACCGGATTTTCTGCTATATTCGCGTGTTTCCGTCGCTTTTCCAACAAATATGTAATTTTTCAGAAACAACCTTTTATCAAGTCCGAAACAAGTTTGAAACGGCTTTCCAACCGGTTTTGAGCGAAAAATGGAGCAAACTGTTGCACTTTTGTTGCACCTGTGTTGCACCTATTTGATATGGCAATATTGGACAATGTTTTATTGACATTTTGCTGTTTTTGGTATAAAATGCATATATTATCAAAGAGAGTAATTTCAATGGGGCACACAATTTTTCATTGCCTCGTAGTTCCAAAACAGCTGCATGATAGGCATAAGGAGTTTAATGATCGTCAATGGAGCGAATCAAGCAGATGCGGCTGCAAAATAAAAGCATTTGCAAATTTATGACATAAGGAGGGTTCCACTATGTTGATGGAACAGGAAGCTCCCCTGCTTTTTCATACCGTATTTGCCGGGGCGGTCATATTGACTGTGGCGTATCTGCTGCATTGGCGGGGCCATTCTCCGCAAAAAAAGCCGCTCGAGCTGTTTCTTTATTTTGTCCTTTTACAGATCCCGGCCTATGTCTTGGTCTTCTACGCTATGATGTGTCCCAGGTCCGGAGACAGGACCTTCGCTTTCGCAATGGGAGGTTTTTGCTGGCTGATCGGAATTCTGGTTCTCATGCAGGGGATTCGCGATCTGTTGGATCACAACACAAATAAAAAGGATCCGCCCAAATGAACAGCGATATGGAGAGGAGTACCTCAAAAAGGTACTCCTCATTTTTTACCGTATCAATCTTCATCGGGCCATTCGCTCTCCGGCACGGGCCGGTCAGGCAGCTCGCCTATCCGATGGAATGCTGCTGAGCAGAGAGGTATCCATAAAGCCAAAGGGCGCGTTCTTTTGAACGCGCCCTTGCTGTTTAGCCGGATAGCTCCCGGATCTCATCCTGAATGAGGCGGCCCGCCGCGGCGGCAAGCTGGTCGATGCGGCGGATGCGCGCGAGATCGCGGCCATAGATGGCGTTCGCCGCCGGAACGCCGGCATTCTCGCCCATGAACACCGCGGCGACGCGGATGCCCTGCGCGCGCAGGGCGCGGACCTCGGCGGCGGTGTCGTCGATGCCGGGCTGCCCGTCGTAATCGCGGCTGAGCGGAATTTTGCCGCTCGGGAGAATTTTGTGGCTGTCGTTCGGACTGGCGTCGGTGAGCAGAATGAGCAGGTGCTTGTCCGCGGGAGCCGATTTCATCAGCTCGCCCATGCCGCGCAGAGCCAGACCGTCGCGGTTCCAGCCCGCGGCAAAGTAGTCGAACACGCGATGCTCGCCGTTTTTGTCCCCGAAATCCTTCAAAACGCGCAGCACCGTGTAGCCGCGCAGGCTGCAGAAGCCGGTCACGCGCACGGGGATGCCGCAGGAGGCGAGGCTTTTGGCGAGAAGGTAGCCCTGAATGGCGATGCTCTCCTGACAATGCAGGCGTGAGGCCGAGGCGTCGAGCATCAGATCGACGGTGAAGCCCGCGCGGCTCTCCTCGTCCCTGCGGAGAAAGACGCGGCCGTCGTGCAGCACCGGCGCGCGCCAGACGCGCGTACCGTCCAGCCGCCCCTCGCGGGCGAGGATGTCCTCGGGCTGCTGATGGATGAGCATACAGTTGCGGATCTGCTCTGTCAGGCGCAGGAGAGCGTTCTGATGCAGTGCGCTGTCGCGGACGTAGGCGGCGCGGTTGCGCTGGGCCTGCTCGGCAGCCTGCTCGAAAAGACGCTGCGTGTCGGTGCGCATGGGCTGGCCCGGCACGCGCTCGCCGCGGGTGAACCAGAGATGGCAGCCGAGGTGATCGCCGGTGCAGCAGCGCTGCTCGATGCGCGCGAGCGCCTGCGGGGAATAGAGGCTGCGGCCGAAGCAGCGCTCGATGTAGTCGTGATCCTCCGCTTCGCGCTCGTTCGAGCGAAGCTGGGCGCGCAGCGCGTTGGACGCGCGCACCATGCCGTTCTCGCCGGCGACCGCGGAGCGGCCGACGGTCAGCTCGTCGGTGCGGACGACCTCGACCGGCAGGAGCTTGGTGAGCAGCGGCGCCCAGCGGTCGCTGAAATGAAGGCGGAACGGTGATTTTTTATGGGGCGTGCCGTCAAATTGCAGGTATTTCTCAAACGCCGCGCGGACGGCGGCCTCCAGATCGTCCGTGTCAAGCGTGCCCGGGCAGGCGAGGGCTGCGGAGAGTCCCTTTTCCCACGGGGCGAGCAGCGGCGGCTTCTGCCCAAGGACAGATCTCCAGCGGGCGGACTGGAGCGAATAGACGAGCTGGTTCTTGTCCATCCACTCCTGTCGCGAGAGCTGATATTCCGAGGCAAAAAATTCTGCGGCGTGGGCGCGGCGCAGCTCCGTGAGCACGGGGCGGACGGGAAGCTCCTTTTCATAGACGGCGTTTTCCAGCGCGAGCCACGCGAGGTCGTCGAACGCGGAGCGCCGCGTGTCGTCCGCCCAAAGGGCGAAGAGACGGCGCGGCATCTCGTCACCCAGCCACTTGCGGACCAGACCGATGACGCAGTTCATGTAGAAGTCCGGCGTGCCGTCGGCCTTGAGGGCGAGGAACTGCGGCTCAAATTGATAGTCGCCGCAGGCGGTCCAGACCAGATTGATGGCGCGGCGCTGGTTGGCGCTGTAGCTGTCGGTTTCCATATCAGTCGGTGAACAGGCGGCTGCGGTCGAGCTTCGCGGGGATGCGCGCGGCGATAACGTCGCGGATGAGGCTCTGCTCGTAGGCGTCGAAGGCCTTGTTGGTGATGCCCATGTCGAGCGCCGTACCGGCGCTCACGCCGCGGCGGATCAGGCGCAGCGCGTCCAGAAGCCCGCGCAGGTCGAGCGCCTTGGAGGAGATCTCCGCGCTCTCGCACTTCTTTTGCAGGTCGAGAAAGAGCTGCACGAGCTGTCCGCGGTACTTTTTTTCCAGCGTGGGAAACTCCTCGCCGAGCAGACGGTCCAGACCGTCCTCCGCGATGGGCGGCATCTGAATGACAACAAAGCGCGAGGTGAGCGCTTCATTCAGCTCGCGCGTGCCGGCGTAGCCGTAGTTCATCGTGCCGATGAAGCGCGCGGCGGGGTCGACCGTCACGCGGTCGTAGCCGGGGACGTCGATGGCGCGGCGGAAGTCCAGCGCGGCGTGCAGCACGGCAAGAGCCTCATTTTTGGCCATGTTGATCTCGTCGAGCACGCCGAAGCCCCCGTGCTTCGCACAGAGGTAGACGGGGCCGGGGCGGAAGGTCACCTGTCCGTTTTCAAAGGTGTCCATGCCGATGAGCCCGGCGGCGTCCATGCTGACGTGGAAGGAAACGTCCCACGCGGGGCGGCCGAAGGCCTGCGCCAGATTTTCAGCCAGCACGTTCTTGCCGGTCGCCTTGCTGCCGGCGAGCAGCAGGTTCTCGCCGCACAGCAGCGCGGCGATGGCGGCCTCCCAGACCTCTTTCCCATAATAATGATAGCGCGGCTGCGGGATGCGGCCCTGCAGCGCCGGCTCGGCGGGGTATTGTGCGCGGTAGGCGCGGACGCCGTCGAGCAGCGCGGGGCTGATGTGCTCCTGCTCTAAAAATTCCAACAAGCTCTCCTCATCCTCTCTTTCGGAAATGCGCGTGTCGCGCGCTTCGTTTCGGCCTCATCATAGCACAACGCGAGGGCTTTGCAAGCCCTTTTTCCGTCAAAATTTCGGACGGCTGCGGCGCGTTTCCTGGACGCTTTGGCGCGAGCGGCGCAAAAAAGAACGCCGCCCGGCGGGCGGCGCTCTCTGAACGGCTCAGTCTTTTGTAAGGATGATGGGCATGGCGGTGGTCTCGCTCTCGCCGTCGGCGCTGTTGTTGGCGGAGGGCATTATCTCGCGCGTGAGCATTGCCGAGAGCCGCGTGCCGTCGGTCAGCTCCGCATGGAATACGACCTGCAGCTCCGCACCGTAGGGAAGGCCAAATTCCACGCCCTCTGCGCCATAGATGCTGTAAACGCCGGCGGTGCTCTCATCGGGAATGTCGCTGATCCACCACTGCACGACGGAGCGTTCCTCGTCGTCAGCCTCCGCAAATTTGAGCACGCTTTGCGCCGCGCTCTTTCCGTCCACCAGATAGTCGAGCCACGCGGACCGGACGTCGGCATCATAAGCGCCGAGGTAGAGGTTCGCGGTGCGGTGGTCCTCGGGGTCCGCCCAGCCCCTGACGCTGCATCGGATGCCCGAGCTGGAATAGGAACGGCTGAGGACGTAGCCGAAGGAAAGATCCTCATAGAGCTTCGGCAGCGCCTCGTCGGCGAAGCCGGGCAGGTCGCGGATCGTCTCGAGCTGACGCTCGCCGCCGGTATCGTAGGCGGCGGTGGCTTCGAAGCCATCATCGTTCATCGAAAGCACGGTTTCGCCTCGGTAGACGTCGTACTCGTCGCGGACCAGCTCGACGGCGGCCGTTCCGTCGTCGGAGGCAAGGGAGCGGAGACGGAGGGAGACGGCAAGGTCTTCCTGCACCGTCTTGGGCCGGAGGGCGAAGGCAACCGTGCAGGTGTAGGTGTCCAGGTCGAAGCGCTTGACCGTGTAGTCGAACTGCGCGGTCAGCGTGGCGCTCTCCTCCATCGCTTCGCGCACGGAGCTGCTGATGCCCGCGATCTGCGAGGAAAGGCTGGACTGCACGCTCATGATCTGTGATTGCAGAGAGCTGACCTGCCACTCGAGCTGCTTGACGCGGTGGTTATTGTAGAGTGCCAGACCGACGGCGAGGGCGAGGCAGACCGCCGCCGCGCCGAGAAGGAGCTTTTGCCGGCGAACCTTCTTCGGCGCGGCAAGGGTATCCTGCGCAGGCGCGGGCGTGGAAGAGTCGACAGACGAGGCGGCCTTGGCGTCACCCTTTTCCGCTTCCTCAAGGCTCAAAAGCTCATCGACGCTCACGCCGTAGAGACGGCTGAGCTCCACGAGCTTGCTCAGCTCGGGCTGGGCGGCGCCGTTCTCCCACTTGGAGACGGCCTGACGGGAGACGTTCAGTCTTTCGGCCAGCTCCTCCTGCGAGAGGCCCGCCGCGCGGCGGAGCTCATAGAGTTTTTCACATAGCTTCATGGGCGCTTTCTCCTTTGCTTTGATGGCATCAGCTTAGCAAAAACAGCCGTTTTGCGCCACCAACCGGGTGTTTCGTTTTGTCAACCAATGGTTTCCTTTTGACCAAATGCCCTTTTTCGTGCAACCTTTCGCCGCCGCGCGCATATACTGCATGGTATGGCACGGGGAGGTGAGAGCATGAGAGAGTGGCAGGGCGTCCGCGGCGACGTGGACGACATGATCTTTGTGGACGACTGGTTCGTCAGCGAACGGTAAGTGAGAAAAGGCTCCGCGCGTTTCAGGGAAGGAACGCAGGCGGAGCGTTTTTCGTTTTTATAGAGCCTTGTCGATGGTCGCGCCGCCGGCGACGGTGTCGCCGCGGTAAAAGACCACGGCCTGCCCCGCGGTGATGGCGCGCTGCGGCTCGTCGAAGTCCACGCGGACCGCGCCGCCGTCCAGCGGCGTGACGGTCGCGGCGCTTTCGCGCTGGGAATAGCGCGTTTTGGCGGTGACGCGCAGCGGCTCTGCGGGCGGCGTAATGATCCAGTTCACGCGCGAGGCGAGCAGGGCGGAGGAAAATAGCTCCGCGTCGTCGCCGAGGAGCACGGTGTTGTGCTTCGCGTCCTTGGAAAGGACGTAGAGCGGGCGGTCGGCGCTCACGCCGAGACCCTTGCGCTGACCGGCGGTGTAGGCGACCAGTCCGCGGTGACGACCGAGGACGCGGCCGCTCGTATCGACGAAGTCGCCCGGCTCGGGCGTGACGCCGCCGAACTCACGCAGGAAGCGCACATAGTCCCCGTCGGGGACGAAGCAGATGTCCTGCGAGTCGGGCTTCTGCGCGTTTTCAAGGCCGAAGTCTGCGGCGAGGGCGCGGATCTCCGGCTTGTTGTATTCGCCGACGGGAAGCAGCAGATGCGCGAGCTGGCGCTGCGTCATCTGGTAGAGCACATAGCTCTGATCCTTGTGCGCGTCCACGCCGCGCAGGAGCAGGTGACGGCCCGACGCAGCGTCGAAGCCGACGCGGGCATAGTGCCCGGTGGAAACATAGTCGAAGCCGTGGTCGAGCGCCCAGTCGAGCATCGCGCCGAACTTCAGCTCACGGTTGCAGTCCAGACAGGGGTTTGGGGTGCGGCCCGCGCAGTATTCCGAGACGAAATGCCCCATGACCTCGCGGCGGAAAAGGTCGCACAGGTCGAGCACCCGGTGGGAAATGCCCATCTGCGCGGCGACGCGCCCGGCCTCCTCGATGTCGTCGGCGCTGCCGCAGGTGCCGGGACGGTCCTTATAATGGTGCAGCCGCAGCGTGACGCCCGAAACGTCATAGCCCTGCTTTTGCAGCAGGAGGACGCAGGCGGCGCTGTCCACGCCGCCCGACATACCGACTAAAACCCTTTTTGCCATAGAGAAATTTCCTCAATCCAGGTATTTTTGCAGAAACGCGCGGCTCGGCAGCGCGTCACTCAGCTCCATGAGAACATGGTCGAAGCCGCCGGCATAGTCAAAGCGGCGGTCGGACAGCGACAGATCCGTCGAGCGGGCGTTGGGCAGCGAGAGCGTGAAGGCCGTGCCCTTACCGACAGCGGATTCCGCCACGAGCATCCCGCCGTGCCCCTGCGCGATGCGGCGGCAGAGGGACAGCCCGACGCCGAGACCGTGCGGCGGCGCGGGATCAAGGCGGTCCGTATCCAGATAGCGCTCGAAGATGTGAGCAAGGCGCTCCGGCTCGATGCCGCGGCCCGTGTCGGCCACGGTGAGCTGAACATGGCGCTCGCCGCATTTGACGCGCACGCTGACCGTGCCGCCCTCCGGCGTGAATTTCAGCGCGTTGGAGAGCAGGTTCAAAAGCGCGCGCTCGAGCATGGGGGCGTTGAATGCGATGATGTGGCTCTCGTGGCTGGCGGAAAAGCGCAGCGCGACGCCGCGCAGCGCGAAAAGCGGCTCGGCACGCTCGCAGAGCGCGTGGCAGAAGCCGACGATATCGTCGTTGCACAGCCGGAAGCGTCCGCCCTGCACCAGCTCGCTCGCGGCGGAGAGGTTGCCGACCAGACGCAGCATTTGATGGCAGCTCATCGTGAGAATGGCTGCATTTTTATCCAGCATGGGGTCGGCCTCACGCGCTTCCGCCGGCGCGAGACGGTTCGCCGCGGCAAACACGTTCGCCATCGAGGAGCGGAGCTGGGCCGAAACGTTCGGCAGGACCTCGGCCAGAAGCTGGAGGTCTTTTTCGTCAAGCGGCATCATAAAGTGCGCCTCCTTTGGGAAAGCTGTTCATATCCTTTGCAGGACGGCGCGATTTTCGTGTGGAAAAAAGTACCGCAGCGCGATGAGCGCAATGTGCAATGTGAGGTAATAAGTAGAATACCAAACTCCTGTCGAAAATACAAGAACTTTCGTGTAAAGGAAAATTTTTTGAAAAAACACTTGCATTTGAAAAAGAGTATGCTATAATACCAAATGTGCCATACATTTGATATATTCCGTAAAAACGAAAGGGAGCGCATTTTATGTCTATTAAAATCGGTATCAACGGCTTTGGCCGTATCGGTCGTATGGTGTTCCGTGCCTGCCTCGAGCATCCCGAGATCGACGTGGTCGGCATCAACGATCTGTGCCCTGCCGATTACCTTGCCTATATGCTCAAGTACGATACGATGCACGGCCGCTGCAAGGCTGACATCGAAAGCCGCGAGAACGCGCTGGTCGTCAACGGTCAGGTCATTCCCGTGTTCAGCGAGAGAGACCCCGCGAACCTGAAGTGGGGCAAGCTCGGCGCGGAGTATATCGTCGAGTCCACCGGCCTGTTCCTGACGAAGGAAAAGGCTGCCGGTCACATCGCCGCCGGCGCAAAGAAGGTCGTCATGTCCGCGCCGAGCAAGGACGACACCCCGATGTTCGTCATGGGCGTGAACCATAAGAACTATACCAGCGATATGCAGTTCGTCTCCAACGCGAGCTGCACCACCAACTGCCTCGCCCCCATTGCCAAGGTTCTGCATGAGAACTTCGGCATCAAGGACGGCCTGATGACGACCATCCACTCGGTCACCGCCACACAGGAGACGGTGGACGGTCCCTCTCTCAAGGACTGGCGCGGCGGCCGCGCGGCTACCGCGAACATCATCCCCAGCTCCACCGGCGCAGCCCGTGCGGTCGGCAAGGTCATTCCCGAGCTCAACGGCAAGCTGACCGGTATGTCCATGCGCGTTCCGACGCTGGACGTTTCCGTCGTTGACCTGACCGTCAACCTCGAGAAGCCCACCACCTACGATGAGATCTGCGTTGCCATGAAGAAGGCCAGCGAGGGCGAGCTGAAGGGCATCCTCGGCTACACCGACGAGGCTGTCGTTTCCTCCGACTTCCTCGGCGACTCCCGCACCTCCATTTTCGACGCTACCGCCGGCATCGCCCTGACCGATACCTTTGTCAAGGTCGTCAGCTGGTACGATAACGAGATCGGCTACTCCAACAAGGTCCTCGAGCTCATCGAGCACATGTATGAGGTCGATCACGGTCACTCCGCCAAGTAAGCGCGGACAATAAGCCAACTTCTGAGAGTTTCCTCCTCTCGTTCGTTGTAGAAAGGGAAAGCGCAGCTTAGGCTGCGTTTTTCTTTTGTGGTTGCATTTGTCACTTTACGCAGCGCGGAAAAGCTGATAAACTGACGAAAACAAAAGCAAAGAGGTCTTTTCTATGTTTCAGGGCTTTTCGCAGAACGCCATCGACTTCCTTTGGGGCATCAGCCTGAATAACGAGCGGGGCTGGTTCATGGCGCACAAGCAGGATTTTACGGACTATGTGGACGTTCCCATGCGCGAGCTGGGGAAGGAGGTCTTTTCCGCGCTGGCGGAGGACTATCCCAGGCAGGACTGGCGGCTGCACGTCTGCCGCATCTACCGCGACGCGCGGCGGCTGCACGGACGCGGGCCGTACAAGGAGCATCTGTGGTTTACCATCGAGCGGCCGCACGAGCGCTTTGAGAGCGTGCCCGCGCTCTACTTTGAGCTTGCGCCGAACTACTACAGCTACGGCTGCGGCTACTGGGACGCGGGGGCGGCGACGATGGCGAAGCTCCGTGCGCGCATCGACAACGACCCCAAGCCGCTCGAAAGGCTGGCGCGGCGGCTGAATAAATCAAAATTCGTACTCTCCGGCGAGGAATTCAAGCGTCCAAAAGGCGATGCGGGCAAGCTGCTGAATCCGTGGTACAACCGCAAAAACATTGCCATCGGCTATGACGATAACCCCGAGGGCGTGCTTTTCACGCCGCAGCTCAAGGACAATGTGCTCGACGGCTTCCGCTTTCTGATGCCGTACTACCAATACCTCGACACGCTCGCCGGCGACATGGAGCCGAACAGGTGAATAAAAGCTGAGACGGCGTGAGCCATCTCAGCTTTTTCATCATTTGCCGAGCGTTTCACCGATCACAGCCATTTGCGCGGCATCGGGTGAGAAGCTGCGCGGATGGAACTCCACGATGCGCTGACCGTAGATGAACAGCCAGGTGTCATATTTTTCGCCGCTATGGGCGTCGCATTCCCGCCACGCCCGGTCGGCGCCCCACGGCGCGGGATCGGTCTCGCGGTATTCGATGCCGTAGAGATCTTCTGCGCGCAGCGTGCTTTGGAGGCAGAAGTCGAAGAGCGGGGCGAGCTTCACGTCGATGACGGTGTAGAACAGCTCCGGCAGCGGCGGGTCATTCTCGTCGCTCCAGCGCACGTCGTAGGGGAGTTCCTGACGGTATTCGACCTGTCGGACGAAGACGGAGTCTCCGCGCTCGAGAGCCTCGCAGGAGTAGCGGGCATAGTCGGTATCGGTCAGGCCCTGCACATAGAGCGGGAGCGTGTCATGGTAGAGGTAGCCGACCTGCGGGCTGCCGCCGACGGTGTAGGTGTATTCCTCCGCGTTTTTCGGTACGTTGTCAAACCAGCCGCTTGATATGCCGTAGGTCATGACGCCGATCATCAGCATGACGGATAACAGGACGGAGCAAAGAACCGTGAGCACTAAGATGAGCCTGCGTTTTTTCGGCGGTACGCTCCTTTTCCACACCTGCTTGCCGACGAGCGCGGATCCGCCGACGGGGACGAGCACAACGCCGGTGGAGACGAGAACGATGCACAGACCGGCGCTGCGGAAAAGCAGGGGGATGACCATGAGCGCCCAAAAGACAAAGATCCAGATCGAGCGCAGGAAGCTCAGCCAGCGGCTCGAGTGGGTGGGGGTGAAGATGCCCAGCTCGCGGGCGTTGCGCTTCGCCTTGCGCAGCCAGAGCCGGTAGCCGAGCAGCTCAACGCCGAAGAGGAGGATCATGACGAAGATCATCAGCATCATGGTGAGGTCGTAGCCGTCCGCGAGAAAGGCGACCGGATCGCGCCGCAGCTGCGACACCTGAAGATAGAGCATCGTCGGCAGCATGCAGGCGACCGTGATCGTGTTGCTGAGCACATAGCCCTTCTTGGCGCGCTCCATCGTTTCGACCTGCACGACGGCCTCGGTCTCGATGGGCACGGCGTCAAGGTCCTCATTGTAGAAAATGTGCGTGTCGCCGCGCTGCGTAACGATCTGCCAGCCCGCGCCGGCGCAGTAGTCCCAAAAGGTCAGGTTCTCGTGGTTTGGTTCGTCGGGACAAAAGCTGTCGGTCTTGGGGTAGTAGACCACCGCGAAGCGGAGCTTTTTCGGCTCGCAGCGGCGGTAGCGCAGGGCGTAGGTGCCGACGGATTCAAGCATCCAGCCGTTGGCGGCCATTTTCTCCAGGTGCCGCTCGAGTCCCGTGTGGTCGTAGAAGGCGTAGAGGTTCAGTTCTCGCTTCTTGTTCCATCGGTCAGTTCGCATGGCTTGTCGCCTCCCTTCAAAAGTCGCTGGTAATCGTTCATCTGCGCCGTCAGACGGTCCATCTCGCCGTGCAGCCGCTCCTCGCCTTTTTCGGTGAGGACGTAGCTGCGGCGGCGGCCCTCGCATTTGGTCTCGACGATGTAGCCCTCGGCGGCAAACTGCTCTAAAAGATTGTAGAGTGTGCCGGGGCCGACGCTCACGCGGCCGCTCGTGAGCAGACGGATGCGCTCCATCAGGTCCATGCCGCAGCATTCCTCGCGCAGACAGAGGAGGACGTAAAACATCTGCTCGGTGAGCGTCTGAAATTTTTCGCGTGCCATTGTACCGCCTCCTTTTATCGATATTCGATATTCTTGAGGAGAGTATACTATCGAATATCGATATTGTCAAGAGAAAAAATCGGAGAGCCGTCGGCTTTCCGATTTTTCATTCAGGCTTTGTCCTCTTCCCGGTATTCAAGAATATCGCCGGCATCGCAGTTGAGCGCCTCACAGATCGCCGCGAGCGTGGAGAAGCGGATCGCCGTCACCTTGTTGTTCTTGATCTTGGACAGATTCACGTTGGAGATGCCGACGCGCTCCGCCAGCTCGTTCAGCGACATTTTCCGCTCGACCATCATGCGGTCCAGTCTCAGAATGATCTTTCCCATTTACACAAGCCCTTCCACATCTTGTTCCAGCTCCACGCCGCGCGCAAAGAACTGCGTCAGGCAGAGGATCACGAGACCCATGGAGAAGCCGTAGAGCCGAACGCTCGTTTCGACGGTATCGGTGCCGAGGATCAGGCGGCACACGATGCTCAGCGCAAGCCCCGCGAGCGGAATGGAGATGGCGAAAATGCCGATCTCGCGGAGCATACGGATATTATCCGCCTGAAAAACCGTGCTGCTCTCTGACCGCTTGATGATAAGGTAGAGATTGCGGAAGATCATCGCCATGAGGGAAGGAAGCACGACGGCTGCGACAAAATACAGAAGCATTGCCCGCATATCAATGCCGTTCTCGGTCGGTACGCTGAACTCAAAGCCGAGGACGCTGAGCTCCAAACGGCCGGTACGGATCGATCCCGCCAGAGCGTCCGCGAGAAATGTGCGGTCCGCAAACGAGTATATTCCGGCTGTGAGCATGAGAGCGGCCGTCATCCAATAGCCGAGCTCTGTAAATTTTGTGATGATCTTGGCCGCCTTGATGATCCAACGGTTCCACTTCATTTTTCCGACCTCCTCAAGATGCTTGATGAGGACAGTATAACCGCCGAGTATTCGTTTGTCAATATGTTTTTATCGTTTTACGATAAATTATATATGATTATCATAAAATCATCACGCGGATATAGGCAAAGCCCCCGACCGCAGCCGGGGGCTTTGAGAGGGAGATCGATAAATTGATTGGACGGTCGGTCACTCCAGCTCCACCGTGGCGGGGGGCTTGGAGGTGACGTCGTAGAGGATGCGGTTGACGCCCTTGACCTCGTTCACGATGCGGCGGGAGACGGTGTCGAGCAGCTCCCACGGCAGACGCGAGAAGTCGGCCGTCATGAAGTCCTGCGTCTCCACCGCGCGCAGCGCGATGGCGTAATCGTAGGTGCGCTCGTCGCCCATGACGCCGACCGAGCGCAGGTTTGTGAGCGCGGCGAAATACTGGTTGATGCTGCGCTCAAGGCCCGCCCTGGCGACCTCCTCGCGGAAGATGGCGTCCGCCTCGCGGACGATGGCGAGCTTCTCCTCGGTGATGTCGCCGATGACGCGGATGGCAAGGCCCGGGCCGGGGAAGGGCTGGCGCCAGACAAGACTTTCGGGCAGGCCGAGCTCAATGCCGAGCTGGCGCACCTCGTCCTTGAAGAGACGGCGCAGGGGTTCGATGATCTCCTTGAAATCCACATGGTCAGGAAGTCCGCCGACGTTGTGGTGGCTCTTGATGACGACGCTCTCGCCGCCGACGCCGGATTCCACCACATCGGGGTAGATGGTGCCCTGCGCGAGGAAATCGACGCGGCCGAGCTTTTTGGCCTCCGCTTCAAAGACGCGGATGAACTCCTCGCCGATGATCTTGCGCTTGCGCTCCGGCTCGGAGATGCCGGCAAGCTTGGTGAGAAAACGCTCCTGCGCGTTCACACGCACGATGCGCATGCCGAGGCAGTCGTGCATGGCGCGCTCGACCTGATCGCCCTCGTCCTTGCGCAGCAGGCCGTGGTCGACAAAGATGCAGGTGAGCTGCTCGCCGACCGCGCGGTAGAGGAGCGCGGCGGCCACGGCGCTGTCCACGCCGCCGGAGAGGGCCAGCAGCACCTTGCCGCTGCCGACCTTGGCGCGGACCTCCTCAATAGCTTCGCTGACGTAATTCGCCATGCTCCACTCGGGGGCAAGGCCGCAGACCTTATAGAGAAAGTTCTTCAGAATTTCGGTGCCGTGGACGGTGTGCAGCACCTCGGGGTGGAACTGCACGCCGTAGAGCTTTCGTTCCGCGTTCTCGATGGCGGCGTAGGCGCAGCCCGCGGTGTGCGCGATGGCGCGGAAGCCAGGAGAGAGCCTTTCGACCTCGACGCCGTGGCTCATCCAGCAGATGCTCATCGGCTCAACGCCGTCGAACAGCAGACTCGTGCCGTCGTGCGTCAGCTCCACCTTGCCATACTCGCGGACCTCGGCTCTGCGGCAGGCGCCGCCGAGCTGATGGATCATCAGCTGCTGGCCGTAGCAGATGCCGAGAATGGGCAGACCCAGCTCGAAAATGGCGTTGTCGAGCGCGGGGGCGTTCGGCTCAAACACCGTCGCGGGGCCGCCGGTGAAGATGATGGCGGCGGGGCCGAAGGCGCGGATGTCGTCCATCGACATGGTGTAGGGCTTGATCTCACAGTAGACGCCGCATTCACGCACGCGGCGCGCGACGAGCAGATTGTACTGCCCGCCGAAATCCAATACCAGTACCTTTTTCATCTCAGTCGTCCTCACGGAAGAGAATGCCGTTCTCGTCTGCCTGCTCGATGACGGCGAGGGCCTTGTACGGTACGCCGGAGGCACGGAATTTGTCGCCGCCGCCCTGGAAACCCTTTTCGACCGCGACGCCGATGCCCTCGAGCGTCGCGCCCGCGGCGTTGACGAGGTCGATGAGGCCCTGCATCGCGTAGCCCTTGGCCATAAAGTCGTCGATGATGAGAACGTGGTCGTCCGCGTGCAGCCACTCATGGCTGACGATCAGCGTGACCTTCTTTTTATAGGTATAAGAAAAGACCTCGCTCTGGTACAATCCGCCCTCGATGTTATCGCTCTTCGCCTTCTTGGCGAACAGCATGGGAACACCGTATTTCTGAGCGCAGATCGTGGCCAAAGCGATGCCGCTTGCCTCCGCTGTTAAAACCATGGTGATCTTGCTGATGTCAAAATACTTCGCAAACTCATCGGCCAGAGCCTCAAGCAGTTTGGTGTCGACGCGGTGATTGAGAAAGCCGTCGACCTTGATGATGTTGCCGGGCAGGACCTTGCCTTCGCGGCGAATGCGTTCCTTGAGCAGTTCCATGGGACCGTCCTCCTGTCGTATAATATAAGTGCGCGAGCTGTGCTGCCATTGTAGATATTGTATCGTATGATAGAGCATTTGCGCAAGAAAAACAAGGTGACGGAGGGACCAAAAAAAGAGAGAGAAAAGCGCCCGTTTTCGGGCGCTTTTTATGGTTTTACACAGCTTGATAAGCACAGCTAATGACGAGCATCAGACGCGCGCATCGCGCTCAGCCCGCATTGGAGTAGAGACGGGCCTCCAGCGCGTCGAGCCCGGCAAGGATATTTTCAACTGCCTGCTGTGTGTCGGGGTCCTCGGCAGGACCGCTGCAAAAGAGCAGATAGGAACTTCCCTCCAGCAGCGACGCCACCCCCTCGCGGAAGCGCACAAATTCCGCCTGCGTCGCACGGTCGATGTCGGGGACCGGCGCGGCACCGTCCGCCTCGAGCACAAAGGTGATGGTGTTTCCGTCAAGGTAGCGCTCCCGCCCGCCGACGTAGGAGATCAAATCGTAGGAGCAGCTGCCCACGCCCCCGTCCTCATGGGTCTGATAGCACAGCACATCCGCGCCCCACACGCCGTTTTCATCCTCTCCGTAGCAGAGGAAGAAGGTGTCCCAACCGGTATAGTAGGGGGTGACCTCCTTGGTGAAGAGCACCGTACCGTTGTACTTCCTCGCCTCCAGCGTGTAGCGGCATTTTGCAAATTCATCCGGCTCCGAGGTCGTGAGGACGAGGATCTCGTACTCACCGTCGCGGTCGAGATCGGCGTAGGCGAGCGGCTGTTCATTGACTGCATAGACCTCGGTGAAGCTCTTTACCCCGTCCGCGCTGTAGTAAACCTCCGTGTCGCGCCGCGCGAGGTATAGCCCGCCTTCCCCATCGGGACGGTAGGTGTCGGTGTAATACTCGGGCGTGGCATGCCACTGGCAGATGCACGTCTTGTTCTCCTCGTCGATCTCAAGCTGACAGGTCCAGCTGCGGTAGGGAACAAAGCGGTCCGTTTCCGCGTCGTAGAACCAGTAATAATAGGGCAGGTTGTAGGCGGGCGTGTCGATCTGCAGACCGAGGTCCGTGTAGCCGTCAAAGTTGTAGTCGCCGATCGCAAGGCCGCCGTCCTCTGTCCAGCAGTTCGTGTAGCCGTCCGTACACCAGACGTCGTCGCCGACATCGGCGGTGCGCAGCTCCTGCTCTCTGCCGTCGTCCCACAGAAGGTGGATGCGGCTCACGCCGCAGTCGTACTCGCCGTCCTGACGGCCATAGAGCCGCAGCGTCGCCGTCCTGCCCTCGCAGAGGGTGAACGGCTCCTCGTGCAGCAGCACATCGTCCGCGTGCAGGACGGTCCATTCATCGTCCGCGGCAGGCTGCTCGGCGACAGGCTCCGGCGGCTCGTCGGGCAGCGGCGTGTCCGCAATATCCTTTTCGCCGCAGGCGGCGAACGTCAGCGCGAGCGCCGCGGCAAGCAGCAGCGCGGTAAGCTTTGTTTTCATGGTGTTCCTCCCCAAGCAATGTTATTGATTTACATAATAACATGCCTTTGCGGAAAAGTCGTTACAAAAGAGTTACAAAAAAGAGAGCGCCGGAGCGCTCTCTTTCGCGGTGCGGGATTTACTTCTTCTCGTCCTCCAGCAGGCCCTTGAAGCTCGCGGCAAGGCCCGCAAGGCTCTGGATCTCGCTCGGCACGATGATCTTCGTCGCCTGCCCGTCGGCGGCCTTCTCGAAGGATTCGAGCGCCTTGAGCTTGACGACCTGATCGTTGGGGTTGGCGTTGTTGAGGAGCTTGATGGAGTCCGCCAGCGCGGTCTGCACCTTCATGATGGCCTCGGCCTCGCCCTCGGCGCGCAGCACGGCAGCCTGACGCTCGGCCTCGGCGTGGAGGATGGCGGCCTGCTTCTCGGCGTCCGCCTTGAGGATGGTGGACTGCTTTTCGCCCTCGGCGACGAGGATCTGGCTCTGCTTCTGGCCCTCGGCCTGCAGGATGGACTCGCGGCGCTCGCGCTCGGCCTTCATCTGCTTTTCCATGGCGTTCTGAATTTCCTTGGGCGGCAGAATGTTCTTGAGCTCCACGCGGTTGACCTTGATGCCCCAGGGGTCGGTCGCTTCGTCAAGGATGGAGCGCATCTTGGCGTTGATGACATCGCGGCTGGTGAGAGACTGGTCGAGCTCCATCTCGCCGATGATGTTGCGGAGCGTCGTGGCGGTCAGGTTCTCGATGGCGTTCATCGGGTGCTCGACGCCGTAGGTGTAGAGCTTGGGGTCGGTGATCTGAAAATAGATGACCGTGTCGATCTGCATGGTGACGTTATCCTTGGTGATGACGGGCTGGGGATCGAAGTCGGCGACCTGCTCCTTGAGGCTGACCTTCTTGACCACGCGCTCAATGAAGGGGATCTTCAGGTGCAGGCCGACGTTCCAGGTCGCGCTGTACGCGCCGAGACGCTCGACGACGTAGGCGCGGGACTGCTGCACGACGTGGATGTTGCTCACAACAAGAATGAGCACGAGCACGACGAGCACGATGACGCCGATGTAGTTGAAAATGGATGCGATAGGCATATTACGGTTCCTCCCTTTCTTTTCTGACGAAGAGCTTGACGCCCTCCATTCGGACGATGGTGACCATGGAGCCGCGGGCGATCACGTCGCCGTCCTCGCTGCGGGCGGTCCATGTTTTGCCGTCGATGTAGACGGCGCCGGTGGTGTTTTCGTTGTCGATGGTCTCGGTGACCTTGGCCGTGTGGTGCAGCACGCGGTCGGCGTTGGTGGGAACGATGGTCTTATCCAGCATTTTGTGCGCCAGCGGGCGCGTTGCGATCAGCGCCGCGATGGAGACCGCCAGAAAGACGACGATCTGCAGCCAGAGCACCGCGCCGAGCTCCAGCGCGAGCAGCGCGGCCACCGCGCCCGCCACAAACCAGATGGAGACCAGCCCCGCCGTCGCCGCCTCGGCAATGCCGAAAATGACGATGGCGGCGATCCATACGAATGTCATGTTGCCTCCCGAACCTCCTTTCATGCTGTGGGCAAGCGCCATCAGCGAGAGCAGAACGATAAAGATCAGCGTGCCGCCGATGAGCTTGTCATAGGGGGAAAGATTGCTGAGAAAGTCAACAAAGGAACGCTTGAGCGGCTTGCCGGCGATGGGCTGCTCGACCTCGGCCTCCTCCGCCTCGACGGGCGGAAGCTCGTCGGCGAAGAGCGCGTCGAGCGTCGTGTGGTAGCGGTGGCAGATGTAGAGGATCTTTTCGATCTCCGGGTAGCCGCGGCCGGACTCCCAGCGCGACACCGCCTGCCGCGAGACGTGCAGCTGCTCGGCAAAGGTCTCCTGCGTCATGCCGCTTTGCTTTCGGACCTCCTGCAGCTTTTCGCCAAAGGCCATTTCCCTGTTCCTCCGTTTCTCTCTGTGTGGTTATCCTACCGCCCGCGCCGTGTTTTTTCCACCAACCTGCGCTTGCGTTTTGCGTTTTTGCCTGTCCGGCGCGCAACTTTAACGTTACATTGCCCGCCGGAGGGGCGTTTGGGGCTTTTCCATAGTATACCATAGGGCGAGGGGAATTACCATGCTTTTTTTTGCGCGCGGACGATTGCGTTTTTGCGCCGCGTCCGCTATACTGAAAAAAACGAAAGAAGAAAGCGATGGGAACGCCATGCTGCAATTTGCCATTCCCTGCCTGCTGGGGCTCGAGAGTCTGGTGGGCGATGAAGTGAAAAAGCTCGGTCTTGCCGACGTCCGCGTGGAAAACGGGCGTGTGCTGTGCCGCGGCGAGGAGCGCGACCTTGCGCGGCTGAACATCAATCTGCGCTGCGGTGCGCGCGTGCTGCTCGTGCTCGCGAGCTTCCGCGCGACGGATTTTGAAACGCTCTTTCAGGGCACCCGCGCCGTGCGCTGGGAGGACTGGGTCCCCCGCGAGGGCGAGTTCCCCGTGACGGGCTATTCCATCAACTCCACGCTGCACTCCGTTCCCGCCTGCCAGTCCATCGTAAAGAAGGCGGTCGTCGAGCGGCTCGGGGCGGCCTACGGGCTGCAAACGCTGCCGGAGACCGGTAAGCGCTATCAGATCCGTTTCTCGATCATGAAGGACGAGGTGATGCTCTGCCTCGACGCGAGCGGTGAGGGGCTTTACAAGCGCGGCTACCGCGCCGTCGGCGTGGCGGCTCCGCTCAAGGAGACGCTGGCCGCCGCGTTGGTGAAGCTCTCGCACTACAACGGGCGTGACCCGTTCTGCGACCCCTTCTGCGGCAGCGGCACCATCGCCATCGAGGCGGCGCTGATCGCCAGGAACCGCGCCCCGGGTCTGAACCGCAGCTTTGCCGCGCAGCACTGGGCGATGGTGGACAAAAGGATATGGCTCGACGCGGCGGACGAGGCGATGGACAACGAATTTCACGACAAGACCTACGAGATCTGGGGCGGCGACATCGACCCGCACGCCATTGAGATCGCGCGGCACAACGCGGAGCTTGCCGAGGTGGACGATACGGTGCGCTTTGAGGTGGACGATGCGACGCGCTTCCACTGGGGCGGGCAGTATGGGCGCGTTGTGACGAATCCGCCCTACGGTGAGCGTCTGCTGGAGCAGAAGGAGGCCGAGGAGCTTTACCGCGCCTTCGGCCGCGCGGTGGATAAGCTGCCGGAGACGTGGCGCGTTTATGTGCTCTCGTCGCACACGGAGTTTGAGCGCTGCTTCGGCCGCACAGCCGACAAAAAGCGCAAGCTCTACAACGGTATGCTCAAGTGCGACCTGTTCATGTACGGGAAGAGAGTGTAAGGAGGGAAATGCCTTGAAACACATTTTTATCATCAATCCCTCCGCGGGAAAGAACGACAGCCGCCAGCGCATTTATGCGATGGCGGAGGCACTGCGGGAAAAGCACGGTCTGGACGTACAGTGTATGCTCACCGCGTCAGTCGGCCACGCGGCCACGCTCGCGCGCGGCCTCGCCGAGAGCGGAGAAGAGGTGCGGCTCTATGCCTGCGGCGGCGACGGCACGGTCAATGAGGTCGCCAACGGCATCGCGGGCTATGCCAACGCCGCGATGACCTGCATCCCCATCGGCACGGGCAATGATTTTCTCAAAAACTTCGGCGCGGACTACGAAAAGTTTCTCGACGCGGAAAATCTCTGGAACGGCGAAACGCAGGCGCTCGACCTCATCGACTGCAGCGGGCGTTACTGCCTGACGATCGCCTGCTCGGGCATCGACGCGCGCATTGCCGAGAGCGTGCATAAGTTCAGCGCCAATCCGCACCTGAGCGGGCGCGGCAGCTATCTGGTCAGCGTGGCGGCGAATGGCATCTTCGGCCGCATCGGACGGCATTGGACGGTCTGGCTGGACGAGGAAAGGCTCGAGGACGACTTCGCCCTCGTCTCCATGTGCAACGGACGCTACTACGGCGGCGGCTCCACGCCGGTGCCGGAGGCGCGGATGAACGACGGCGTGCTGCACACGGTTTTGGTGAAGAACATCAGCAAGCTCCGCTTCGCGCGGCTCTTCCCGGACTACTCTGCGGGAAACCACGAAAAGATCCCGAAGGACGTGGTGCGCTTTTCCACAGCGAAGGTCGTGCGCATCCACTCCGACAACGGCGACATCGTGACCTGTCTGGACGGCGAGTGCTCCCATTCGCATGACGTGACACTCCGCCTGGCGGACAAAAAGCTCAATTTCTTCGGCCCTGCCGGCTGCGACCCGAACGCGACGGCGCGATGAGAGAATTTTACCAAACTGTGAATTTTTGCAAATCGACCGGATTTTTCATAAAATCCCCTTGCAATATCGCTTGCCTTGCGCTATGATAGCACCGTTGGTTAGCACTCGATCGCAATGAGTGCTAACCAACGGTGAATTTGGTTTTTCAAATTTATGAAAATATAGAAGGAGGCACATTCCCATGAAACTCACTCCGCTTGCTGACCGCGTCATCCTCAAGATGCTCGAGGCCGAAGAGACCACCAAGGGCGGCATCATCCTCACCGCCAGTGCCAAGGAGAAGCCCTCGATCGCCGAGGTCATTTCCGTCGGCCCCGGCGGCATGGTCGACGGCCACGACGTCGTTATGACCGTCAAGCCCGGCGACAAGGTCATCACCAGCAAGTATTCCGGCACCGAGGTCAAGGTCGATGACGAGGAATACACCGTCGTCCGTCAGAGCGACATCCTTGCCATCGTTGAGTAAAATGCGCAAAGAGGGAGCAGGCTCCCCCTTTGGATTCCCCACCGCCAGTCTGCGGACTGGCGACGCCGCCCAAGGCGGCTGGGTCAAAGTATTTTTGCCACGCACATGTCGCGGCAAAAATAATCTAAACTATTTTCGCGTTCCGCGGAATTTCTAATGGAGGTACACTCTTATGTCTAAGCTCATTAAATCCGGCGAAGAGGCCCGCAAGGCGCTTGAAGTCGGCGTCAATACTCTGGCCGATACCGTGAAGGTCACCCTCGGCCCCAAGGGCCGCAACGTCGTGCTCGACAAGAGGTTCGGCGCTCCGCTCATCACCAACGACGGCGTGACCATCGCCAAGGAGATCGAGCTGCCCGATCCGTTCGAGAACATGGGCGCTCAGCTTGTGCGTGAGGTCTCCACCAAGACCAACGACGTCGCGGGCGACGGCACCACCACCGCCACCCTGCTCGCGCAGGCCATGATCCGCGAGGGCCTGAAGAACCTCGCCGCCGGCGCGAACCCCATCGTGATGAAGAAGGGCATGGCCAAGGCTGTTGAGACCGCGGTCGAGGCCATCAAGGCCAACAGCCAGAAGGTCAACGGCACGGACGATATCGCCCGCGTCGGCACCGTCTCCAGCGGCGACGAGTTCATCGGCAAGCTCATCGCCGAGGCGATGGAAAAGGTCAGCGCCGACGGCGTGATCACCATCGAGGAGTCCAAGACCGCCGAGACCTATTCCGAGGTCGTCGAGGGCATGATGTTCGACCGCGGCTATATCACCCCCTACATGGTCACCGATACCGAGAAGATGGAGGCCGTCGTGGACGATGCCTACATCCTCATCACTGACAAGAAGATCTCCGTCATTTCCGACATTCTGCCCATCCTTGAGCAGCTCGTCCAGAGCGGCAAGAAGCTGGTCATCATCGCCGAGGACGTTGAGGGCGAGGCGCTGAGCACCCTGATCGTCAACCGTCTGCGCGGTACGCTGAACGTCGTGTGCGTCAAGGCGCCTGGCTTCGGTGATCGCCGCAAGGAGATGCTGCAGGATATCGCCATCCTGACCGGCGGCCAGGTCATCTCCGAGGAGCTTGGCTACGAGCTCAAGAGCGCGACCGTCGATATGCTCGGCCGTGCGCGTCAGGTCAAGGTCACCAAGGAGAACACCACCATCGTGGACGGCTCCGGCGACAAGCAGGCCATCAAGGACCGCGTGTCTCAGATCCGCGCGCAGATCGCCGTCACCACCAGCGACTACGACAAGGAGAAGCTGCAGGAGCGTTTGGCGAAGCTCGCCGGCGGCGTGGCGGTCATCAAGGTCGGCGCTGCCACCGAGACCGAGATGAAGGAAAAGAAGCTGCGCATCGAGGACGCTCTGAACGCGACCCGCGCAGCGGTCGAGGAGGGCATCGTCGCCGGCGGCGGCACGGCCTACGTCAATGCCGTTCCCGCGGTCGAGAAGCTCATCGGCAAGGTCGAGGGCGACGAGAAGACCGGCGTGAAGATCATCGTCAATGCGCTGCAGGAGCCTGTCCGCCAGATCGCCAAGAACGCCGGTGTGGACGGCAGCGTGGTGCTTGAGAAGATCAAGAGCAGCCGCAAGGTCGGCTATGGCTTCGACGCCTACAAGGAGGTCTACTGCGACATGATCGGCGCCGGTATCGTCGATCCCGCCAAGGTCACCCGTTCCGCGCTGGAGAACGCCGCGTCCGTCAGCTCCATGGTGCTGACCACCGAGGCGCTGGTCGCCGACAAGCCCGAACCTCCCGCACCCGCGGCTCCCGCCGGCATGGGCGGCATGGACGGCATGTACTAAGAGACACCACAAAGCCTTGAAATTGCTTGATTTTTTGAGTGCGCAAAAGCGGATTTACGCCAAACTTACGCCACTTACGCCAAAAATTCAAGCGCATGATAGGGTAATGAAGACCGACACTCACATTTGCGGGTGTCGGTCTTTTTGCACGTGCCGCTATGACCTCGAAACATTGCCAAGGCTGCGAAGGGAAATGCGTTCTATCTCGCAATCGGCATATTCCCCGCGCGATGGAGGATTTGAAGGAATTTTGAGCAATTCGCTATAAAAATCGCCGCCTTTCTCTTGCAATTTTGGGGAAGTATAGTATACTGAACACATCTATAAATGCTATCGGCAAACCTGGCGCAAGCCGGCGGCGCAAAGCTACAGGGACCCATTGGGTCAGCCAGCTGCAATCTGTCTGCGGGAAACCGCCGACTGATTTCCCGTGTTGGTATCGCAGCTTTGCGCATGTAAAGCTGCGGTTTTGCTTTTCCTTTTGCTTTTCCTAAAATCTTGAAAAAGCTTGTAAAAAGGGGTTGACAAGGATGAAACAGGCGCCATATACTGACAGCAGAGCAGAGCAGAGCAGAGCAGAGCAAGTAAAACTCTGCTCATTTGTGTTGCCCGCAGCCCTTTTTATCTGAAATAAAAGACGCTTTCGGCATGGGAAGACCATGCTTTGAAAGCGTCTTTTTTATGCTTCATCCGGCGTATGCACCAAAACATCCTCGACCCGGCAGGAAAGGATATTACACAAGTCATTCAGCGTAGCCGTCGAGATGTTTCGGTTGTGCTTGAGCGAGTCCAATGTGCCGCGGCTGAAGGAGTAATCCTTGATGAGCGTATAGGTCGTAACGCCCTTTCGCCGCATGGTGCTCCAAAGCGGTTCGTAAGAGATAATAAAAACCACCTCACTTGTGATTTTTATTATATTTGCCCGGTCGGGGCTTGAATATTCCCGACATAATGGGTATAATGTGAATATCCAACGAAAAGAATGCAGCGGGGGGCATGTATGAAAATGTCTTTGCGCCAGTATTGCATAGAGCATGGCCGCGACACGCTGCTGCGTGAGTGGGATGCCGCGAGGAACGGCGGCCTGACGCCGTCCGACGTTTCCTTCGGAAGTCATCAAAAGGTATGGTGGCAGTGCTCCAAGGGTCACAGCTGGCAGGCGAAGGTCTACTCCCGTTCGGCGGGCAGTGGCTGTCCGTACTGTACCGGACGCAAAGAAGTGCCTGAGAACTCGCTGGCGATACAGGTTCCTGCCCTTGAGGCTGAGTGGGATGCGGAGAAAAACGCTCCGCTGAAGTTCGCCGACCTGACCATCGGCAGCCACAAAAAGGTCTGGTGGCGGTGCCCTGCGGGACATTCCTACGATTCGGTCGTCAAGAGCCGTGTGCTGGGTACGGGCTGCCCCGTCTGCGCGGGGCGTGTTGTTCTGCCGGACGAAAACTCCCTCGCGGCAAGGTATCCCGCACTTGTTGCCGAATGGGATACCGAGAAGAACGCTCCTCTATTGCCGACGCTGGTCGCCCCAGGAACGGTGAGAAAGGCCTGGTGGCGCTGTCCCAAGGGGCACAGCTACCGTGCCGCCATCTCATCCCGCGCGGGTGGTGGAACAGGCTGCCCATTCTGCGCAGGGCAAAAGGTCATACAGGGCGAAAACGACCTCGCTACCCAATACCCACAGCTCGCCGCGCAATGGGACGCTGCGAAAAACGGCACTCTGACGCCGGAGCTGGTGACTTCCGGCTCCAACCGCCGCGTGTGGTGGCGCTGCGAAAAGGGACATTCCTATCCGGCTGTTATAGCTCACCGCGTGCGGAGTGGAAGCGATTGTCCGTATTGCTCCAACCACAAGGTTCTGCCCGGCTTCAATGACCTCGCGACGATAGAGCCGGTCGTTGCCTCGCAATGGCACCCGACGCGCAACGGCAGCCTTACACCGCAGCAGGTGACGCCCGGCAGCCGCCGCAAGGTCTGGTGGCTCTGCGATAAGGGTCATGCGTGGCGGGCGGTCGTCAACAGCCGCACGGGAAAACAGCGCTGCGGCTGTCCGATCTGCGCGGGCAGACCATTGGACCGATGCACAGCAATTTTAAGTGAACTTCCGGCAGAGCCGGTGAAATAAGTGCCCAAACCGCGGGGAGCCGCGGAAAAAATACAGTAGGAGGACCAAAATGAAACGCAAAATCTTATCCCTCATTCTTGTGTTCGCCATGACAGTTAGTCTGCTCACGGTCGGCACAGGAGCGGTCGAACCGACCTACGGCGACACCGCAGGCCATTGGGCCGAAAGCTCCATCGAACGCTGGAGCGCCTACGGCATCATCCAGGGCAGCAACGGTCAGTTTGACCCCAACGGTCAGCTCACCTGCGCGCAGCTCGCGACCATCCTCGCGAAGCTCCTCAAGCTGCCCGCCGCGAAGGACGCGGGCTTCACCGACAACACGGCGGATGCCTGGTACTATGATGCCATCAACCGCTGCGCGGCTGCCGGCATCCTCAACGGCAACGGTGACGGCACCGTGACGCCCGAAGCGCCCATCACCCGCGAGCGTGCCATGGTCATGCTGGCCCGCGCGCTCGGCATTGAGCCGATCCGCAAGCCCGACCTGACCAAGTACACCGACGCCGCGCAGGTCTCCGCCTACGCGCAGGGCTACGTTGCCGCGCTCATTGAGGCCGGTATCGTGGGCGGCGTGACTGCCGACCAGCTGGCTCCTCAGAACAACATCACCCGCGCAGCCACCGTCACGATCCTTGACCGCGCCATCGGCGTTTACGCGGACAAGGACGGCATGACCGTCAACGCCAAGGACGGCGAACTCGTTCTCGTCGTGGCGAAAAATGTCAAGGTGATCAACGCGCCCGAGGGCACCAAAATCGTAGTCGCGGACGGCGCGACCGGCCTGACCGTCAACGGCAAGTCCGTCTCCGACGACCAGACCTACATCGTCCCCAAGACCGAACCTGCTAAGCCGTCCAGCGGCAGTTCCGGCGGTTACAGCCACAGCCACAGCTATACGGAAACCATTACCACGCCTGCTACCTGTACAGCAGATGGCGAAAAGAAACTCACCTGTTCCTGCGGTGATACCAAGACCGAAGTTATCCCTGCGCTCGGTCATGATGTTAACGGCGTCGCTTATATACCGAATGGCGATGCTCATCTCCGCCATTATCAGGAGTGCAAGCGCTGCAAAGAAAAGATTTTTGCAGACTGCACCTATGAAATGACTCCCGGTGAAACGGAAGATACCTACAAGTGCTCTGTCTGCGGCGATACATACAGAGTTGCAAAAGACTCTGCTGTTCGTATCGGCGAGGCCGGTTATACGACCTTGGGTGCTGCGCTCGAGGCAGCAACGGAGGGCAACAATACCATCGTTCTGCTCAAGGACCTTGAGGTCGCCGCTCAAATCAACGTCACCAAGAGCGTAACCATCGAGGGCGCAGGCCATACCATCAAGGCCAACAATGCAAGCTGGCTGACCGAAAATTCCAACAAGCATCTGCTGAACATTCAGAATACTTCCAACGTTACTGTCCAGAACCTTACGCTGGACAGCAACAAGCAGGCTTGCGGCAATCAGGCTTTTAACGCCACAGACGTCACCTTTACCAATGTGACGATGAAGAATAGCCTGAACGCCGGTCTGCTTGTCAATCGCTCTGAAGTTACCGCCAATGGCCTGACCACCTCCGATAATGTTTGGGGCGGTGTCAATGTGGACCCGAAGGCCGATAATGACAAGCTGCATTTCACTCTGACTGGCAATTCCAGTCTCGGTGAGCCCATGCAGATTTGGGCAGAAAAGGTCAACGGCCCCGCTGTCGTCACCGCCACGGGGTATTACTGCCACCTTATCAAAGACGAAAAGAATAGAGAATTTTATGCGTGGAGCACCTCTGTCAGCGACACCGCTGTGGCGAAGGTCAAGGTCGGAGAGGTCGATGTCTATTACACCTCTCTGGAGAAGGCCCTGAGCGAGACCACCGGCACGGTTGAAATCACTCTGGTCAAGGACGCCACTCTCGATTCTGGTGCAACTGGGATCCCGCAGGAGCAGACAAGAAATATCACGATTACCGGCACCAAGGATATTACACTTGCTCTAAAAAATACTGCCCCCGGTTCCGAGGGATCGTTGAACTATCAAGATGGCGCCAATCTCTCTTTCAATGGCATCACCGTTGACGCGAGCAAAATCGCAGGCATCTGCGCACGCGGCGCTACTGTCACCTTTGAAAACTGTGTCTTTAATACCGAGTTGAAGCAGACCATTGCGAATAAGTTCGTATTCACCGGCTGCACCTTTACGCAGCCCGTTTCTCAGGTCGGTTACGGCTGTAAGGAAGTTCTTTTCGACAACTGCAAATTCAGCACCAACGGTTACGGCATCAAGATTTACAGTGAAGGCAGCACGCCTGTCGATCTGACTGTGAAGAACTGCGCCTTTAAGAACACCGACGGCGCGGCCAAGTCTGCAATTTTCCTCGACCACATCATTGACGGCATCAGCTACAGCATCAATGTTGAGAAATGCACCTTTGAAGGCTTCACATCTGAGCCGACCCCGAACGATAATAAATGGGCAACCAGAGTGATTGTCTCCGACAGCTTTGTGAAATCCGGCGACCAGTATGTGTTCTCCTATCAGACTGGCGCGGAAGGCGGCAGCTATCACAAGATTTTGACCGCACAGCAGTTGGTCGTTAAGATCGATGGTAAGGACCAGGTTACAGCGAAGGTCGATACCTATCAAGCACTGAAGGACGCCATTGGCTTTCTTGGCAAAACCGACCTCACACTTGATATTACAGCGAACGTCACCGTTCCCGAGGGCGAAACCTGGACGCCGATTAGCGTAGATGGCAGCCAGGGCAACGGCACGTTGACCATCAACGGCAACGGCCACAAAATCGTTGGGCTGAACGCGCCGCTGGTCGCGAACACCTGGGCGGGCAAGTCCAACTGCATCATCAAGGGCCTGACGCTGGAGAACGCCAATATCGTCGTTGACGAAAACGATGCTAATGGAAATGTCGGTGTCGGTGCGTTCATTGGTCAGCCTTGCGCCTCCCAGATTATCACTCTTGAAAACTGCAACCTGGTCAATTCCACTGTCAAGGGCGGACACTGGGCGGGCGGCCTGATTGGTGTATCCGGCGGCTACAACGGCACGGACGGACCCGTCTTTGAGAATGTGACCATCAAGAACTGCTCCGTCACAGGCAGCACCATCGAGTCCAAGGGCTCCGTCGGCGCCATCATCGGTCATGCTGCATGGGACAGCGCAACCCGCGTGGATATCACCGGTTGCACGGTGACCGGCAACACCGTCAAGAGCACCGGCAGCTCCAACGACAAGGCCGGCTCCCTGATGGGAACGGTCGGCTGCGCCGGCAGCAATCAGGTCAATAGCGATTTGGAACCCCATGCCGAGCCAGGCGTGTTTGTGACCAACTGCACGGTGAACGACAACAACGTGACCTCCAACACCACAACCATCACGGAGGTCTATGGCCGTCAGGGTTCGACGGGCGGCAAGCTCGTTGTTGACGGCGTGACAAAGTGCCAGTAACACAACACAGTATATACACATCCAAGCGCCCGCGCGGTTTCGCGCGGGCGCTTGTCCTTTTTCTCCCAATACTTGACGGGTACGATGGAACCTGCTATACTTTCCTCATCAAAGGCTGCGTGAAAGCCCGCCGTTTCGGATCATGGGGCGGCAGAGTGGACACAGGAACAGCTTTTGGTGCGCGACGGCCTGCTCCCCGGCGTCATGACGGGACATGAGTGCATCCGGGAATTGTAGATTGGCCGTGCGTGATAGGGTGGAATTGTCATTCGGCATATTCTCGCTGAAATGACCTTAATGAGAGGAAATAAGCTGTCAGGCGTGCGGGGGAGGCGAACCCCTGCCTATGCGTCGGGCAAGTCTGAAACCGGTATTTTCCCGAATTGGCTGTACTTGCGGTCGGCATTGCCGTTTGCAGGTACACACTTTGAGCCAAATGTGAAGCGCTTGTCCTGTGGGCGATGGGCGGCGTTAGCGTTTTTGCATGATCCGCAGGATGAGGCGAACCAAGCCCGCTGTCACACGAGGGCACGGCTCACGCAGGCTGTGTAACGCCAGTGATACCTTGACTGATTTTGGGGAAAGGGGAAAGTATGCCCTTTTCCAAGGAAAGTGTATGAGAATAGTAGTTTTTAGACTACCAAATTGATGAAGTACGACTTTGAAGAAAGCCGTGCTTTTTTCTATCCTTTTTGAAAATATGACGGTATAAGTTGGCCTGCTGCCGGAGGGGCAATACCCATCGGTAACTCATTTCGCAGGAGGTGGTGCGTATGGTGATTTGCTGCTCTTTTCCCAGCACTTACAGCAATCCCCTTTTTCCCCGCATACTCAGCACCTCCGGCGGTTGGGCCAACAAATGAAGAAAACAAAGGTTTGCGTGACTTTAGGAACGGAATGGAACTTCCTTGTTCTGTTCTTCCAGACCGAGGCCATCTGAATTAAGCGATACAACCTCATTCGGGCTGTACACAGATTATTATGCACGCAGAGTAGGACTGTCTCAAAACAAGCTGTCTGTTTGCGCGAGAATGAGTCAATCAAGGTTAAATAAGATCGTGAACGAAACCATTCAGAACGTCCCTGTGAAAACGCTGGTGAGCCTCTGTCTGGTTCTGAGATTGAACGAGGATGAAGCCGTGGATTATTTGGCAAGGTGTGAAAGAGCGTTTTCCCCGGCAAAGCCTGTCCACCAATGCTATTTGGAGCTGATCCGGCTTTACTCACAAGCAGAACAGAATTACAGAGGTGTATCAAACGAAGAATTGCAAGCAGTCTTGAACGAGGCAGATGATTATTTAATAGCGAAAGGCTTTCCGGCGCTGCCGGACTGCAATCTGTAAAGGTGAGGCAGAGGACAAAAGTTATTCCATTGCGGAATAAGTATTGTCCTCCGCCTTTTGTTATTCTATCCCTGCAATCTGGATTGCTTCATTCCTACCAACCCAGCGGCGTCCGATCAACGCTGCACGGTACACTTATGAAAGGAACAGGTATTACCCATGTTGAATATTCGCGATCTTCGGATCGACCCCGCCTCGCTGGGGACAAAGAAGCTGTTGGTGGATGTTGCGCCGGCGTATGAGTATAAAGATGGCAAGCGCACGGATACCGTGACCGGCTATCGCTATATCGTTGCGCTGCCTGCACACAGCCTTGAGAAAATCGGTGTCCGCATTGACGGTAAGCAGCTCATGGAAAAGCCGGAAGGCTTTATTGAGGTCGAGTTTGCCGACCTTGAGGTGACCGCTTATGAGTCTCAAGGGCATGTCCAGCTCACCGCAAAGGCCACCGGCATTTCTACCGTCAGGAAAAATTGACGGTCGCAACCGGGCGGCCAGGGCGCAGCAGACGGGGAACAGATATTTTCCATCAAGGAAAATATCCCCCGGCGGCAGCGCCAGCGCCGCCCCGCTGCCCCACGGTAAGTATTACCGTGGGGCAGCAAGGTAGCGGTAGCAAAGAAAGGAGACCATGACATGGCTGCACAAGACCCACAAAGCCGCAGATGGTCGTTGACCATCAACAATCCAAAAGACTGCGGCCTTGACCATGATACGATCATCGAAAGGCTGCATCTGTTTCATCCAAGGTATTTTTGCCTCGCAGACGAGATTGGCGAGAGCGGGACCTATCATACGCATATCTATCTGTTTTCCCATTCTCCGATTCGATTCAGTACCATAAAGAACCGCTTTCCACCTGCTCACATCGAAAAGAGCATGAAAGGCTCCGTGGCAAATAGAGATTACATCACCAAAAGCGGGAAATGGGCTGACACGAAAAAGGTGGAAACCTCTGTCGAGGGAACCTTCTTTGAGTTTGGTGACATTCCCACAGAAGCCGAGGAGGATTCCCCCTCCATGTATGCCCTCATGGGCTGTGTGGAACAGGGTATGACCAATGCCGAAATCATTCGGCAGAAGCCGTCCTATGCATTTCGGCTCAAGGGCATTGACGAGATGCGGGATACCCTGCAGGCAGAGCGGTATATCAAGGAAAATCGAGCCGTTCAGGTGCTTTATTTCTATGGTGACAGCGGAACCGGAAAGACGCGAAGCATTTTTGCATCCCACAAGCCAGAGGACATCTGCCGTATTACCGATTACGGTGGCAAAAATGGCACGAAATTCGATGCCTACCACGGACAGCCCGTGTTGGTGTTTGAAGAATTTCACAGTCAGATCCCAATTGCCGCCATGCTCAATTATTTGGATATTTACCCTTTGCAGCTCCCAGCGCGATACCACGACCGCACGGCCTGCTATACCACTGTCTACATCACTTCCAATATCTCTTTGGACGAACAGTATACGGAAGTTCAGCGCTCTGAGCTGGAGACGTGGCGGGCATTCCTGCGGCGTATCGGCTGCGTGAAGGAGTTTCGCAAGGGTAAACCGCCGAGGGAGGTGCCTTTCCATGACAAGAGAAGATAAGAAAAAAATCGAGCGCCGCGCCTATTGGCATGACCTCCTTCGTCAGCTTCGCGGTACCCCTGATTTTCCGGCCAAGCTTTTCTTCCTTGCGCTTTTTCTTGTTGGCGCTGTGTACGTTGCCACAAAGCAGGCCATATTGCGCGAACAGGTGAAGCATATCGAGTTAATTTCCCCCATTCTCAAGGCCGCAATGGAACACGCTGTAACAGCCTATTTGTTTGTTGGAGGTCTGGCACTGCTGACGCTCCTGCTCTATCCCTTTGGCAGACGAGCAGCGAAAGACCAGCTTCAATGTATCGGCCTCATAAACCACGCGGGGATGCCGCCCGATTTGCTCCGCAAGCGCCGCGACAAGGATAATCCCCGTGTCACAATATGGGAGTTCCGCAACCAGAGCATCCCTCTACAAGAATGGGAAAAGAAATGCCTTGCCATCGAAACGGCGCTGGGAATCACCATTGTCAAGCTGGCCTACGCCAAGGGCAAGAGTCGTGTGCTGGTGTATTCTGTCTCTGCTGATGACGATTTGCCGGAAGTTCTGAAATGGAAAGACAGCTATCTTTCCCCTAAGAGCTTTGTGCTGGTGTTGGGGGAAAGCTACACCGGCCCTGTGACAGTCAACCTCGCGCACATTCCGCATATCCTCTTAGGAGGTTCCACGGGCAGCGGCAAGAGCGTCCTGCTGAAACTGCTGCTCATGCAGGCGCTCCATAAGGGCGCAGAGGTCTACATTGCCGACTTCAAAGGCGGCGTGGACTTTCCCAAGGTCTGGCATGAGAAATGCCGGATGTGCTTCACGGAGGAAGATTTGTGCGATACCCTCGACCAGCTCGCGGCGGTACTGGAACACCGCAAGAGCGCGTTCAAGGCGCTGGGCTGTCCAAACATCGACGCCTACAACGAAACCGCAGAGCAACCCATTCAGAGGCTTGTATTCGCCTGTGACGAGGTGGCGGAGATGTTGGACAAGACCGGAGCCGACAACGAGCGGAAGAAGCTACTGGCGCAAATTGAAAGCAGGCTGTCCACCATCGCGCGGCAGGGGCGGGCGTTTGGTATCCACCTTATTCTTGCCACGCAGAGACCGGATGCAACGATCATCCCCGGCCAGATACGCAACAACATGGATTTCCGTGTTTGCGGCAGGGCGGACAGCGTACTTTCGCAAATCATACTCGACAACACCAGCGCCGCCGAACAGATACCCAAGGATGCGCGTGGCCGTTTCATCACCGGAGATGGCACGGTATTTCAAGGCTATCTGTTCGACGAGGAGCAGCTGTGAGGTGATCCTCGTGGCGGTCAATAGTGTCCCTGTATGGGAAAAAGCAAATCTTAACCTTGAGGAAGCTGCTGCCTACTTTGGAATCGGCATCAACAAACTGCGAGATATGACAAACGAGAATAACTGCCCGTTTGTACTGTGGAACGGGAACAAACGCCTTATTAAGCGTAGAGCATTTGAAAGGTTTTTGGATTCGTCCTATTCGATATAAAAATAAGTGGAAAGCGCGTGTGGGGTATGGTATACTAATACAAACCCTACATGCGCTTTTCGCTGGAAAGGAGTAATTGAGATTGTCTGAAAAGCGCAAAGATAGCAAGGGTCGCGTTTTGAAGGACGGCGAGAGCCAGAGAGCAAACGGCACCTATGACTATCGTTATACCGATATACACAAGAAACGACGTTGTATTTACGCCAAATCCCTGACAGAGCTGCGGAAGAAAGAGGACGAGCTGCGGCGCGACATGGCGGATGGCATTGACTATGCAGCGGGCGAAATGACCGTGGCGGAGTTGGTTGATCGCTACATGAACCTGAAACGGGGCTTGAAGCAAAACTCCCTGCGGTCGTATGGTTCTGCGGTCAAGCGGATTCATGCCGACCCATTCGGGCAGAAGCCGATCAAGACTGTAAAGCTATCCGACGCAAAGGGCTGGCTTGTGTTCCTGCACGACAGCGGCATCAAGCAAAACACCATCGGTGTGTTGCAAAGCGTCGTCAGACCGGCGTTTGAAATGGCGGTGGATGATGACATCATCCGCAAGAATCCGTTCAAGTTCAAGCTGTCCGACGTGGTGCCGAAGGATGCTTATGTGCGCGACGCGCTGACCAAGGAGCAGCAGGAAAAATATCTGCAATTCGTGCAGGACTGCGGCGGGAATTACTATGATGACATTGTGATCCTGCTTGGAACCGGCTTGCGCGTGAGCGAGCTATACGGCCTGACACGGGCAGATATTGATTTCGACCGGCGCTGTATCCATGTGCGGCGGCAGTTGTGCCGAACGGCGGAGAAGCCCTATTTCGTCACACCGCCAAAAACCAAAAGCGGCATCCGAAATGTCCCCATGACGGACGCGGTTTACATGGCGCTGATGCGAGTGGTGAAAGCCAGAACACACCCTAAGGTGGAATTGTTGGTGGACGGTCACAGCGGATTCCTCTTTCTGGACAAGTCCGGGATGCCGAAGGTCGCTATGCACTTGGAGAACTATATGCGAGGTCTGCAAGCGCGATTTGAAAAGGCATACGGCAAGCCTGTCCCTCGGATCACGCCTCATGTGCTGCGGCATACCTTCTGCACCAACGTTCAGCAGGCTGGGCTTGATGTTAAAAGTCTGCAATACCTGATGGGACATTCCAACGCCAGCGTGACGCTGGATGTCTACACCCACAGCAGCTTTGATTCTGTCGAGAGAGCCTTTGAACAGATTGCCAGCAGCCTATAATTTTCATTGTACGAAGTTGGCTGGCTTACGCCACAACTTACGCCAATTCCCTGCCGAGTGGCGTAGATTTGCGTAGAAATATGTGAATTTTCTTAAAATCAAGGAGACTTCAAAAAGCGGCTCAAAGCATTGATAACTCTACGAAAATCTACGTTTTCCGTTATATTCGTTTTGCTTCAAAAAGTTGCGATTCTGAAGGACGGCATGTACTAAGAGACACCGTAAAGCAGCCACGATAAACAAAACCCCCGACGCCCATTTGTACGGGCGTCGGGGGTTTTCTGCTGTCACTTTACCGGTAGTCGTTTGCCTGCGTGAACACCGGCGGCCAGCAGGGCAGCGGCTCGGCGGCGAACTTTCGTTTGAAGTCACAATAGCCGCCGCCCATGCAGGTGTGCTCCCGGAACAGCGGCGCGCCGAGGATGCCGAACATCACGCGGACGAATCTCAGCACAGGCCGAGACAATGGCGCAGCTCGCCGACGCTGTAGAGCGAGCCCCACGCGCAGACGGCGTCCTCGGGACCCGCGAGAGCGAGCGCGGCGTCCAGCGCCTCGCCGATGGAGGCGTGCGCCTCGGCGGGGACGCCCTGCGCGCGGACCCACGCGGCCAGCTCGTTTTCATCCTTGGCACGCTCGCTTTCGGGGCGGACGGTGACGATGGCCTTGGCCAGCGGAAGGACCTCGCCGACCATGCTCTGCCAGTCCTTATCGGCGAGCACGCCGATGAGGAAGATGAGCTTTTTTTCGCCGTAGAGCCCGCGCAGCGAGGCGGCAAGCGCCTGCGCGCATTGCGGGTTGTGCCCGCCGTCGATGATGAGATCGGGGCGGCGGCGCACCAGCTCCAGCCGCCCGGGCCAGCGTGCGGCGGCGAGTCCGTGCGCGACGGCGTCGGCGGAGATATTCCAGCCCTGCGCGCGCAGCGCGTCCACCGTGTCGAGCACGGTCATGGCGTTGCGGAGCTGATAGTCGCCGAGCAGCGGCAGGAGCAGCGGCGCGCTGCCGCGGTAGGTGAAGCGCTGTCCGTCGAGACCGGACGAGAGCAGCGTGAGCTGCGAGGCATCCGTGACGGTGAGCGGGATCTCCTTTTCCGCACAGACGCGGGCAACGACCTCCCCCACCTCGCGGCTCTGACCGTAGAGCACGGCGCGGCAGCCGGGCTTGAGGATGCCGGATTTCTCCGCGGCGATGGCGGCGAGGGTGCTGCCGAGGATGGCGGTGTGCTCCAGCCCGATGTTGGTGATGACCGCCGCCTCAGGCGCGGGAATGACGTTGGTGGAGTCCAGCCGCCCGCCGAGACCGACCTCGACCACGACGAGGTCACAGCCGGCCTCTGCGAACCAAAGAAAGCCGATGGCGGTCATCAGCTCAAACTCGGTCGGATGCTCCGGAAGCGTGTCCGCTGCGGCGAGCACGCGCTCCGCGAGGCGGTCAAGCGCCGCATCGGGGATGGGCGCGCCGTTCACCTGAAAGCGCTCGTTGAAGCGGTAGAGGTGCGGCGAGGTGAACAGTCCCGTGCGGTATCCCGCCGCCGCGAGAACGGAGGCGAGCATCGCGGCGGTCGAGCCCTTGCCGTTCGAGCCGGTGATGTGGACGAATTTGAGGGCTTTTTCGGGGTTTCCCAGCGCGGCGAGCAGAGCGCGGGTGCGCTCCAGCCCCGGCTTGCGGTCAGTCCATGCGTAGGCGTGGACGCGAGCGGCGACGTCTTCTCCGGTCATGCAGCTCCCTCCCTCAGCGGTACATCTGCGCAAGCATCAGCTTCGCGCTGCCCTCGACGGTGAGCTGCGCGGGCGCGTCCTCGATCAGGGCGCTTTCGTGCGCGGCGAGCGTCAGCGTTTCCGTGCCCGCGCGGAGCGTGACGCTTCCCTCGCCGCAGAAGAGCAGAGCTGTTTCGCCTGCGTGGAGGGCGAGCGTTTCCGTGCCGTGCGGAAAATGCGCGGTGACGCAGCCGCGGCACTGTCCGCGGCGCAGCATGAGGTTGAAGTCCGTGCAGCGGCCCCAGGAGTGGGTATCGTCTGCGCCGGAGAAATCGTGGATCTCGTAGGGGTGGAGCGTCAGTCGTTCCCCGCCGTTGTGCGCGAGGACCATATCGCCGCGCAGCGTGGAGATCACGCGGTCATAGGCGGGCAGGGGCGTGAAGTCGGACTCGTCGAGCTCGACGGTCGCGGAGCTCAGCCGCCAGAGAAAATCGCGGTCGGCATACACCGCGCCCTTCGGCGCGATGGCGAGCTGGGTGGTCGCGCCGCCGGACCACTGCGTGGTGACGTAATCGGCGAGGGTCAGATGGGTGAGCGTCATAAAAGGACCTTCTTTCTGTCGAAAAGGCTTCGGTACGATGATACCGAAGCCTTTTGCGTTTGGCAAGATAAATTTTAGCCGTCGATCAGCTTGACGATCTCGGCGTAGCACTCGTCCGCCAGAGGCAGCGCGTGCGCGAGCAGCTTCTCGCCGCGGGCGCGGTACTCGGCGGCGAACTCCTGATCCTTCAGCGAGCCGACGTTGATGAGCACGTTGAGCCACGCGCCCTGAATACCGGCCTTGAGGGAGAGGAACGCAACGCCCAGGTCGCTCGCGGAGGTGTCGTTGAAGCGACCGAGCAGGGAGTGGGCGAGGGTGAGAGTCTCGTCGATGAGTTCCATCATCTCCATGGGCGTCTTGGTGCAGCCCTTGAGACCGTTCTGGATGGCGGCGGAGCGCTCAGCCTTCTGCTCGTCGGTGTCCTTGGGCATACCGAAGGCGGCGGAGACGACGTTGAACGCGTCGGTGTCGCGGTCCATCACGTCGAGCAGACGGGTCTTGAGCTCGTTGCCCTTGGCCTCGACCTCGGCGGCGTGCTCGGCGTACTCAGCGTACTTCTTGCGGCCCTGGGTCAGACCGCCGACCATGGCGGTCAGCGCGGCGCCGATGGCGCCGTAGAGCGCGGCGCAGGAGCCGCCGCCCGGCGCGGGCGCGTCGGAGGAAACGATGTCGGCAAAGCCGGTAACGGTCAGTTCAGCAAGTTTCATAAAATTCAATGTCCTTCCTTGTGGCATTTCGCGCCCGCAGGCGCGAAACAAAGTGGGATTGTCGCGGAGGGCGCTCGCGCGCGTCCGCAGCGACACCTTGCAGTGCACGGCGCGGTGAGCGCCGCGCGCTGAAGCCTTTCTCAAAAAAGCGGCATAACCGCTTTTTTGAAGCTTTTACTCCATGTCGATGAGGTGATACTCCATGACTTGCTTCTTGCAGTCGAAGTCCTTGGCCTTGAGGTAGAACTCGGCGCAGTCGATGAGCGCCTTGGCGGGAGTCAGACCGACGATCTCGCTCTCGATGACGCGGGTGCCGTAGCGCTCGGCCAGAGCCTTGATCATTTCATAGGTGACGTAGAGCGGGGTATCCTCATAGTTGACCATGTTCATGGAGACCTGCGCGATGCCGCGGTCCTCGAGCATGAAGCCCATGGCCTTGCAGCTGCGGAAGCCGCCGGAGGAGCCGCGGATGACCTTGGCGATCTTCTTGGCGACCTCAACGTCGCTGGTCTCGAGGTTGCAGTTGAACGCGACGAGCGGCATACGGGCGCCGATGGCGGTGATGCCGGCGGTGGGGTGGATCTTGCGCTCGCCGTAGTCGGGAGCCCACTCGGGCTGCAACAGCTTCTCGGGCATACCCTCGAACTCGCCCTTGCGGCAGGTGGCAAGGTTGCGGCGCTCGGGACGGGTGGCGCTGTCCTCATACAGGAAGGAGGGGACCTTCAGCTCGTCCCAGATGCGCTGAGCGACGCGCTTGGACATCTCGACGGCTTCCTCCACGGTCACGTCCATCTGGGGGACGAAGGGGATGACGTCGGTCGCGCCCATGCGCTTGTGCTCGCCGTGGTGCTTGTTCATGTCGATGCGCTCGGTGGCGACCTTCGTGAGCTGGAAGGCGACCTCCTCGATGGCCTCGGGGGAGCCGATGAGGGTGAAGACGCAGCGGTTGTGGTTGCCGTCGGTCTGGGCGTCGAACAGGGTGCAGCCGGGGACGCTCTGCGCGGTCTTAACGAGCTCGTTATAGGTGGCCTCGTCCTTTTCCTTGGAGCAGCTGAAATTGGGGATGCATTCGATCAGTCGTGCCATGATAAGTTTCCTCCGTTTTTGTCAGGTCAGACAATTTCCAACCTGTATTTTGATGCTTACGCTGTCATTATACCGTGTGCCCGGGCGGGCGTAAACAGGTTTTCTTTCTCTTTTGTTTCGGGGCGCTTAATTTTTTTAAGTAAAGCCGCGCCGGTCAGGATTCCGCGATGAAGCGCTGCACGCAGGGCGCGCCCTGCACGTCGTCGCTCCAGACGAGGACAGGGTAGGACTTGGCGGGGATGCCGCGCAGAGGCTTAGCGTAGATGCCGGAGTTCGGGTGCGTCTCGACGATGGAATGCGGCAGAAAGCTGATGCCGAAGCCCGAGCGCACGAGCTGCATCGCCATGGGCGTATCGTAGCACTGGCAGGGCACGTTCGGCTCAAAGCCGCTGCGGCGGCACTCCTTCATCAGATAATCGTTGTAGCCCCAGAGATCGTCCGAGCGCAGCAGGCACATCGGCACGCCGCGCAGCCGCTCGATGGGCACGGCATCCAGCTCCGGCGCGGGATCGGTCGCGGCGGTCATGATGAGCTCCAGCGCGTCCTCGCCGAGGATGCGCTCGTGCAGGCTGCCGGACTCCTGCGTGGAGCGGCGGAGAAAGAGGACGTGCAGCTCGCCGCGATCCAGGTCGTTCAAAAGGTCCTGCGGGGAACCGAGACGGATGTAGAATTCGACCTTGGGATAGCGGGCGTGGTACGCCTCCAAATAATGCAGGGCATAGGGCATGGCGGAGTAAATGACGCCGACGTTGATGCGCCCGCCCTCGCCGGCACCGATGCTGCGGACGTTTTCCTCCACGCGCCGGAGATTGAGAAAAAGCGAGCGGCTCTGGCGGTAGAGGGCTTGCCCGGCCTCGGTGAGCTTCATGCCGCGGCTCTCGCGGGCGAAAAGCTGCACGCCGAGCTCGGCTTCAAGCTGGGCGATCTGGCGTGAGATGGGCGGCTGGGCAACGTGCAGGGCGCGGGCGGCGGCAGAAATGCTGCGCCCCTCCGCGACCGCGCAGAAGTATTCAAGCTGGCGAATGGTCATGAGAAGGCGCCTCCTGACAAGCTATACTAAAAAAGTATGATAACAATACAATAGAAGTTCTTTTCATTATAGCAGCTTCTTGCTATAATGCAAGATGTAAAGCAAATTGCACAAGATTCTTTTGAGATAAAACCGAAAATTGAGAGAAATCGAAAAATTTTAGAAAGTGAGGAACACCCCATGATCAATCTCGCTGACGAAGCCATGACGATCAAGCTGGACTACGATCTTCCCGAGTACCCGAAGATGGAATCCTGCTATCGCCGCGCACCCCGCCGCGAATCCCACCTGACCGAGGCCGATAAGGCGCTCGCCATCAAGAACGCTCTGCGCTACATCCACCCCGACCATCACGAGCAGATGGCCAAGGAGTTCGCCGCCGAGCTCGAGGAGCACGGCCGCATCTACGGCTACCGCTTCCGTCCCGAGGGCAAGCTCTACGGCAAGCCCATCGACGAGTACAAGGGCAAGTGCATCGAGGGCCGCGCCATTCAGGTCATGATCGACAATAACCTCGACTTTGATGTCGCGCTCTATCCCTATGAGCTGGTCACCTACGGCGAGACCGGTCAGGTCTGCCAGAACTGGATGCAGTACCGCCTCATCAAGAAGTACCTCGAGGAGCTGACCGACGAGCAGACGCTGGTCGTCATGTCCGGCCATCCTCTGGGCCTGTTCCACTCCCATAAGATGGCGCCCCGTGTCATCATCTCCAACGGCCTGATGGTCGGCACCTTCGACGATCAGGAGAACTTCAACCGCGCCGCCGCGCTCGGCGTCGCCAACTACGGCCAGATGACCGCGGGCGGCTGGATGTACATCGGCCCCCAGGGCATCGTCCACGGCACGTTCAACACGCTGCTCAACGCCGGCCGTCTCAAGCTCGGCATCCCCAACGACAAGGACCTCGCCGGCCGTCTGTTCATCTCCGCGGGCTTAGGCGGCATGAGCGGCGCGCAGGGCAAGGCTGCCGAGATCGCCGGCGCCGCGTCCATCATCGCCGAGGTCGACGATTCCCGTATCGACACCCGCTACACCCAGGGCTGGGTCAGCCACCGCACCGACTCCCTCGAGGAGGCGACCAAGATCGCCCTCGAGCATCAGAAGGCGGGCAAGCCCTGCGCCGTTGCCTACTGCGGCAACATCGTCGATCTGCTCGAGTACCTCTATGAGCACAACGTTCACGTTGACCTCATGAGCGACCAGACCTCCTGCCACGTTCCCTACGACGGCGGCTACTGCCCGCAGGGCCTCACCTTCGCCCAGCGCACCGAGATGCTGGACAAGGACCCCGAGGGCTTCCGCAAGCTCGTTGACAAGACGCTGCAGCATCACTATGAGATGATCTGCAAGTTCCACGAGCGCGGCACCTACTTCTTCGACTACGGCAACAGCTTCCTCAAGGCCGTGTACGATACCGGCGTGAAGAGCATCTGCAAGAATGGCGAGAACGACCTCGACGGCTTCATCTTCCCGTCCTACGTCGAGGATATTCTCGGCCCCTGCCTGTTCGACTTCGGCTACGGCCCGTTCCGTTGGTGCTGCCTGAGCCGCAACCCCGAGGACCTGCACAAGACCGACATGGCGGCCGCCGAGTACATCAAGGCGCACAACCGCCGCTATCAGGACTACGACAACTACGTCTGGGTCCGCGACGCGGAGAAGAATAAGCTGGTCGTCGGCACCCAGTGCCGCATCCTCTATCAGGATGCCATGGGCCGCATGAACCTCGCGCTCAAGTTCAACGAAATGGTCCGCAACGGCGAGATCGGCCCCGTCATCCTCGGCCGTGACCATCACGATACCGGCGGAACCGACGCGCCCTTCCGTGAGACCAGCAACATCAAGGACGGCTCCAACATCATGGCCGAGATGGCGACGCAGTGCTACGCGGGCAACGCCGCGCGCGGCATGAGCTACATCGCGCTGCACAACGGCGGCGGCACCGGCATCGGCCGCGCCATCAACGGCGGCTTTGGCATGGTGCTCGACGGCTCCGAGCGCGTCGATACCATCCTGCGTATGTCCATGCCTTGGGATACCATGGTCGGCGTGGCCCGCCGCAGCTGGGCGCGCAATGAGAACGCCATGACCACCGTGGCCGAGTACAACAAGATGTACGAGGGCCAGGATCACATCACCATGCCGTACCTCGCGGACGATGCTCTGTGCGAAAAGGTCGTCAAGGAATACCTCGACTAAAAAATAAAATCAAAAAGGGGCATAGCAATATGCCCCTTTTTGTGTTATTATCAAAGAAACAAGTCCCTTTACCGTAAGAAAGGAACCGCTTTTATGAAAAAGTTACTGGTCAAAAACATCGGCCTGCTCGCAACGCCCGAGGGCAAAAGCGCCCATCGCGGCAGCGAGCAGGGGAAGATCAAATTCTTCAAGGACGCATGGGTGCTCATTGAGGACGGCGTGATCGCCTCCGTCGGCACCGGCGAGGCTCCCGCAGCCGCGGGGGCGGAGATCGTCGACGCTGAGGGAAAGCTCGTCACGCCGGGCCTCGTGGACGCCCATACGCACCTTATTTTCGGCGGCTGGCGGCAGAATGAGCTCGGTATGAAGCTGCACGGCAAGACCTACCTCGAAATTCAGAACGCCGGCGGCGGCATCCAGTCCACCACCAACGCCACGCGCGGAGCCACCGAGGAGGAGCTGACCGCCAAGGCGGCGAAGGCGCTCGACGAGATGATGGCCTTCGGCACGACCACCTGCGAGGCCAAGAGCGGCTACGGTCTTGCCACCGAGCATGAGCTCAAGGCGCTGCGTGTGATCCGCGACCTCGACGAGCAGCACCCGATGGACATGGTCGCGACCTTCATGGGCGCGCACCTTGTGCCCGCCGAGTACAAAGCCAACCGCGCCGAGTACATCCGCCTTGTGTGCGAGGAGATGATGCCGCTCGTTAAGGAGCAGGGCATCGCGAAGTTCTGCGACGTGTTCTGCGAGGCCGACACCTTTACGGTGGAGGAGTCCCGCCAGGTGCTCGAGGCGGGCCTCAAGTACGGTCTGCGTCCCAAGATCCACGCCGACGAGATCGAGGCCATCGGCGGCAGCCAGCTCGCCGGCGAGCTGGGAGCGATCTCCGCGGAGCATCTGATCGTCTGCCCGCCCGCGGGCATCGAGGCGATGGCAAAGGGCGGCGTGATCGCCTGCCTTCTGCCCGCGACGAGCTTCAACCTCGGCGCGGTGTTCGCGCCCGCGCGCGACATGGTGAACGCGGGTGTGCCCGTCGCGATGGCGACGGACTTCAACCCCGGCTCCTGCCCGTGCCTGAATATGCAGTTCGTCATCAACCTCGGCTGCCTGAAGTATCGGCTCACGCCCGAGGAGGTGCTGACCGCCGTAACGCTCAACGGCGCGGCAGCCATCGACATGGCTGACAAGGTCGGTACGGTCGAGGCGGGCAAGCTCGGCGACCTCGTCATCTGGGACGCGCCGGATCTGGACTACATCTGCTACCGCTTCGGCAGCAACCTTGCCAAGAAGGTCATCAAGCGCGGCCGCGTGATGTAAGGGCAAAGAGGGAGAAAGAGAGAAAGCTATGGATCGAACCGATTATCAGATCCTCAATATCCTACAGGCGGACAGCCGCTGCACTCTGCGCCACATCGGCGACCAGGTGGGGCTGACGCCGCCCGCCGTCTCCGAGCGCATCCGCCGCATGGAGGAATGCGGCGTGATCCGCAGCTACCGCATCGACATCGACCGCACGCGGCTGGACTGCAACATCACGGGCTTTATCTCCGTGTCGCTCGAGCCGGAGAAGTACGCCGCGTTCTGTGTCTTCTGCGAGCAGAGTCCCGCAGTCATCAGCCACCACCATGTGATCGGCGTGTTCAACGCACTGCTCCAGTTCGCCGTGCGCGACACGAAGGAGCTGGACGCGCTGCTCGCCGAGATCAAGACCTACGGCGACTCCCGCACGTCGGTAGAGCTTAAGACGCTCTTTGACATCAAGGAGATCCCGCTGCCGTAAGAAAAGAGAACAAAAGCGTCCCGCCGACGGCGGGACGCTTTTGACGTATCAAGAAGGCTCAGACGGCGGCGCGGCGCTGCCGCTTCAGCCACAGCGCGACGCCGAGGTGGACGGTGCAGACCGCCGCGCCGAGCAGGAACACATACTGGGGTCCGACATACTTCCACACCGCGCCGAGCAGGCCCGAGACGGTGACGGCGAGGACATGGTCCACGCTCAGGCCGAAGGAAAGGTTTTCCATCACGTCCGCGGGCGACTCGCTCAGCTCGCGCATGAGCATGACGTGGACGGAATTGAAATGGTCGGTGAGGAAAATGAGAATGTAGGAGGCGAACGCGGCGGCCATGCTGCCCCAGCCGCGCAGCGAGCCGTTTACGATGCCGGAAGCGGCCCACGCGGCAAAGAGGAACACCCCGGCAACGCCGGCGGACTCCAGCACGAGCCCCTTCTGCACACCGTATCGATCTAAAAACTTTCCGATGAGCGGGGCGACCCAGCCGCCGCAGAAATAGGCGGCGATGCCGAGCAGCGCCACCGTGTCCGCGCCCATCGAGAGAAGCTCGATGATGACCCACGGAGCAAAGACAAGGCGCATCCGCTTCTGGAAGCCGTAGACGGCGGTGACGATGTAATAGGGCAGGTACCTTCGGCGGACGGGAAGTCTCCTGCGCTCGCCGCTGCGCTTGCGCACATCCAGCGCGGGCAGCGTTTTCCGCAAGCGGCAGAGAAGGGCGAGCGCAACTATGAGAAATACCAGCGCAGCGCAGAACGAGGGGATGACGCCGGTGCGGAAATAGAAAAAGCCGACGCGGAAGCCCACGAACACAAGCGCCGAGGCCAGCATGGAGCCGAGCGTCATCATGCCGCGGTAGCGTCCGAGAAATGTACCCGTCTTGCCCTCGTCGGCGAGGTCCATGGCGATGGCGTCGCGGATAGGCATGACCATGTGGTCGCCGAGCGAATAGGTGAAGACGAAGAGTTGCATGACAAAGTAGCCCGGGGAGAAAAGGCCGAGCACGAGCAGGCCGACGCAGTACAGCGCGAAGCCGAGAACCGAGAGCGAGACGTTGCCGAGCGAAGGGAGCGCGGCGATGACGAACACGCCCACAACACCGGGCAGCTCGCGCGGGATCTCCAGCAGGCCTCGCTGAACGGAATCGACCTGAAAAACATCCTTGAAGTAGTTGGAGATGATGGAGCCGCTCAGGCCGTTGGCGAGCGCGAAAAGAAAAAAGGCGGTGAGAAAAAGCCGCCGGGCTCTCTCTTTATCCATGCGTGATACCTCTTGAAAGCAGTGCGTTTTGGCGGGCCGCCGGCCCGCGCGATGATTATATGCCGGAGAAGCAGGACTGTCAAGAACGCGCAAAGAGCAAAACAGAGATTGCTTTTTGCGCCCGATTCCCATATAATGACAACACATTGCGGACATTCGGCGCCCGCGCCGCGCGGATACGGCGCGGACCGGCGGCGGGCGGACGAACACCGGAAAGGACGGAACAAGATATGATGCGTCTTTGGAGGTGCCTGACGGCACTTGTGCTGGCGCTGCTGCTGACGCTGAGCGTCGGCGCGGCGGGAACGGCGGGCTTTTCCGACGTGCCGGAAAGCCATTGGGCGGCGCAGAGCATCCGGCGCTGCGCGCAGTACAACCTGCTGCAGGGAGTCGGCGGAGGCAGGTTCGGCCTCGGACGGACGATGACCCGCGCGGCTTACGCCACGGCGCTCTGCCGTCTGATGGGCTGGGAGCTCGTCACGCCGGAGAAGGGCAGCTTTACGGACAATCGGGATACGGCGAAGTGGTATTACAGCGCCATTGAGACGGCCTATGCCCACGGCGCATTGACAGGCGAGAGCCGCCAATGCCGTCCGAATGATGCGATCACTCGCGAGGAGATGGCGAAGATGACCGTGCGCGCGCTGGGGCTCGCCGTGCTGTCGGGTGCGGCGGCGGACGACTGCCCGTTTTCGGACGTCTCCGTGGCGCAGGGCTATGTCGCGCTTGCCTACCGCATGGGCATCATCAAGGGCGTGAGCGCATACAACTTCGAGCCGAAAAAGGAAGCGACGCGCGAGCAGGCGGCTGCCGTGCTGCTGCGCACCTATGACCGGCTGCACGCCGCGATCAAGGTCACGGAAGCGGCGGACGGAAGCGCGCCGTCCGGCTGCGTGACCGCCGGGAGCATCACGGAGGAGTCCGGCAGCGTGCCGGTCAGCCCGCGCGCGCCGATGGAGGAGGTCTACGCGGCGGCGGTCAGGGCGGGCGAGGGCGGCAGCGTGGCGCTGCGCGCCGTGCCGCTGCTGCAGGTGACCCGCGCGGGAGCGGTGACGGACACACGCGAGCTGACCGAGGGCGAGCTGATCGAGCTGCTGTCCGAGGGCACGCTGCGCGCGCACCGCTCGGCGCAGCACGAAAGCTCGTGCGGCTACCGCACGGAGAAGGACGGCTCGGTCACGGTCGTATGGTACGAGAGCGAGACGGACATCGCCCAAAAGACGGAGCTGTGCCGCCTGCTGGGCATCGGCAATGTCTATGTACTGAAATAAAAAAAGGGGGACGGCAAGAAGCCGTCTCCCTTTGCGGTTTTGGCGTTACAGGTACTTCTGCATTCCGTCGGTCGCAAGGCCGGGGTCGCCGGAGACCGAAACGGTGAACTTGACGCCGTGGTTGTTGCTGAAGCGGTTGAGCCAATCCAGGAAGTCGTCCGCCGCCTGATTGCAGTCGCCGCCGACGATCTTGAAGAGGTTGTCGATGAAGATGTGGGAAATATCGTAATTGCCGGCATACAGACCGCTGACGAAGCCGCGCAGGCCCTCGTAAGTGGTGATCTGATATTCGTCGGCAGAAATGAGACGAACGTGATAATGGATGTCGAAGGTCATCGTGGACTTGGCCTCGATGCACACCACATTGCCGTTTTCCTCGGCAGCAGAGGCGTTGATAAGCTCGATGAGCTTTTTGGTCTTGCCGGTGCCCTTTTCACCCATGATAAGTCTGACCATAAGAAATCACTCCTTTGCATAACATCCGTACCGCGACGGTACGGTATCCTTGCGTCAAGCATAGCACAAAATGATCGGCTTTGCAATGCGGAAAGTAAAATTTGCAATTTATTCATTTTGCACCGTCGCGCGCGGCCGCGCGGCCGTTTTTGCTTATTTCCGAAGCTCGCGGCGCAGCAGATCCGCCGCATGGTCGTCACGATGGGCGCTCAGGGCGCGGTCTTTGCAACGCTTGACGGCGAGGAGGGCTATTGCCCCGCGAAAAAGGTCGACGTCAAGGATACGACCGGCGCGGGCGACGCGTTCTTTGCCGGGACGGTCATCGGCCAGACCTACGGCAAGACCATGATGGAATCCTGCGAGATCGGCACGCGCCTTGCCGCCTCCGTCATTACAACAGGTGAAAACGTCTGCCCGCGCTATCTGCCGAGCGAATTCGGGCTGGATGCTTCCGCGCCGGACGACGCGCAGCTCGCGCTCGAGCTTTGATCCCGGCCACAAGCAAATACAGCAAAAGCGAGGGACGCTCACGCATCCCTCGCTTTTTGTGCTTTTTTCTCGTCTGCCGCGATGCAGTAAAGCGCTTCCGGGTATTCCGTCAGCAGCGCTTTCTCGCTGTCGCCGACCTTGACGCCGCGCGGCGTTCCCACGCCCACCGCGTCGGCGCGCAGGTAGCTGATGACCTCACGCCCCGTTTCAGGGTAGTAGTCCGTCCCGACGACGAGCCGCGCGTCCGCGTCGTAATGGCGCGCAAAGTCATAGGGCAGCATCCCGTCGCTGTCATAGGTCGCATCCTGCGTCTCCCCGTTCGGCTCGTAGTCCGTTCCAAGACTCAAAAATCCGTCCGGCAGCTCCAGCGTAAAGTTCGCGTCCGGCTGCGGCTCGACCATCAGATCTTCCTCCTGCATCAGGGGCTTATCCGGTGCGCCGTTCGGCGTTTCCTGCTTTTCTCCGCAGCCTGACGCCAAAAGCGTCAGCGCCGCCAACAGCACAGCAAGCAATCGTCCAGTGCTTCTTTTCATGGTTTCTCCTTTCTCACAGCTTTCGGCTCTTACACTTCCTTCATCTTTTCCTCCAGCAGCTTGAGCGCCTCCTCCGCGGACAGCGCGCGGATCTCCGCGCGGCTCTTTTCGCCGAAGTCGAAGCGCTCGGCGACCGTCTCCTCCGGAGTGGAAAAGCCGATGAATACCGTGCCGACGGCGTTGCCGCGCTCGTCGCACTCAGGACCCGCAACGCCCGTGACGCTGACGGCAAGATCGGCGGTCGTCGCCCTGCGCGCGCCCTCCGCCATCGCGCGGGCAACGGGCGCGGACACCGCGCCGTATTCCTCCAGCATCTCTGCTGGAACGCCGAGCACGCGGTGCTTGACCGTGTCGGTATAGCTCACCACGCCGCCCATGAAGACGAGCGACGCACCCGGCACATCCGTGATGCGCTTGGCGATGAGGCCGCCGGTGCAGCTCTCCGCCGCGGCGAAGGTCATGCCGCGCGCCTTGAGCAGCTCACAGCAGCGCTGTTCGATCAATTTTTCGTTTTCCGCCATAGTAAAGACTTCCTTTCAGAATTTGATGCGTACAAATTCGCGGCCCGCCATCGCGCGGTCGCACAGCGCGTCGATGTCCAGCACGGCCTCCAGCTCGCGCACCTCCTCCACATGGGGCTTGGTCTTGGGATGGCGCGGGGTAAAGACGGTACAGCAGTCCTCATAGGGGAGAATGGACGTGTCGAACGTGCCGATCTTGCGGGAGATGCGGATGATCTCCTCCTTGTCCATGCCGATGAGAGGGCGCAGGACGGGCAGCTCCACCACATCCTCGCTCACGCGCAGAGCCTCCATTGTCTGGCTGGCGACCTGCCCGAGACATTCGCCGGTGACGAGCGCCTTGGCGCGCACCTCGTCTGCCACGCGCTGGGCAAGGCGCATCATAAAGCGGCGCATAATGAGCGTAAAATGGTCCTCGGGGCAGTTCATACGAATTTGTTCCTGAATTTCGGTGAACGGCACGATGTGGACGGTCAGCCGCCCGCACCACGGCGTGAGCAGCTGCGCGAGCTCGAGCACCTTTTCCTTGGCGGCGTCGGAGGTGTAGGGCGGGGAGAAGAAATGGACCATTTCGAGCGATACGCCGCGCTTTGCCATCATGTAGGACGCGACGGGCGAGTCGATGCCGCCGGAGAGCAGCGACACGGCGCTGCCGCCCATGCCGATGGGCAGTCCGCCCGCACCCGCCTCGGCGGGTCCGTGGACGTAGGCCGCGTCGTCGCGGATCTCGATGAACACCGTCAACTCGGGGTCGTGGACGTTGACCGCGCAGCGCGGGAACGCCTGATGCAGCGCGCCGCCGACCTGCTGGGAGAGCTGAATGGAGGTGAGCGGGAAGGTTTTGTCCGCACGCTTGCTCTCGACCTTGAAATCCTTCGCGCGGGCAAATTCCGGGGCGAGGTAATCCTTAGCGGTGCGGATGATGGCCTGCACGTCCTTTTCACAGGGCAGGGCGCGGCTGACGGCGATGACGCCGAAGACCTGCTTGCAGGCGGCGTAGGCGGCGGTGAGGTCGCTCTCGTCGTTCACCGGCTCAACATAAATGGTACTCTGCTTGGAGTAGATGCGGAAATTGCCGCACTTCGCCGTGCGGCGGCGCAGGTTTCCGATCAGCTTATCCTCAAAGCTGCGGCGGTTGAGGCCCTTGAGGACCACCTCGCCGAGCTTGCACAAGATCATTTCACGCATGGGGGTTCTTCTCCTTATCGTCCGTGCGCTCCGCCGCCTCGGCGGGAGCGCCGGTATTATTTTTGATTTCGTTCTCTGTGCGCTTACCGGAGAGCAGGCCGAGCGTCAGACACAGCGGCTCGACGGCGGCGAGCAGCGCGCCGCCGAAAAGATAGAGGGCGGACTGCGGCGCGGCAAATGCGTTCAGTCCCGCGAGCGCGGGAGCCATCGGCATCCCCCACCACATAGCGATCACATTCCCGGTGCCGAACTCCGGCGCAAGCAGGAAAGCGGCCGCGTTAAGTACATAGAGCACCATCGCGGCATTCCAGCAGAGCTTTTTGTCAAAGGGGTCCTTCGCCGACCGCAGCCCCCAGCCAAAGGCAAACGCCGGTAACCCGATGAACAGCAGCCCCAATACAAGTCCGTAGGGCGAGCGGAACGTAAAGGTCGATGTTGAGCCGGATGCAGCGATAAGCAGCAGGAGGAATGCGGCGCAGAGCGCCAGGTGGGCGAGCAGGACGGTTCCGGAAAGACGCATAGCATCGTACCTTTTCATCAGCCTTCCCCCCTCAGAATGTCGGTGTTGCGGTACTGGATGGCCTCGGCAAGGTGGAAGCTCTCGATCCTCTCGCTGCCGTCGAGGTCGGCAATGGTGCGTGCGACGCGCAGCAGCTTATCGTGGCTGCGGGCGGTGAGCCCGAGGCGGTCGAACGCGCCCTTTAAGAGCTTCTCACCCGCGGCGTCGAGTCGGCAGAATTCACCGACCATCGGCGCGGTCATGTAGGCGTTGCAGGTGATGGGCGTGCCGGCGAAGCGCTTTTTCTGAATGTCCCGCGCGGCGTTGACGCGCTCGCGCACGGCGGCGGAGGACTCCGCCTTTTCGCGGCGGCGCATGGCCTCAAACTCCACCGAGGGGACGCTGATCTGTAAGTCCATGCGGTCGAGCAGCGGGCCGGAAAGTTTGGAGACGTATTTCTCCACATCTTTCTGTGAGCAGCGGCAGCGCCCGGAGGGATGCCCGTACCAGCCGCAGCGGCAGGGGTTCATGGCGCCCACGAGCATGAAGCGGCTCGGCAGCGTGACGCTGCCCGCGGCGCGGGTGATGGTCACCTCGCCGTCCTCGAGCGGCGCGCGGAGGGATTCAAGCACATCGCGGTGGAACTCGGGAAACTCGTCCAAAAACAGCACGCCGTGGTGGGCGAGGGAAATCTCACCGGGAGAGAGCGCCCTGCCGCCGCCGGACATGGCTGCGGCGGAAAGCGTGTGATGCGGAGAGCGGAACGGACGCTGCGTGAGCATGGGGTGCTTGCTGTCGGTCAGTCCCGCGACCGACCAGATCTCGGTAGACTCCAACGCCTCCTCATGCGTCATGTCGGGGAGGATGGAGGGCAGACGCCGCGCGAGCATGGACTTGCCCGCACCGGGCGAGCCGATGAGAAGCACGTTGTGGGAGCCTGCGGCGGCGATTTCCAGCGCGCGCTTGACGTTCTCCTGCCCCATGACGTCGGCGAAATCGGGAACGCTGTCCGCCTCGACTGTCGGTTCCCAGCGCTGCGCGGGGGAGAGCTGTTCCTCGCTGCGCAGGTGGCGCAGAAGCTGCGGCGCGGTCTCCACGCCGTAGACGGTCAGGCCGTCGGCCAGCGTCGCCTCGGCGGCGTTCGCCGCGGGGACATAAAGAGTCTTCACGCCCGCACGCGCCGCGGCCATCGCCATCGGCAGCACACCGCTGATGGGGCGCAGCGCACCGGTGAGCGACAGCTCGCCGATGAACGCGGAGGCCGGGTCCGGCGCGTCGATCTCACCCTCGCCCGCGAGGATGCCGAGCAGCAGCGGAAGGTCGTAGACCGTGCCCTCTTTCTTCTGGTTCGCGGGCGCGAGGTTGACCGTGATGCGGCTGACGGGGAACTTCGCTCCGCAGTTTTTGATCGCCGCGCGGACGCGCTCGCGCGCCTCCTTCACCGCCGTGTCGCCGAGGCCGACCACGTCGAACGCGGGAAGCCCGCCCGAGAGGAAGCACTCCACCGTGACCTCATAACCGGAAATGCCCTGCAAACCGAGGGAACGCACCGTTGTGACCATACGCTGCCGTCCTTTCCTTGCCTGTTTTCTTATTTTCAGTTTACCACAGTTTGCCGCATAAGGCAAGCGCAGCGCGGGGCGCGGAGGGGAAAGGAATGATATCCTGCAAAACAGGAGTTAATATTAAATATTTTGAATATTTAATTGCAAAAATGTGGAGAGTCTTACCAAATGTAAATAAAATCCTGCAAAAAAATGAATGTTTTTTGCGAAAGTGACGTTTACAGCGGGTGAAAATCGTGCTATGATGATATCGTCAGTTTTTGCGTAATGACGCGAAAAACGCCGCTCCCCGGCGGCGAATATAACAGGAGGTTTCATTTATGGCAAGAAAAATGAAGTCCATGGACGGTAATAACGCTGCCGCGCATGTATCCTATGCGTTCAGCGAAGTTGCCGCGATTTACCCCATCACCCCCTCGAGCCCCATGGCCGACTTTGTTGACCAGTGGAGCGCCAACGGATTGAAGAACATCTTCGGCACCCGCGTGAAGGTCGTCGAGATGCAGTCCGAGGCCGGCGCGGCCGGCGCGGTGCACGGCTCCCTCGGCACCGGCGCTCTGACGACCACCTACACGGCGTCTCAGGGCCTGCTGCTGATGATCCCCAATATGTACAAGATCGCCGCCGAGCAGCTCCCCTGCGTGTTCCATGTTTCCGCGCGTACCGTTTCCACCCACGCGCTGAACATCTTCGGTGACCATTCCGACGTGATGGCCTGCCGCCAGACCGGCTTTGCCATGCTCTGCGAGGGCAACGTGCAGGAGGTCATGGACCTCAGCCCCGTCGCCCATCTCGCGGCGCTGACCGGCAAGGTCCCCTTCATCAACTTCTTCGACGGCTTCCGCACCAGCCACGAGATCCAGAAGATCGCGGTCTGGGATTATAAGGACCTCGCCGAGATGTGTGACATGGACGCCGTCAAGGCCTTCCGTGAGCACGCCCTCAATCCCGAGCATCCCCATATGCGCGGCTCTCATGAGAACGGCGATACCTTCTTCCAGCATCGTGAAGCCTGCAACCAGTATTACGACGCGCTGCCCGAGGTCGTTGAGTCCTACATGGATAAAATCAACGCCAAGCTCGGCACCGACTATAAGCTGTTCAACTACTACGGCGCGCCCGACGCCGACCGCGTCATCATCGCGATGGGCTCCATCTGCGACGTGGCCGAGGAGGTTATCGACTACCTCAACGCCCACGGCGAAAAGGTCGGTCTCATCAAGGTCCGCCTGTACCGTCCGTTCAAGGCCGAGCGCCTGCTCGAGGCCATTCCCGCGACCTGCAAGAAGATCGCCGTCCTCGACCGCACCAAGGAGCCCGGCGCACAGGGTGAGCCCCTGTACCTCGACGTCGTCACCGCGCTCGCCAACGCCGGCAAGACCGACATTCAGGTCATCGGCGGCCGTTACGGTCTCGGCTCCAAGGATACCCCGCCCGCTTCCGTCTTCGCCGTTTACAGCGAGCTGAAGAAGGACGAGATGAAGCGTCAGTTCACCATCGGCATCGTCGATGACGTGACTGGCCTCTCCCTCCCCGAGGACAAGAACTGCCCGAACACCGCGGCGGAAGGCACCATCGAGTGCAAGTTCTGGGGTCTCGGCGGCGACGGTACCGTCGGCGCGAACAAGAACTCCATCAAGATCATCGGCGACCATACCGACAAGTACGTTCAGGCCTACTTCCAGTATGACTCCAAGAAGACCGGCGGCGTGACCATCAGCCACCTGCGCTTCGGCGACAAGCCCATCAAGAGCCCCTACTACATCAACAAGGCCGACTTCGTTGCCTGCCACAACCCCAGCTACATCATCAAGGGCTTCAAGATGGTCGACGACGTCAAGCCCGGCGGCGTGTTCATGATCAACTGCCAGTGGGATTTCGATGAGCTGAACCATCACCTCAAGGCGGACGCCAAGCGCTACATCGCCAGGAATAACATCCAGCTCTACACCATCAACGCCATCGACCTCGCCATCGAGATCGGCATGGGCAAGCGCAACAACACCATCCTTCAGTCCGCGTTCTTCTCCCTCGCTAAGGTCATGCCCGAGGAGCAGGCCATCCAGTACATGAAGGATGCCGCGACGCACTCCTACCTGAAGAAGGGCCAGGACATCGTCGATATGAACCACAAGGCCATCGACCTCGGTGCCACCGCCTACAAGAAGATCGACGTTCCCGCCGACTGGGCCAACGCCGTGGACGAGGACAAGGCCGAGGTGCTCAAGGGTAAGCCGGAGCTGGTCAAGCAGGTCAAGGACATTCTCGACCCCATCGACCGCATGGACGGCGACAGCCTGCCGGTTTCCGCCTTCATGCCGCACGTGGACGGCCAGTGGGAGCTGGGCGCTGCCGCTTACGAGAAGCGCGGCGTCGCCGTCTCCGTTCCCACATGGGACGAGACCAAGTGCATCCAGTGCAACAACTGCGCCTACGTCTGCCCGCACGCTACCATCCGTCCCTTCGCTCTCACCGAGGAGGAGGCCAAGAACGCTCCCGCCGCTGCCAAGATCGTTGACATCAAGGCCGGTAAGGGCAAGGGCGTCTATAAGTACACCATGGCCATCTCCCCGCTCGACTGCATGGGCTGCAGCGTCTGCATCGGCCAGTGCCCGGTCGGCGCGCTGACCATGGTCCCGCAGGAGGGCGAGCTCAAGCAGCAGGAGGTCTTCGACTACTGCGTCGACGAGGTCGCGCCCAAGGCCGATATGCAGGATACTACCGTCAAGGGCAGCCAGTTCATGCAGCCCATGCTCGAGTTCTCCGGCTCCTGCGCCGGCTGCGCCGAGACGAGCTACGCGCGTCTCATCACCCAGCTCTTCGGCGACCGTATGTACATCTCCAACGCCACCGGCTGCTCGTCCATCTGGGGCGGCCCCGGCGCTACCTCCCCGTACTGCACGGATAAGAACGGCCACGGTCCCGCGTGGTGCAACTCCCTGTTCGAGGACAACGCCGAGCACGGCTTCGGTATGTTCATCGGTCAGGAGAAGCTCCGTGAGGATCTTGCCGACAAGACCCGCGAGCTGATCGCTGTCGAGTGGGCGCGTCCCGAGCTCAAGGAAGCCGCGCAGAAGTGGCTCGACACCTTCACCGACGGCAAGGCCAACGCCGAGGCGACCAAGGCTTATGTTGCCGCGCTGATGGCGAGCATCGCCACCGTCGACGAGCTTGCCGCTGTTCCGCAGTTTGCTGAGCACGCCGCCGAGCTCAAGGCCAAGGGCGAGAAGTTCTGTGACTGCGCCGCCTGCAAGCTGGTCGCCGAGATTCTCGACAAGAAGGAATACCTCGCCAAGAAGTCCCAGTGGATCTTCGGCGGCGACGGCTGGGCCTACGATATCGGTTACGGTGGTCTCGACCACGTCATCGCCCAGAACAAGGACGTCAACATCTTCGTCTTTGATACCGAGGTTTACTCCAACACCGGCGGACAGGCGTCCAAGGCTTCCAACATCGGTCAGGTCGCGCAGTTTGCGGCAGCCGGTAAGGAGACCAAGAAGAAGAGCCTCTCCGAGATCGCGATGCAGTATGGCTACGTCTACGTCGCGCAGGTCGCTATGGGCGCCAACCCCGCGCAGACCATCAAGGCTATCTGCGAGGCCGAGGCTTATCCCGGCCCGTCCCTCATCATCGGCTACAGCCCCTGCGAGATGCACTCCATCAAGGGCGGCATGATGAACTGCCAGAAGGAAATGAAGAAGGCCGTCGAGTGCGGCTACTGGAACCTGTTCCGCTTCAACCCCGCTGCCGAGCAGAAGTTCACCCTCGACTCCAAGGCGCCCGCGGGCGGCTATCAGGAGTTCCTGATGAACGAGGCCCGTTACAGCCGCCTGACCCGCGAGTTCCCCGAGCGCGCCGACACCCTGTTTGCCCGCAACGAGGAAGCCGCCAAGGAGCGCTACGAGCACCTCGTCAAGCTCATTGATATGTACGACAAGAAGTAAGCAAGGTCCCATTCAGGAGGGCTGCCGAAGGGCAGCCCTCCTTTTTGCGTGGAGAAAGGTAAAGACACCCTGCATTTTCGGCGATTTGTATAAAAAATTTATCTTTACATCACCTATAGAAATGTTCTATAATTAAAAGACAGCAGGCGCGCCGTAGGATGTGCCCGCGTTTTGCGATTCGGAAAGGTGTGAAGGGTTTGTCGAGACTTGACATTATGACGCCGTCGCGCGCCCAGACCGTGATCGACGGACTGTACCGCGACGTGGAGCGGCGCATTGCCGCCAGCCCTCCGGGACTGTGCCCGGTGGATCTTGCGATGAACTTTTTGAACCTCTGCCACGCGCAGACCTGCGGCAAGTGCGTGCCCTGCCGCGTCGGCCTCGGTCAGCTCTCCGATTTGATGGAGAGCGTGCTCGACGGCAAGGCGACGATGGAGACCATCGCGCTCATCGAGCGCACGGCGCGCGTGATCGTCAACAGCGCGGACTGCGCCATCGGGCGCGACGCGGCGCGGCTGGTGCTCGACGGCATCCAGGGCTTCCGCGACGACTATGAAGAGCACGTTCTGCGCCACCGCTGCCTCGGCGGGATGCAGAATCCTGTCCCCTGCGTGGCGCTGTGCCCTGCGGGCGTGGACATTCCGGGCTACACCGTGCTGGTGAAGTACGGCCGCTACGCGGACGCTGTGCGGCTCATCCGGCAGGATAACCCCTTCCCCTCCGCCTGCGCTTATATCTGCGAGCATCCCTGCGAGGCGCGCTGCCGCCGCAACATGATCGACGACGCGGTGAACATTCGCGGACTCAAGCGCTACGCGGTGGACCACGCGGGCTATGTGCCCCATCCCGCCTGCGCTGAGGAGACCGGCAAGACGGTCGCCATCGTCGGCGGCGGGCCGAGCGGTCTTTCTGCGGCGTACTATCTCGCGCTGATGGGCCACAAGGTCACGGTGTATGAAAAGCAGGCGAAGCTCGGCGGTATGCTGCGCTACGGCATTCCCGCCTACCGTCTGCCGCGCGAGATCCTGGACGCGGAGATCGCGTCGCTCCTCTCCGTCGGCATTGATGCGAAGGTCAATGTGGACGTCGGCAACGAGATCGCCTTCGACGAGCTGCGCGGTCAATACGACGCGCTCTATCTTGCACTCGGCGCACACACGGATAAAAAGACCGGCATCGAAGGCGAGGACGCCGAGGGCGTCATGTCCGCGGTCGAGATGCTGCGCGAGATCGGCGACGATCACATGCCCGATTTCCGCGGCAAGGAGATCGTGGTCATCGGCGGCGGCAACGTCGCGATGGATGTATGCCGCAGCGCAGTGCGCCTCGGCGCGCGTAAGGTGAGTTGCGTCTATCGCCGCCGCCAGAAGGATATGACCGCGCTGCCCGAGGAGGTCGAGGGCGCGGTCGCCGAGGGCGTGGAGCTGGTCACATTGCAGGCCCCCGTGCGCATCGAGACGAACGGGCAGGGCCATGCGGTCGCGCTCTGGACGCAGCCGCAGATCATCGGCGAGATGGATGATAAGGGCCGGCCCAAGCCGGAGAAGGCAAAGCTCTTTGAAAAGCGCATCGCGGCGGATGGGATCGTAGTCGCCATCGGACAGGGCGTGGAAACACACGGCTTCGAGCAGAGCAAGATTACCATCAAGCGCGGCGCCTTTGTTGCCGAGGCCAGCGGCCAGATCGACAACATGGACGGCGTATTTGCCGGCGGCGACTGCGTCACGGGTCCGGCCACCGTCATCCGCGCCATCGCGGCGGGCAAGGTCGCGGCGGCGAACATCGACGAATACCTCGGCTATCACCATGTCATCGACGTGGGTGTGGAGGTCCCAACTGCACGGCTGAACAACAAGCCGCCCCATGGCCGCATCAACACCACCGAGCGCGAGGCCGACGAGCGCAAGCGCGACTTCAAGTGCATCGAGTGCGGCCTGACGGACGAGGAGGCTTACGCCGAGGCGTCCCGCTGCCTGCGCTGCGACCACTTCGGCTACGGCATTTTCCGTGGAGGGAGGAAGGGCAAATGGTAAAGAATGTGACGCTGACCATCGACCATAAGAGCATCACGGTGCCCGAGACGACCACGATCCTCGAGGCCGCGCGAATGCTCAACATCAACATTCCGACGCTCTGCTACTTAAAGGACGTCAACGAGATCGCTGCCTGCCGTCTGTGCTGCGTGGAGGTCAAGGGCATGGAGCGCCTTGTCCCCGCGTGCGACAATGTGGTGGCGGACGGCATGGAGGTCTTTACCAACAGCCCCATGGCGCGCGAGGCGCGCCGCGCCAACCTGCGGCTGATCCTCTCCGAGCACGACACGAGCTGCACGAGCTGCTCGCGCAGCGGCAACTGCACGCTGCAGTCGCTCGCGAACGACTTCAATATGCGCGGCGAGCACTATCCCACCAAGCTGCGCCGGGAGGCGGTGGACTACTCCACGCCGCTCATCCGCGAGAACGACAAGTGCGTGAAGTGTATGCGCTGCATCCAGATCTGCGAGAACGTACAGACCGTGAAGATCTGGGATCTGCTCGGCACCGGCTCCCGCGCGACGGTGGACGCCTCGCGCAATCGCCGCATCCAGGATACGGAATGTACCTACTGCGGCCAGTGCATCACGCATTGCCCCACGGCGGCGCTGCGGGAGCGCGACGACACGGGAATCGTCTTTGACGCCATCGACGACCCCAACACCGTCACGGTCGTGCAGGTCGCGCCGGCGGTGCGCGCGGCCTGGGCGGAGCAGTTCAACCTTTCGCCGGAGTTTGCCACGCCCAAGCGCATGGCGGCTGCTCTGCGCGAGCTGGGCTTCAACTATGTGTTCGACACCGACTTTGCCGCCGACCTCACCATCATGGAGGAGGGCAGCGAGTTTCTTGAGCGCTTCACGCACAAAAAGGACTACCGCTGGCCGATGTTCACCTCCTGCTGCCCGGGCTGGGTGCGCTTTCTCAAGTCGCAGTATCCCGAGCGGACGGAGGAGCTTTCCACCGCGAAGTCCCCGCAGCAGATGTTCGGCGCCATTGCCAAGACCTACTTTGCCGAGAAGATCGGCATTGATCCCAAGCGGCTGTTCGTCGTGTCCATCATGCCGTGCGTCGCAAAGAAAAGCGAGTGTGCGCTTCCGGCCATGCGCGGCGAGGACGGCATTCCCGATGTCGATGTGAGCATCACCACACGCGAGCTGGACATCATGCTCCGCGCGAACCACATTTCCCCCGTCCATCTGCCGGAGGAGGAGTTCGACTCCCCGCTCGGCAGCGGCACGGGCGCGGCGGTCGTGTTCGGCGCGACCGGCGGCGTGATGGACGCCGCGCTCCGCTCGGCGTACTACCTCGTGACCGGCGAGAACCCCGATCCCGACGCCTTCACCGCCGTGCGCGGCATGGACGGCTGGAAGGAGGCGAGCTTCAACATTCCTACGGCGGGCGAGGTGAAGGTCGCGGTGGTGAGCGGACTCGGCAACGCGCGGAAGCTGCTCTATGCCCTTGAGCGGGGCGAGGTCAGCTATGACTTTGTCGAGGTCATGGCCTGTCCCGGCGGCTGCGCGGGCGGCGGCGGTCAGCCCATTCATGACGGGCAGGAGCTGGCGGAGACACGCGGCGGCGTGCTCTGGCGGCTCGACAAGGGCGAAGCGCTGCGCTTCTCGCACGAAAATCCCGACGTGCAGGCGCTCTATCGCGACTATCTCGGCAAGCCCCTCGGAGAGAAATCGCATCATCTGCTCCACACCGACCATCTGGCATGGGAGATGCCGCAGGCGCAGAGAGGGCAATAAGCAAGCGAAAAGCGCGGCGTTCGCCGCGCTTTTCCGAATTTTTATCTTTTTGCAAATAACAGTAGCTTTTTGCGGATTTTGTGGTACAATAAATGCACACTTGATCATCCTGCACGAAAGAGGCATTTTTTCATGGAATTTGTTGCAAATGAGTCCAAAAAGGTTGAGATCGAGACCTCGACCGGCGTCTATCAGCGCCACGCCATTCAGACGCATTTCGTCCAGATCGGCGAGAACTATATCGACCTGATCGAGCGCTACGTCAAGCCGCTCTATGAGGAGGGCGATCTGCTGAGCATCAGCGAGAAGGTCATCGCCCTGTGCCAGAAGCGCATCGTCTACCGCAAGGACATCCACCCCGGCTTCTGGGCGAAGCTGCTGTGCCGCTTCGTACACGTCACGCCCGCGGGCCCCGGCGCGGGCACGCCGCACAAGATGCAGCTCATCATTATGATCTGCGGCCTGCCGCGCGTGCTGCTGGCGGCCTTCTGCTCGGCGGTGACGAAGCTCTTCGGCAAGAAGGGCGTGTTCTACAAGGTCTGCGGACACGAGGTGGACGGCATCGACGGCCTGATCGACTACGATATTTCGTTCAAGGAGTATGTGGACTACGGTATTCTCAATCCCGAAAATCCCTCCGGCGTCTGCGATGAGATCTACGAAAAGACCGGCGTGAAGGCTATGATCATCGACGCGAGCGACATCGACTGCGTGATCCTCGGCAAGTGCCGCAACGTCACGCTGACGGACGAGCAGCTCTGTGAGATCGTGCGCGACAATCCCGCGGGGCAGGAGGGGCAATGCACCCCGTTCATCCTCATCCGCAAAAAGGCTTGAGGCAACACCGCACAATGAAAGCCGCGGCGCTTTGCGAGCAAATCGCTCTTGTACCATTATGCGGTATTGCCTTAACAAACAAAAGAAAGGACCTGCGCCGCGCGGCGCAGGTCTTTTCTCATTCGCTGGTGAGCAGCGCCCGAAACGCCTCGACGGTCGGCTCCAGAAGCGCGTCGGGGTATTCGTAGTGCTCGGTGTGGATCTGCGGGTGATCCTCGCCCGCGCCCACGCCGAAGAACGCACCGCGGCAGCGGTTCAGATAGTGGCCGAAATCCTCGCTCCAGCGCATCGGGTCATGCAGGAGCGTGCCGCGGCACACGCGCATGACGCGGCTGGCGCAGAGCGCGTCGTTTTCCGTGGCGGGAAAAATGTCCTGTTCTTCCAAGGAAAACTCCAGATGGTTCTTGTGGGCCAGCTCCTGCGCGCGGGTGAGCACACTGCGGCGGAGCCGCGCGAGATCGTCGTCGTGCTCGCCGCGAAGCGTCAGCCACAGCTCGGCAGACTCCGCCGCCGCGCCGAAGGCCTTTTCGCCCATCTGCGTGCCGATGACGGTGCAGAGCGTGATGCCGCGGTACTGCTCGGGCGCGGCGAGTGCAGGCAGATCGACCAACAGCTGTCCGACTGCGGGAGCGGGGGAGATGCCGGTCTCGGGATAGGCGGCGTGGGCGGGCTTACCAACAAAATGAATAGTCACGCCGCGGCTGGCGCAGGCAAAGGTGCCCGCGCGGGTGAGCACCGCGCCGAACGGAAAGCCTGGCAGGTTGTGTGCGCCGTAGATCTCGTCGACCTTCTCGCGGTCAAAAAGCTCACAGCACAGCGCCGCGCCCGCACCGGTCTCCTCCGCGCCCTGAAAGAGCAGAAACACGCTGCGCCCGATGGACTGCCCCTCAAGCATCAGCGCGACGCCGCACAGCGCCGCGGCATGACCGTCGTGACCGCACAGGTGCGCCGCGCCGCCCTCGGGCGTCGCCAGCGCGTCGTAATCCGCGCGCAGCGCGACCGTGGACTTTGTGCCCTCCGGCTCACGGTGCGCGGCGTAGAAGCCGCCCGCAAGCTCATGAAGCTCCAGCGAGGTATGCTCGCGCAGGAAGGTCAGCAGGGCGTGCTTTGTCACGACCTCGCGGCCGGAGACCTCCGCGCAGGCGTGGAGCTGTGCGCGCAGGGCGATGATCTGATCCAGCAGGACTTGTTCCATGATCGTTCTCCTTTGCTCTCCGCGCGGCGCGGAGCGTGGTTTCGGGCGCGCAAAGGGGGGAGCCGCCGGAAGGCGGTCCCCCGATGGATGCGCGCAGTTTTTTACAGGTTGTAGTAGCGTTCGAATTCCGCGGGATGCGGGATGGCGGCCATGGCCGCGCATTCCCTGCGCTTGGCGGCGATGAAGCTGCGGAGCAGCGCTTCGGGGAACACGCCGCCCTTCGTGAGATAGTCGTGGTCGGCCTCGAGCGCGTCAAGCGCCGCGTCAAGCGAGGTGGGCAGACCCTGCAGCTTGGCCTTCTCCTCGTCGGAGAGGGTGTAGAGGTTGACGTCGTAGGGACCCCAGCCATTTTCGTGCGGGTCGATCTTGTTTTCAATGCCGTCAAGACCGGCCATCAGCAGCGCCGCGTAGCAGAAGTACGGGTTGCAGGTGGCGTCCGGATTGCGCAGCTCAAAGCGGCGCATATTCGGTGTCTTGGCGTAGGCGGGGATGCGGATGACCGCGCTGCGGTTGCTCGTGGCATAGCCGACGGTGACGGGCGCCTCAAAGCCCGGCACCAGACGCTTGAAGGAGTTGGTGCTGGGATTCGTGATGGCGCAGAGGGAATGGATGTGCTTGAGAAGGCCGCCCATGAACCAGTGGGCCTCCCGGCTGAGGTGCGAGTAGCCGTTGTCGTCGGAGAACACCGGCTCGCCGTCCTTTAAGAGCAGCATATGGACATGCATTCCGCTGCCGGCCTCGCCGTAGACGGGCTTGGGCATGAACGTGGCACTCTTGCCGTACTTGAGGGCGGTGTTGTGGATGATGTACTTGATGAGCATGGTCGCGTCGGCCATTTTGCTCATCTCGCCGAGCTTCGGCTCGATCTCGAACTGGCCCGCGCCGCCGACCTCGGGGTGGTGATACTTGATGGGGATGCCAGCCTCCTCCATGCGCAGGCACATCTCGCTGCGGCACTCGTAGGTGCGGTCGAGCGGCTTGGCGATGTGGTAGTGGCCCTGCCGCGGGACGATGACGCCGCGGCCGTTGATGTCGCCGTTCCAATGCGCCTGCTCCGCGTCGAGGCTCATGCCGATCTCGTTCGGCGTGACTTTCCATGCTACATCGTCGAAGAGATAGAACTCAAACTCCGGCAGAATGAGCATCGTGTCGGCGATGCCGGTATCACGCATATACTGCTCCGCTGCCAGCACGATGTTGCGCGGATACTGGTCGAGCGGGCGGTTGTGGGGGTAGTCGATGATCATGGCGTTGCCGGTCATCGACAGGGTGGAGACCTCACAGAAGGGGTCGATCTGCGCGGTAGCGGGGTCGGGAATAAAGACCATGTCGCTCTTTTCGACCACGGCATAGCCGTAGTTCGAGGCGTCGAAGCCGATGCCGTCGGTCATGGTCGCTTCGGTAAAATTCTGGGCGGGAATGGTCACATGGCGGTACTGGCCGTTAATATCGACCATTTTAAAGTCCACCATCTTGATGCCCTGCTCACGAATGAGCTGCATGACCTCCTGTGCCGTTTTAGCCATTGGGAATTACCTCCAAAATTTATGGTTCGGCTCAGCGAGCCGCCTTGCCGAGATAGGCCTCCGCGATGGCGGGGTCCTTGAGCAGTTCTTTGCCCGGGCCGGACTTGGTGATGCGGCCCTGCTCGAGAACATAGGCGTTGTCCGCGACGGAGAGCGCCTTGAGCGCGTTCTGCTCCACGAGCAGAATGGTCTTGCCCATGGCCTTGATCTCGCGGATGGTATCGAAAATGGTGTTGACCAGCAGCGGCGCGAGGCCGAGGGACGGCTCGTCGAGCATGATGAGGTCGGGCGCGGACATGATGCCGCGGCCCATCGCCAGCATCTGCTGCTCGCCGCCGGAGAGCGTGCCGGCGATCTGATTTTTGCGCTCCTCCAAGCGCGGGAAAATCTCATACACGCGCTTGAGGTCGCGCTCGATGCCGTCCTTGTCGCTGCGGAGGTACGCGCCGACCTTCAGGTTCTCGTAAACGGTGAGGTTCGCGAAGATCAGGCGGCCCTCCGGCACCTGACACACGCCGAGCCGGACGACCTTATTGGCGGCGGTCGGCAGCGGCTGACCCTTGTAGAGGATCTCGCCGGACTTGTACTTCACAATGCCGGAAATGGCGTTCATCATGGACGATTTGCCCGCGCCGTTGGAACCGATCATCGAGACGATCTGCCCCTCCTCGACCTCGAGTGAGATGCCCTTGAGGGCGTGGATGCCGCCGTAGTAAACGTTCAGGTCACGAATTTCAAGCATCGCCATCGCCGTCGTCCTCCTTTCCGAGATAGGCCTCGATGACCTCGGGGTTGCTCTGGATCTCCGCGGGCGTTCCCTCGGCAAGAGGCTTGCCGAAGTTGAGCACAAAGATGCGGTCGGAGACGTTCATCACGAGGTCCATGTGATGCTCGATGATGAGCACGGTCAGGTCGAAGCGGTCGCGGATCTCGCGGATGAGGTCCATCAGGGCAAGCGTCTCCTCCGGATTCATGCCGGCGGCGGGCTCGTCGAGCAGCAGCAGCTTGGGATCGGTCGCAAGCGCGCGGGCGATCTCCAGCTTGCGCTGCTGGCCGTAGGGCAGGTTGACGGCGATCATGTCGCGCTGCTCCCAGATGCCCATGATCTTCAATAGCTCCTCAGTCTTTTCGCGCAGAGCCTTTTCCTGGTAATAGTACTTCGTCAGCCATTTGGGACCGACCTTGAGGCGCCAGAGCGACTGGAAGATGTTGTAGTCCGCCTCCGCGTGGCACGCGGTGAGAACGTTGTTGTAGACCGTTTCACTCTTGAACAGGCGGATGTTCTGGAACGTGCGCGCCATGCCGCGGGACATGATGTCGTAGGGCTGCTTGCGGAAGGGCTTGACATCCGTTTCGCGCATATCGTCCTTGATGATGGCGTCGCCCTGCCCGACGACTGTACCGTCGAAAATGACGCGGCCCTCGGTGAGCGCGTAGACACCCGTGATGAGGTTGAAGATGGTGGTCTTGCCCGCGCCGTTGGGACCGATGAGCGCGTAGATCTCGCCTTTTTTGATCTTGAAGGAAACGTCGCCCACGGCGGTCAGGCCGCCGAAGCGCTTGGTGACGTGCCAGAGCTCGAGCATGACGTTGGGGTCATGGTGCTTGAAGGTGATGTCGCTCATACCGACGCCTCCTCTCCGACGCTGCCGCCGTCAGGCGGGGGCAGGTCCTTTTTCTTCTTGGTGAAAATCCGGCCGACGGCACGGCAGATCCTGCCGACCGGCAGCTCCTTGCCGCCCATGAGGCCCTTCGGGCGGACGATCATGATGACGATAACGGCGAGGCCGTACATGACCAGTCGCCAGTCACCGACCGCGCGCAGCAGCTCCGGCAGCGCGCAGAGCAGCACCGTGCCGAGCACCGAGCCGGTGATGGAGCCCATGCCGCCGAAGATGACCATGATGGTATACTCCGTGGACTTGGTCATCAGGAACATCTTGGGCTGGAGATAACCGAAGTAGTGCGCCATCATGCCGCCTGCGATGCCGGCGTAGAGCGCGGACATGCACATGGCGAGCATCTTGGAGCGGAAGGTGTTGATGCCGCTCATCTGCGCCGCCAGCTCGTCCTCGCGCACGGCGAGCATACTGCGTCCGTGCTTGGAGTTCATCAGCAGCGCCGTGGCGGTGAGGAAGATAATGACGATGAACAGCGCCGAGGAAAAGAGCGTGGAGAGGAAGGTGCCGACATCGCCGTTGGAAAGTGCGTTCCAGTCACCGAACAGAGTCGTTTTGAGCGGAATGCTCGCCACGCCCTTCGCGCCGTCGAGCAGGAAGTCCTTGCCGCCGACGTTGATGGTGAGCTGCAAATTGTTAAAGATCAGCCGTATCGCCTCGCCCACGCCGAGCGTGGCGATGCAGAAGTAGTCGCCCTTGAGGTTGAGCGTGATCTTGCCGAGGCCCGCGCCGAGCAGCATGGCGGCAAGGCCCGCGATGATGAGCGAGAGCCAGTAGGGCAGACCGAACGCCATCGTGCAGAGAATGGAAACATACGCGCCGATGCACACAAAGCCCGCGTGACCGAACGAGAACATACCGGTGTAGCCCGTAAGGATGGAAAGACCGAGCACGATGAGCAGGGTGTAGCAGGACTGAATGAGGATGCCTTCGATATAATACCAGCTAAACATATCGTTCCTCCCTCCTTACGCCTTGTCTTCCACGACCTTGCCCATCAGGCCGGACGGCTTGATGACGAGGACGAGGATCAGAAGTCCGTACACGAACAGGTCGCGCAGGTTGGAGTTGAAGGACGCGACAAAGATCTCCATGATGCCGAGCAGCACCGAGCCGACGATCGCGCCGGGGAGACTGCCGAGACCGCCGAACACCGCCGCGACGAAGGACTTGTTCGTGACCTGACCGATGGTGGGCTTGACGATGAAGCGCATACCGTAGAGCATACCGGCGAAGCCAGCGAGCACGCCGCCCATGAGGAAGATAATGAAGATCACGAGATCGCCGTTGATGCCCATAAGGGTCGAGGCCTTCTCGCTGTAGGAGCAGGCGCGGATGGCAAGGCCGACCTTGGTTTTCTGTATGATGAACATCAAAATCAGCAGCGCGACGGCCGAGACCACGATCATCAGCAGACTGTCGACGCCAAGGGAGATCCCGCCGATGTTGATGCGGTTATCGAAGATCGGAGGGTAGTTTCTAGGGGTGCCGTCGATGGTGGCGATGACGAAATTTTCCAGGAAGATGGAAGCGCCCATCGCCGAGATGATGAAGTACAGGGACGGAGCGTGACGCTTGCGCAGCGGCGAGTAGACCAGCCGCTCGATGATGACGGCGAGCAGGCCGCTGCCCACGCCGCAGAGCAGAAATGCCGGAAGAAACGGAACGTTCAGCGCCGTGAGTGCAAAATAGCCCACATAAGCGCCGACCATGATGACGCCTCCGTGGGCAAAGTTGGAAAAGTTCATAATGCTGTAGACCAGCGAATAGCCGACCGACATCAGCGCGTACATACCGCCGAGGCAGATGCCGTTGACCAGCTGCTGGAGAAAATATTCTATACCCATGTATAGCCTCCTTTTGTCCTGTTAACCTCGGGCGCCCCGTGCGGGGCGCCCGAGTGTCGAAAGGGTGCTTGCTTTTTCTGTTTTGGGGATGTGCTTAGTCCGCGGCGATGTAGGTCTCAAAGACGTAGGTCTTGTTCTTGCCGTCGATGCGCTCCACGCAGCCGGACTTGCCGACGGGGTTGTGGTCCTCAGCAGAGATCTTGATCTTACCGGCCATGCCCTCGACCTCGACCTGAGAGTACGCGTCGGCGATGGCCTGCGGGTCATCGCTGCCGGCCTTCTCGACCGCCGCGCACCAGAGCAGGAACGCGTCGTGCGCCATGTAGCCGTTGAGCTCCATCTTCGCGCCGTTGTACTTCTCGGCGTACTCCTTGCGGAAGGCGTCGCCCGCGGGATCGACGAGGGAAACGTGGTTGATGACGTAGGAGCCGTCCACCGCGTCGGCGGCGTCGAAGAGGACCTCGGACGCGCAGCCGTCGCCGCCGAGCATCGGCACCTCAATGCCGAGGGTGCGGGCCTGCTTGTGGATCATGATGAAATCCTGATAGAAGATGGGGGTGAAGATGATCTGGGGCTGCGCTTCCTTGATTTTGGTCAGCTGCGCGGTGAAGTCGGTGTCGCCGGCGGTGTAGCCCTCATCGGCGACGATGGTGCCGCCCTTGGACTCAAAGACCTTGACGAAGTTGTCCTTCAGACCCAGCGCGTAGTCGTCGTTGACGTCGTAGAGGATGGCGGCCTTGTCGAAGCCGAGGTTATCATACACGAACGAACCGGCGATCTTGCCCTGCTGGGGATCGAGGAAGCAGACGCGGAAGTTGTATTCCTTGAGCTGACCGTCCTGCATGGTGACCTTCTCGTTGGTCGCCACGGTGGACATATCGGAGATCTTGTACTGGTCGAGGACGGACTGGATGGCGATGCACTGACCCGAGGCGTTCGGGCCGATGATCGCGCAGACCTGATCCTGCGCGCACAGACGCTTGGCGACGTTGACCGCCTCCTGCGCGTCGCCCTTGGTGTCGTAGCAGATCAGATCGACCCGCTTGCCAAGCAGTCCGCCGTTGGCGTTGAGGTCTTCAACCAGCATCTTGAGGGTCTGGCTTTCGCAGGTGCCGTAGGCGGCCTGGTCGCCGGTGAGCGAGCCCATCCAGCCGAGCTTGATGGTGTCGCCGCCGGAGCTGCCTCCGTCGTCCTTCTTGCCGCAGCCGACGAACAGTGTCGCGAGCATCAGGCAGGCGAGGGTGAGAGCAATGAGCTTCTTCATGGATTTGCGCATGGTTTGTATCCTCCTTCAATTTGTTGTGACCGTTTTCCTTTCTCGGAACGGTCAGGGCTTGCAGGGATGGATGTCCGCCGTGTGGAGCCGGCCCCTGCATCAATGCCGTCCATACTTGATGTGTATGACGCAAGAGAGCGGCAAATGAATTGCAAAGGGCTTATGTCCAAAATAACACCTCGCCGAGTTATTGTCAAGTCATATCATGAGATACTTGCAAAGTGTATGATTTTTGTGCAAAATAACAAAAATGACCGAATCGAAGCTCGAAAAGCGGCGAAAAAAACGCTTCGGATGCGGAAAAACAGCCGAAGCGGCAAGGGGAAAAGAGATTATAGGCGACTTTCCTGAAGCGCGACCTTTTTGCGGAAATCGCCGGGTGTCATCACCTTGAAGCGCAGGAAATTGCGGTTGAAGGTCTTGACGTTGGCGTAGCCGACCTCCATGGCGATGTAGGTCACGGTCTGGTCGGTGGTGAGCAGCAGCTCGGCGGCGCGGTTGATGCGAACGTAGTTGAGAAATTCCTCGAAATTCTTCTCCACCTGCAGCATCAGCGCGCGGTTCATTTCGGCGGCGGTGCAGCCGAATTTTTCGGCGACCGCGCGTGCGGAGAGCGGCTCGTTGTAGCTGCGGCAGATATACTCCACCAGCGCGTAGACGCGCCGGTCGGTCTCGATGCGGCAGATGCTCTCCACGCGCCGGTAGGTCTTGCGGTAGTCGTTGATGCGCATTCCCACGCGCGCGGAAAAGACCTTGGAGATATGCGAGGCGTCCACATAGCCGAGCGCCGCGGCGATCTCCTCGAGCGTGAGGTCGGTATAGAGCAGATAATTCGCGGTCTTGCCGATGCGCATTTCGTTCAGAAGGTCAAAGAACGAGAGTCCCGTCATGCCGCTGATATAGCTGCTCAGGCTGCTCTCGGAGACATAGAAGATGCGCGAGAGCCCCTTGAGCGTCAGCTTTTCGCCGGTGTGGCAGTAGAGATAGCGCAGGATCTCGCTCATGTCCGGCGCGGCGGAGGCGCGGTCGGCCGCGGCGGGCTCGGGCTGCTCGGCGCGGAAGCGCTCCATGAGGATCACCAGCTCGACGAGGCGGTTGACGACGGCGAGCGAGCCGAGGACCTTCGGCAGGGCCGCGCCGAGAATGGATTCCAGCCCCACCTCCTCGCGCAGCGAGAGGAAAAATTGCTGCATCCGGTGGGCCTGTCCCTCGTTGCAGTAGAGCGCGGGCTGCCGTTCAATATGCGCGAGCCAGTCTACCGCGTCGCCGCGCTCGTCGGAGAAGGCGCGGATGTAGCGGTTGAGCGTGTGGAGGTTGTAGATCACAAGGTGATATTGCAGCGGCTCGGCGACCTCCGTCACCGCCGTGATCTGCCACGGCAGGATGGAGAGAAGCGTATTCGGCCGCAGCTCCACGTCGTGCCCCTGGATGCGGATGACGCCGTGCCCCTCGCAGATGTAGAGGAAGCGAGCCTCCTGATGGATCAGCGGCGCGGTCGGCGCCTCGATGGTCTCGTTGTCGAACGAGCACAGCTTGCTCCGGTCGAGACGGGAGCGTTCAAAGGACTGCATCGCGGCAAGGTCTTTCATATCGGTCACCTCATTCGGCCCGCGCCGGACGGCGCGGGGTTGCCTTATGCGTTGTTTCGGTGTATAGTATACCGCAGAGGCGACCCATTTGGCAAGTGCCGGAAAGCTCGCAGGGAAGCGGAGCGGCAAAGGGCACGTCGCGCAAATTTGCCGTTAAATACAAGAAAAATAGCTGAAAATGTCCAGCGCGTTTTTCAAAAATTGGTATGCTATGTACAGAACATGAGTCAATTTCCCCCATTGGGGGCGAACTATCTTGAAGGAGGACTATCCCATGCCTGTTAATCTCAAAGGCCGTTCTTTTCTCACGCTGAAGGATTTCACCCCCGATGAGATCCGCTATATGCTCAACCTCGCCGCCGATCTGAAGGCGAAGAAGCGCGCCGGCATCCGCGGCAACCTGCTCGCCGGCAAGAACATCGTGCTGCTCTTCGAGAAGACCTCCACCCGCACCCGCTGCGCGTTTGAGGTCGCCGCCTATGACGAAGGCGCGCACGTCACGTTCCTCGACTCCAAGTCCTCCCAGATGGGCAAGAAGGAGACCATGGTCGACACCGCGAAGGTCCTCGGCCGCTTCTTCGACGGCATCGAGTACCGCGGCTACGACCAGAAGGTCGTCGAGGGTCTCGCCGCCAACGCGGGCGTGCCCGTGTGGAACGGTCTGACCGACGTCGATCATCCCACTCAGGCGCTCGCCGACATCCTTACCCTGATGGAGAACACCAAGAAGCCCCTCAACAAGTGCAAGCTCGTTTTCTGCGGCGATACCCGCAACAACGTGGCGTACTGCCTGATGTACATCTGCGCCAAGCTCGGCATGCACTATGTCGGCTGGGGCCCGAAGGAGCTCGCTCCCGCCGCTGACGTCGTGGAGTATTGCCGCGAGGTCGCCAAGGAGACCGGCGCCGTCGTCGAGTACGGCGAGGACAAGGCTCTGCTCAAGGGCGCCGACGCTCTCTACACCGATATCTGGGCTTCCATGGGCGAGGAGGACAAGATTCCCGAGCGCGTGAAGCAGCTCACCCCCTACAAGGTCACCGGCGACGTGATGAAGGCCACCGAGAACAGCGACTGCATCTTCCTGCACTGCCTGCCCTCCTTCCACGACTTCGACACCACCATGGCCAAGAGCCAGATGGAGCTCGGCTACGACATCCGCGAGGTCACCGACGAGGTGTTCCTCTCCCCGAACTCCAAGGTGTTCGACGAGGCCGAGAACCGTATGCACACCATCAAGGCCGTCATGGTCGCCACCATCGGCAACGTCTGATCGAAACAACTCGCTCAAGGGCGACGATCTTTTCTTCACTCACGGCAAAGCCTCCGGTGCAAACCGGAGGCTTTGCCGCATTCCGTCATTATATAATATAAGGAAGCCGCTCTGCCCACGGCAGAGCGGTTTTTCGTTCAATCCTCCGGCATGGCGACGGCGCGCACGGGCGAGCCGTCAGCGTTCTTGAAGCGCAGGGGGAGCGTCGCGTAGGGAAAGGTTTTCCCCACAAGGGAGGCGAGATTGCAAAGGTTTTCCGTGTTCACAAAGCCTGCGCCGAGCAGGATCTTGTGCACAGGATAGTCCACCGTGTCCATTGGGTCGATGGAGATGGCGTCGGTGCCAACGCCCTTGAGCGGAAAGGCGGCAAGGTACTCCGCCGACTCAAGCGAGAGCACGGGGAAGGGGGAGAAGTACTGCTCGCTGCCCCAATATTTCTCCCAGCCGGTGTAGAAGAGCAGGAAGTCTGCGGCCTCGATCTCCGAGGCATGGAGCTGGAGCCGCGCTTTGGGGATCTCCTTTCCCGCAAGGTCGGAGCAGTCGAGCACATAGGCCGTGCCGACGTACTTGTCCGCCGGAAATTGATCGAGCGTCTTGCCGTCGCGCAGCATATGCGCAGGGGCATCCATGTGCGTGCCGGTGTGGGAGCCCATCGTCAGCAGTGTTTCGCGGAAGCCGTGCTGCTCAAAGGTGTTCGAGGGCGTGAGCTTCGGCGGCTCGGTCTCGGGATAGACGGGCATGGCCTCTTCGATGAGGTGGGTCAGGTCAAGAATTTTCATGGCGCTTCTCCTTCTCCAAAAAAATCATCAGGGCGGCAAGGTCGGCGGGAGAGACGCCCGAAATGCGCCCCGCCTGTCCGAGCGAACGGGGACGGATGGCGGCTAACTTTTCCCGCGCCTCGAGCCGCAGGCCGTCGATGCCGGAATAGTCAAGCTCCTCGGGCAGCAGGCGGCTCTCGAGCCGCGTAAACTCCTCGACCTCAGCCATCTGGCGGCGGATGTAGCCCTCGTACTTCACGGTGATCTCCACCTGCTCGGCGATGTCCTGCGGGCAGGCGACGCAGCCGGCGTCGAAGGCCCGCAGATCGTCGTAGCGCAGCTGCGGGCGGCGCAGCAGCGCGATGAGCGGGCTGCCGTCCGTGATCTCCGCCGTGCCGCGAGAGCGCAGCAGCGCGTTGAGCGCATCGCTCGCGGGAAGGCCGGTGTGCTCGAGCCGTTTGATCTCCCGCGCGACGGCGGCGTACTTTTCCTCCACGGCGGCAAGACGCTCGTCGGAGATGAGGCCGATGTCGTGCCCGAGCTTTGTGAGCCGCCGGTCGGCGTTGTCCTGCCGCAGAAGCAGGCGGTATTCGCTGCGGCTCGTCATGATGCGGTAGGGCTCGTTCGTACCCTTGGTCACAAGATCGTCGATGAGTGTGCCGATGTAGCTCTCCGAGCGGGAGAGGACAAAAGGAGACTGTCCCGCGAGCCTGCGCGCGGCGTTCACGCCGGCAACAAAGCCCTGTACGGCGGCCTCCTCGTAACCGGACGAGCCGTTGAACTGCCCCGCGCCGTACAGCCCCGCGATGGCTTTCGTTTCCAGCGTAGGCTTGAGCGCGGTGGGGTCGATGCAGTCGTACTCAATGGCGTAGGCGGGGCGCATGATCTCCGCGTGCTCGAGCCCCGGAATGGTATGGACCATCCGCACCTGTACGTCCTCGGGCATCGAGGAGGAAAAGCCCTGAATGTACAGCTCCTCGGTATCAAGCCCCATCGGCTCGATGAAGAGCTGGTGGCGGGGCTTGTCCGCGAAGCGGACGATCTTCGTCTCGATGCTCGGGCAGTAGCGCGGCCCGACGCCCTCGATCACGCCGGAGTAGATGGGGCTGCGGTCGAGATTTTCGCGGATGATGCGGTGTGTCTCCTCGTTCGTGTAGGTGAGGTAGCACACCGCCTGATTGCAGGGAACTTGCTCGGTCGTGAACGAGAACGGCAGCGGCTCGGCGTCGCCGTCCTGCCGCTCCATTTTGGAGAAATCGACGCTGCGGGCGTTGACGCGCGGGGGCGTGCCGGTCTTGAAGCGGCGCAGGGGAAGTCCGAGCGCGCGCAGCTGCTCCGCGAGCGGCAGGCTTGCGTGCATCCCATCGGGGCCGCTTGACTGAATGCATTCGCCCACGATGGTGCGCCCGTCGAGGTAGGTTCCCGAGCAGAGGATGACGGCCTTTGCGCCGAACACCGCGCCCGTCGCGGTGACGACGGCGGAGACTGCGCCGTTTTCCACGCGCAGCTCCACGATCTCCGCCTGCCGCAGCGTCAGATTTTCCTGCTGCTCGAGCGTATGCTTCATGATCTGCTGATAGCGGCGGCGGTCCGCCTGCGCGCGCAGAGACCACACGGCGGGGCCCTTGCCGCGGTTCAAAAGGCGATACTGGATGCAGGCGCGGTCGGCGGCCTTTGCCATCTCGCCGCCGAGCGCGTCCAGCTCGCGCACAAGATGGCCCTTGCCCGTGCCGCCGATGGCGGGGTTGCAGGGCATATTGCCCACGGCGTCAAGGTTAATGGTGAAGCAGACCGTTTTCCGTCCCAACCGCGCGCTTGCGAGCGCGGCTTCAATGCCGGCATGGCCCGCGCCGATGACGGCAACGTCGTAGTCGCCGGCAAAAAATTCGTACATAGGCGTCCTTTCGCCTCCCGAAGAACAAAGTTGGATACATTATTTTACCACAGGGCTTTGAGCGGAAACAAGCAAAACGAATTAGCGTAAAGCACAAAACGGCGAAAATATTTTTGTGAAATATGCGGAAAATCACACTTGCGCACTTGACGAAGAAGTGGTATCCTACACTTGAAATTGAAAAGAGAAAGGAGCGTGAGAACCAATATGATGTTTGAAAACTTCAAGGGCTTCGACGTCGATGACATGATCTTCGGCACGACGGAGCAGATCGTCAGCGAGCGCTGAGCGACCGGAACGGAACCACGCAGGGGTGCGTGGATTTTTTGTTTTTATGGGGCAGTTTGCACCGTTGACGATAAAAAATTAGGAAAATCCGCCGCCGAGGCGGATTTTCCTTGCCTTTCGCGCGGCGGTATGATATACTTTTTCGGCTAATGCAGTATGAGAAGAGGAGATCACCATGGCTGTTATCGAATACGATTCCTATAAGCAGAAGCTGCTCGCCATGAGCGACACGTTTGAAAACCTTCAGAAGGCGCTTGACATCGAATCCTCCAAGCACGAGATCGCGCGGCTCGAGGCCGAGGCGCATGAGGACGGCTTCTGGAACGACATCGAGCGCTCGCAGGCCAATCAGATGCGCACCAAGCAGCTGCAAAATAAGGTCCACCGCTTTGAAAAGCTCGTCTCCACGCGCGACGACCTGCTCGCCCTCATCGACATGGGCAACGAGATGGACGACGCCAGCCTGCTGCCCGAGCTGGAGGAGGGCTTCGCCGATCTGGAGAAGCGGATCGAGGAGGTCCGCCTCACGACGCTGCTCTCCGGCGAGTACGATAACTGCAACGCCATTCTGACCTTCCACGCCGGCGCGGGCGGCACCGAGGCGCAGGACTGGACGCAGATGCTCTACCGTATGTATATGCAGTGGGCGAACAAGCACGGCTTCGAGTTCGAGATGATGGACTATATCGACGGCGAAGAGGCCGGCATCAAGAGCGCGACGGTCATGGTCAAGGGCGAGAACGCCTACGGCTATCTCAAGAGTGAGAACGGTGTCCATCGTCTGGTGCGCGTTTCGCCCTTCGACGCGAACGCCCGCCGCCAGACGAGCTTCGCCGCGCTCGAGGTTATGCCCGAGCTGCCCAACGACATCGAGGTCGACATTCGCCCCGAGGACATTGAAATGCAGGTCTACCGCTCCTCCGGCGCGGGCGGCCAGCACGTCAATAAGACCTCGTCTGCGGTGCGTCTCATTCATATCCCCACCGGTATCGTCACCGCCTGCCAGACGCAGCGCAGCCAGTTCCAGAACCGCGACTACGCCATGCAGATGCTCAAATCCAAGCTCATGGAGCTGAAGATCCAGCAGCACGCGGAGAAGATCAGCGACCTCAAGGGCGTGCAGCTCAAGATCGAATGGGGAAGCCAGATCCGCTCCTATGTCTTCATGCCCTACCAGCTCGTCAAGGATACGCGCACGGACTACGAGACCGGCAACATTCAGGCGGTCATGGACGGCGACCTCGACGGCTTCATCAACGCCTACCTCACCAAGGCCGCGAACGGCGAACTGAAAAAATAAAGAAAAAGGTGCTCTGTCCGCCGGACGGAGCACCCTTTCACGCACGGAGATACGGAAAATGGACGAAAATATCAGAGAAGAGATCCTACAGGAAAATAAAATGGGCACCATGCCGGTCGGCAGGCTGCTCTTCAGCATGGCGGTGCCGATGATGGTATCCATGCTGTTTCAAGCGCTCTACAACGTGGTGGACAGCATCTTTGTGGCAAAGCTCAGTCAGGACGCAATGAACGCCGTGTCGCTCGCATTCCCGCTCCAAACGCTGTGCATCGCCTTTTCCGGCGGCACGGGTGTGGGTATGAACGCGCTGCTCTCCCGCTCGCTGGGCGAGAAGAATCAGGCGGGCGCGGACCGCGCGGCGAATGTGGGACTGTTTTTGACGCTATGCAATTTTGCGCTCTTTGCCCTCATCGGCTGGACGCTTGCGGGACCGTTCTTCCGCTTTCAGACGGACAACCCGCAGATCATCGCTTACGGACGCGGCTATGTGACCGTCTGCATCGGCTGCTCGATCGGCCTGTTCTTCCAGATGTATAATGAGCGCCTGCTGCAATCGACGGGACGCACGAACCTCTCCATGATCACGCAGATCGCCGGCGCGGCCACCAACATCGTTCTCGATCCCATCCTCATTTTCGGCCTGCTCGGCTTCCCGCGGCTGGAGGTCGCCGGTGCGGCGATCGCCACCGTTATCGGTCAGCTCGTCGGCGCGTCCATCGGCTTCTATCTCAACCTCACGCGCAATCCCGACGTGCATCTGCGCCGCCGCGAGATCCGTCCCCACGCCGCGACGATCAAAGAGATCTATGCGGTCGGCGTGCCGTCCATCATCATGCAGTCCATCGGCTCGGTGATGGTGTTCGGCATGAACAAGATCCTCATCTCCTTTACCGAGGCGGCGACGGCGGTGTTCGGCGCGTACTTCAAGCTCCAGAGCTTCATTTTCATGCCCATCTTCGGCCTGAATAACGCGATGGTGCCTATCATTTCGTACAACTACGGTGCGGGCAAGCCGGAGCGCTTCCGCAGGACGATCCGCCTTTCGGCTGTCACAGCCATCGCCATCATGTGCGTGGGTCTTGCGTTCTTCGAGATCATCCCCGGTACGCTGCTCGGTCTCTTCTCCCCCTCGGAGGAGATGCTGACCATCGGCAGGACCGCGCTGCGCATCATCGGCCTGACGTTCCCGCTCGCGGGCTTCTGCATTGTCTCGGGCAGCGTCTTTCAGGCGCTGGGGACGCCCTTTTACAGCCTGATCGTCTCGGCCTGCCGCCAGATCTGCGTGCTGCTGCCGGTGGCGTATCTGCTCTCCCTGACCGGACGGCTGGAGCTGGTGTGGTGGTCATTCCCCATCGCCGAGCTCGTGAGCCTGACGCTCTCGGCCATCTTCCTGCGCAGAACGCTGCGCGCGGCCGGTGAACGCCTGAGCCAAAACTAAAAAACAGGAGACGCCGTCCGATGGATGGCGTCTCCTTGCTGTATTCTGCGCTTACAGCCCCAGACCGGGGATGTTCAGACCGCTGGTGAAGCTGTTCATGCGGCTGCTCATCGCATCGTCCGCCTGACGCAGCGCCTCGTTGACCGCGGAGATCACAAGGTCCTGCAGCATCTCGACGTCCTCGGGATCGACCGCCTCGGGTTTGATGGTGAGCGCGGTGATCTCCTTCTTGCCGTTTGCCGCAGCGCTGACGGCACCGCCTCCGACGCTCGCGGTGAAGGTGGCCTCCTCGACCTCCTGTTGGGCCTTCGCCATCTCCTGCTGCATCTGCATGAGCTTCTGCTGCATCTGCATCTGCTGCGCCGCCTGTCCCGCGCCGTTCGAGAAGCCGCGGCGCGCGCTGTAACCCTTTGCCATATCCGTATTCCTCCTGATGTTACTTGATGTTGAAGTTATCGAACTTGCTGCCCATACGCAGCAGGTCCTGGAATTTGTCGCGTTTTTTCCCGTCCTCCGGCTCGCCGACCACGAAGCGCACGGCAATCGCCTGACCGACGCTCTGGCCCGTCACCTCGCGCAGCACCGCGGCGACCGCCTCGGTATCGAGCATGGCCTTCGTCACCGCCGTCGGACAGTAGACCGTCAGCACGCCGTTGGCGAGCCGTCCGTCCGCCTGACCGACGAACGCGCGCTTGTCGGGCGTGAGTCGGTTTTTGTAGCTCTCCATCAGCGTGAGCCAGATATCGCTGTCGCCGGTTAGCTTGGGAGCTTCCACCTTCGGCTCTGCGGCCTGCGGCGCGGGAGCCGTCATCGCGCTCTGCGGACGTTCCGGCTCTGCCGGCTCGCCGTAGGGCGGGGGAGCGTCGTCAAAGGATCCGTCCGCCGGCGCGGGCGCGCTGTCCTCCCACGGGGGAGGAGCCTCGTCCTCCACGGCTGTCGGCTTCGCCGCAGCCCTTGCGGGAGCGGGCTTCTCCGCCGGCGCGGGCACCACCTGCGCCGTGCTTTCCGCGGCAGCATAACGCACGCCCGCGGTCATCTGCTGTTCGAGCCGTGCGAGGCGAGCGTTGATGGCGCTCAGGTCGCCGGAGAGCGTTTCGTCGCAGAGCTTCAGGAGACACAGCTCCGCATCCGTGCGGCGGTTGACGCTCACGTTCATGTCCGCCGCCGCGCGCTGGAGCGTGGTGCAGATGGCGATAAGCCGCGCGCTGTCGGCCTGCCGCAAAAGGCTGTCCATCGTCTGGCCGTCGTAGCCGCCCGTGAGCAGCGCCGCGCCGCCCTCGGGAGCCGTTTTGGAAATGAGCAGGTCGCGCGCGAGCGCGGACAGCTCGCCGAGCACCGCGCCCACGTCCTTGCCGCTGCCGTAGAGCCGGTGGAGCAGCAGCAGCGCGGCCTTCGTGTCGCGCCGCAGAACGCAGTCCATCAGCTGCGCGGTCTGGAGGTTGCCCGCCAGTCCCAGCGCGTCGAGCACTGCCGCGCTGTCGATGGTCCCGCCCGCCGCCGCGCACTGGTCCAGAAGGCTCAGCGCGTCGCGCAGCGCGCCGTCGGCAATGTGCGCGAGCAGCTCCGCACCGTCCGGCCGGAGGTCGATGCCCTCCTGCTCCGCGATGTAGTTCAGCCGTCCCACGATCTCGCGCGGCAGAATGCGCCGGAACGCAAAGCGCTGGCAGCGCGAGAGAATGGTCGCGGGCACCTTGTGCAGCTCGGTCGTCGCCAGAATGAACATCAGGTGCTCCGGCGGCTCCTCCAGAATTTTCAGCAGCGCGTTGAACGCCGCGATGGAGAGCATGTGCACCTCGTCGATGATGTACACGCGCTTTTTCACCTGCGCGGGGGAGTAGATGGCCTCGTCCCGCAGCGCGCGGACATGGTCCACGCCGTTGTTCGAGGCGGCGTCGAGCTCCATCACATCGAGAAAGCCGCCGGACTCGATGCCGAGGCAGCTCTGGCATTTGTTGCAGGGGTTACCATTCTCGGGGTGCTCGCAGTTGACTGCCTTGGCGAGGATCTTTGCGCAGGTGGTTTTGCCCGTGCCGCGCGTGCCGGTGAAAAGGTAGGCGTGCGAGAGCCGTCCCTCCGCGACCTGCCGCTGCAGCGTTTCAGTGACATGCTCCTGCCCGACCACGTCGGAGAAGGTTTTGGGCCGCCACTTGCGGTATAGCGCCTGATACATACCACATTGCCCCTTTCGTGAGGATAGAAAAGGTCCTCCGTATACAGCTGCGTGACCGGCGCCCTTGCGGCACATGACTGGTCCCGCTTAATGCTGCTCGGTTCCCCGCCTGACATGGTTCGCGGGCATTCATTGCGCAAGACCGATCCCGCAGCTGTATGCGGAGGACGGATAACAAAAGATATTATACGATACGGTTTTCGGAAAGGCAACAAAAATTTTTTGAAAAAAGTGAAAAAAGGACTTCACAAATGAGAAAAGCTGTGGTATGATATGCGGGCTGAAAAGTTCATGGGCCTGTAGCTCAGTTGGGAGGGCGATCCCCACATAAAGCGGGCCCACTTGATGATCGATATTTTCAGCCAAGTTAATATTTGGGCCTGTAGCTCAGTTGGGAGAGCGTACGGTTCGCATCCGTAAGGTCGTGGGTTCGAATCCCTTCAGGTCCACCATAAAAAGCCGTGAAATCAAATGATTTCGCGGCTTTTTGCAACTTATTGAGACTTTGATGCGAGCTGATTTCCGCTTAAAGCCGGCAGAGCCTTGGCGGGATGAGAGCAGGGATGAAATGCTCCGCATGACGCTGCGCGTCGATGGAAAGCCGGACTACACCCTCGTCCTCCCCGCTGACGAGGACTACCTCGACGCGGTGAAAAATTATCTTGATATTGATGTTTTCGCGGATGCCCTGCTCTGTGATATTCGTTTCAAGGTGCCTTACATTGGGGAGCTGATCTGCGACACGGATTGCCCCGCCGTGGAGGATTACAACGATTTTGCCGAAGCCTTGGAGGACATCTGGCAGAAGGACGGGCTGCTTCTGACCTACGCCGCCGTGCTGGAGGCAGAGAAGCCGGAAACCCTGCACCGTGCCTGTGATCTCCTGCAAGATCTGGACAACTACCAGCGCATCACGGAGGGCGCCTATGGTTACGGTCAGCAGCGATTGCAGGAGACGCTGGGACTGGATGATGAAGCCATCTACGAGCTGGAGGGCTACATGGATTTTGAGAAATACGGTCAGGACTGCATGGAAAACGACTGCGTGACAAAAACAGAGTTCGGCCTGCTGCGCCGCTTGGACCCGCCCTTCCCAGAGCAGCGGCAGGGACAGAGGATGATGTAAGCAAAAGCGGCTCGACCCATTTGGATCAAGCCGCTTGATAGGCAGACAAACTGGAATTGTTATCTTTCCATCGCTTTCTCAATCAACGCAGCTTTTTCAGCCCTTCCCATCAGCCGATAGTATTTGCACCATAACGACGGTGATTGTAGCGGGATAACTTCTGTTTCCAGCGGCATTTTCTCCACGATTTGCTCTTTGTGTAGAGCACAATCATAAACCTTTCCATCCTTCACGATTGCAAAACCAGCCATCACATCGACATCGACGGAATCAATCAGGAGCTCCATAAAGGTTTTTGTCCGGTACATAGGATTCGGTTTAGGATTGGGCGGACATAACTCTCCCATTTCCGACAAAATCGTGCGGACACATTCCGCGTCATAGTCAGCGACCATTATTGTGCTTTTCTCTCCTTCTCCATAGAAGTGCTGCCGACCGCTCCAACCAGTTCGTGCAGCAGATGCGGCGCACCGCAACCCACGTCGGAGACTGCACACTGTGCAGCCTCCGCTTTTTGTTTCCGCACCCGCGATGGCTGGTACCCCCCTGTTTGCCCTTGTGGGCCGCTGTGTGCGCTTTTGGAATAGGAGGCGGGGCGCCCGGCCCCGCTGGATGATATCCCCGGCGTTTTGAGCCGCTTGTGCACGTTTGCGCGCGGTCCTCGCCGGGGTGATCGAGCGGCTTTCTGCCCGTTCGATTTTGTGCGAGATAAAGGGAGGTGGTCGCAAGCGACCGCCTCCCAGCCACAAAGCCCCGCAGTGCGGGGCTTTTTCGATGGTCAAGCAAGGTGAACCTTGCGCGCCGTTTTTCGGCTGTACAGGCCCCGCTTCCTGCCTGAACACGAGGCGGAACACGCTCTTTGAAAAATGCCGAAGCTCATGCGGCTATATCCGGTGACGAACAACAACGGCAGATGGTCCCCTGACGAGGGGGAGCAGCGATGCGGCAGATGCGCCAAGACCACCTGCGTCGGACTCAGCTCCGGCGTCAATAAACGGCAAGGAAGGTGCAGAGCGATACTCATCCAGCCAAAAGCAGGCGTGGCAGCCTGCCTCGCAATGATCCCGTTTGCCCGGAAGAAACAGCCTGTCCAGCCACAGTCTCAAGCAATGGGGGCAGCTCGAGAGATCCTCGGGAGGTGAGAGTCCTGCTGGGCGCTGCCAAGCGCCGGTTCGTTTAACCGCCCGCAGTCCGGGAAGTAGTGTCGAATAGGACTGAGCAATAACCAAATTTCAGAAACGGCGGGGCCGTTCTGCATTTCAGGCAATGTAATGTGCTGCCAAACGACGCAGAACGGCCTCGCCTTTATGGAAGAAAGAGAGGTCGATCTCTATCACAATTGTTGAAGATAAGTATTCTGTTGATGAAAGCGGAAGGCTCATCATCCCTGTGGAGGCTATTCATGAGATGGGCCTGGATATCGGGGATGATGTCTTTGTTTCCTTTATTTCCAATGGTCAAGAAGCCAATGTCTACCGCGAATTACTAATAGCGTCTGCCTCGCTGCAAGAACTTGATAGTGCGCCAAAATCAATCACTATTCCAGATGAGCTTATGGAAAACGCCGGTATTATGCCGGACGCAGACATACAAATTATCTGCGGACAAGGTGTCATTCTTATTACAGCACAGGCTTCGATGAGCACATCAGAGCTGAGAGAGGTGCTCCAAAGCCTTTATCTCCAATACTTTATTTGAGGCGGCCAGGCGATCCGCTTTGCCGTCTCTGTTTTGCTATGCTCTTTTTCTGCCTATAACTTTTTTAATTAGGGCTTGACTTTTTAGCAGGTTTACAGCGGTGCAAAATATGCATGGGCTGTGTTGCCTTTTGCATTAGCTGGATCAATAAGGCTTCATTGAATATCAGTGCTGCTCTAAGTCATTTGGCTTCTGGCTCAGGGTAACACGTTTGTACTGAGGCTTCCTTACCCATGGAGCGCAGCTTATCTAATACAAAATGCCTATCAAAAAATATTAAGTAGATTCATACATAGAAATTATCAATCGCTGTTTTTGTAGCAATATGTTGAAAACGCTAAAATATTTACGGTATAATCGCTGTCAGGATTAGATAGGAGGGGCAACCATGAAACCTGACACAGAAAAGGTCCTGAGCATCCTTGCCGCGCATGAGAACAGTGCGGCGAATCTTATTGCTATCTTGCAGGATGTGCAGGCGGAGTACAACTATTTGAGCGAGGCAAACCTGACGCTCATCGCCGATACGCTGGATATCAGCGTATCCCGCGTCTACAGCGTAGCGACGTTTTACGAGAACTTTTCGCTCGAAGCCAAGGGAAAGCACATCATCAAGGTCTGCGCCGGCACAGCCTGCCATGTGCGCAAATCCGGCCCGATCTACGATGCGGTGTATGAGTATCTGGGTCTTTCCGGCAAGAAAAAGACCTCGGACGACGGGCTGTTCACGCTGGAGACCGTGGCGTGCCTCGGCGCGTGCGGCCTTGCGCCGGTCATGACGATCGACGGCGAGGTACACGCGAAGATGGATCCCGAAACAGCGCTTGCGCTGCTTGAGGACATTCGTGCAAGGGAGGGCGCTGCAAATGGCTGAACTGACGAGAGAACGGCTCGGCGCTCTGCGCGTACAGGCCAAGGAGCTGCTCGCGGCGGACCGGCGCGAGGTCCTTGTCTGCGCGGGCACGGGCTGCATTGCGGGCGGCTCGCTGAAGATCTACGACTACCTGAAGTCCGAGTGTGAAAAGCGTGGGCTGAAAACGCGCGTCGCGCTGCGCCATGAGGGCGGAGACGACGCCATCCACTTCAAAAAGAGCGGCTGCCACGGCTTCTGCGAAATGGGGCCGCTGCTTCAGATCGAGCCGGAGGGCTTCCTTTACACGCACGTCAGGCTTGAGGACTGCGACGAGATCATTGAAAGGACCATCCTCGGCGGCGAGGCGGTCGAGCGCCTGCTCTATGAGCTCAATGGCGTGCGGTACGCCAAGCACAACGAGATCCCCTTTTACGCCAAGCAGCAGCGCGTGGTGCTGGAAAACTGCGGCACGACGGACGCCGAGGACATTGACGAATACCTTGCCCACGACGGCTACGCCGCCTTTGAAAAGGCGCTCTTTGAGATGTCCGACGAGGACATCTGCCGTGAGATCCTCGATTCCGGTCTGCGCGGCCGCGGCGGCGCAGGCTTTCCCGCGGGCAGAAAGTGGGACAGCGTCCGCCGCCAGCCCAAGGGCAAGAAGTATGTGGTCTGCAACGGCGACGAGGGCGACCCCGGCGCGTTTATGGACCGCTCCATCATGGAGGGCAATCCCCATTCGGTCATTGAGGGCATGATGATCGCCGCGATCGCCGCCGGCAGCGACGAGGGCTACATCTACGTCCGCGCGGAGTATCCGCTGGCAGTCGAGCGCCTGCGTATTGCCATCGCCAGGGATGAGGAGCTGGGCCTGCTCGGGGACAACATTCTGGGCACGGACTTTTCCTTCCATCTGCACATCAACCGCGGCGCGGGCGCATTCGTCTGCGGCGAGGGCAGCGCGCTGACCGCATCCATCGAGGGCAAGCGCGGTATGCCGCGCGTCAAGCCGCCGCGCACGGTCGAGCAGGGTCTTTGGGCGCGGCCCACGGTGCTCAACAATGTGGAGACCTATGCGAATGTTCCGCAGATCATCCTGCGCGGCAGCGCATGGTTCCACAGCATCGGCACGGAGAAAAGCCCCGGCACAAAGGCCTTCGCCCTGACGGGCAACGTGGTCAACACGGGATTGATTGAGGTGCCGATGGGCGCGACGCTGCGCGAGATCATCTTCGATATTGGCGGCGGCATCAAGGACGGCAAGAAATTCAAGGCGGTGCAGATCGGCGGCCCCGCGGGCGGCTGCCTGACCGAGGAGCACCTCGACCTGCCGCTGGACTTTGACTCGCTCAAGAAGGTCGGAGCCATCATCGGCTCGGGCGGTCTCGTCGTCATGGACGAGGGCACCTGCATGGTGGAAACGGCGCGCTTTTTCATGAGCTTCACGCAAAATGAAAGCTGCGGCAAGTGCGTGCCCTGCCGCGAGGGCACGAAGCGGATGCTCGAGATCCTCACGCGCATTGTGAACAACGAGGGAAGCCTTGAGGACCTTGATCTGCTCGAGGAGCTTTCCCGCACCATCACCGAGACGGCGCTGTGCGGTCTCGGCCAGGCAGCGTGCAACCCAGTGGTGAGCACGCTCAAATACTTCCGCAAGGAATACCTCGCACACGTTGTCGACCACCACTGCCCGATCTGCAACGGCCGTAAGCGCCGCCTTGTCATCAAACCGGAGCTGTGCAAGGGCTGCGGCAAGTGCAAGCGCAACTGCCCGATGGAGGCCATTTCCGGCGAGATCCGTATGCCGCACACGATCGACAACGAAAAGTGCATCCACTGCGGTGCGTGCTGGGGCGCGTGCCCGTTCGGCGCGATCGACGCCATTGAGGAGGATTGAGCCATGGCAAAGGGAATGATGATCATTGACGGACAGCGCGTCAGCTTCGACGGCGAAAAGAACGTGCTTTCCGTGATCCGCAAGGCCGGCATCGAAATGCCGACATTCTGCTATTACTCCGACCTTTCCGTTTACGGCGCGTGCCGTATGTGCGTGGTGGAGAATGAAGAGACCGGCAAGATCGACGCATCCTGCTCGATGGAGCCGCGCAACGGTATGCGCATCCGCACGAACAGCGCACGGCTTTTGAAGCATCGCCGCATGATCCTGGAGCTGCTGCTCGCCTCCCATAACTGCAACTGCACGACCTGTGAGAAAAGCGGTCACTGCCATCTGCAGACATTAGCGCAGCAGTTCGGCGTGCGTCGCATCCGCTTTGAGGATACGCGCGAGCACTATGAGATCGACAACACCTCGCCCGCCGTGCTGCGCGATCCGAACAAGTGCATCCTCTGCGGCGACTGCGTGCGCGTGTGCGAAGAGATGCAGGGCATGGGCATCCTGAACTTTGCCTATCGCGGCAGCAGCGCGCAGGTCATGCCTGCGTTCGACCGCAAAATGGCGCAGACCAAGTGCGTGAGCTGCGGTCAGTGCGCCGCCGTGTGTCCCACCGGCGCGATCACGGTGAAGAACCAGATCGGCGAGGCGTGGCGCGCCATCCACGATCCGAAAAAGCGCGTGGTCATCCAGATCGCGCCCGCGGTCCGCGTGGCCGTGGGCGAGGCCTTTGGCATCCCCGCCGGTGAAAACGTGCTCGATAAGCTCGTCACGGCGCTCAAGCTCATGGGCGTGGACGAGGTGTACGACACGACCTTCGGCGCGGACTTCACGACCATCGCGGAGTCCGAGGAATTTCTGGAGCGGCTGAAAAATGGAGGCCCGTTCCCGATGTTTACCTCCTGCTGTCCCGCGTGGGTGAAGTACCTTGAGAACGAGAATCCCAAGTACCTCAAGAACATCTCCACCTGCAAGTCGCCGATGGAGATGGTAGGCGCGATCTTCCGCGACAAGTACGCGGAAAAGGACGCACAGGACGGCCGCACGACCTACCACATCGCCATCATGCCCTGCACGGCGAAGAAGATGGAGGCCGCGCGCCCTGAATTCATTCACGACGGCCGCCCCGACGTCGATCTGGTGCTCACCACGCACGAGGTCATTGACATGATGCAGGAGACGGGCATCCAGCTGAATGAATTGGAGCTGGAATCTCCCGACCTGCCGTTCGGTCTCGGCTCCGGCGCGGCGGTCATCTACGGCACGACCGGCGGCGTGGCTGAGGCGGTGGTTCGTCACTGCCTGCCGGATAAAAGCAAGAACGCCCTGCGCGAGATCAGCATTCTCGGCCTGCGCGGCGACGCGCCGATCAAGGAGACGACGGTCACCATCGGGGATACCGAGCTGAAGCTCGCGGTGGTCAACGGTCTTGCCAACGCAAGAAAGCTGCTCAAAAAAATCGACGAGGGCGAGGCGTTCTACCATCTTATCGAGGTCATGACCTGCCAGGGCGGCTGCGTCGGCGGCGCGGGACAGCCCCGCGGGCTCAAGGCCACGAAGGAAAAGCGCGGCGACGGTCTGCACCAGTCCGACAACGCGGCAATGTTCAAACGCGCCGAGCGCAATCCCATCGTGGTACGCATGATGGCCGAATACGGCGAGGAGCGCTGCCACGAGCTGCTGCATGTGAGCTACCGGGGAGAATAATACACAGTAAACGCACGCAGCGGAGCAAGCGATTCGAGCTCGCTCCGCTGCGTGTGTTGCAAAGCGGCTGCGCTGTCGAAAATAGGAAGGCCCTTTGCGCAGGGGGCACCTTACCACCTGTGGCAACAGTGCTCTCCACGGCAGCCAACATACATACCATAACTCGGTGCAGGAAGCTATTGCTTTTGGAATGCTTCTTTGTCCATAGCAACGCAAAATATACACGCTTTGTGCCACTTTTTGCATTTACAGAATCAATGGAACTGCATCGTGTATCCCTGCGGTTCAAGTTCATGATCGTCCGGCTTGTGGCCGAGGGCGATGCGTTTGCGTTGGAGCTCCTGCAGCCGCTTACGGTCGATTTGAATGCCGGTGGCAGCAGGGATAGGCGCGTTGTCCCGGAAGATGTTGCCCATGTGGTAGAGCAGCGTAGTCGTTGCCGTTATCCGCTGAGCGTTTCAGCCGGTAGATACCCTTGGCAGGATCGTGAACGTCGGCATCATCGGAGAGGTACAGCTTGCCCAGCGCATACTGCGCCGCGTCGATTTCCTGCGCGGCTGCACGTTCCAACAGTTTTCGTGCTTTTACCGTGTCCGGTATCAGCAGCCCACCGTTACGGTACGCCGTGCCGATGATGTACTGTGCGTGTGCATCTTTTGCATCTGCTAACCGCTCCAGCTGCTCCGCCGCCTCATCTCGTTCCTCTAAGGTCAGGTCAACATCGTTCGCTGCATTTTGCAGTTCCTGACACTCATAGCTCATGACATCATTGCGCTTTACCCGGATCATACAGCGGATGAGATCGTATCGGCGATGATGGAAAAATACGGCGGGCGCACCAATCTGGAGATGGACTTCTTCGGCGGTGAGCCGCTGATGAACTGGGACGTGGAGAAGCAGTTGGTGGAGTATGCCCGCAGTGTGGAAAAGGAACGGGGCAAAAATTTCTGCTTTACGCTGACCACCGACGGTAGGGGATTCCAGTACACCGGCAGAGTGTTCCGCCAGAAGTTGGTGCAGGCAGGAATGACTCAAAGTATGTCACGCGTGTTGCGCGTTGCATTGACAACGATCCCATGGAAGGCTTCTGGGATATCCTGAAGCGAGAACGTTATTACGGAAGACGCTTTACCAGCAAGCAAGATCTCATTCAGATGATTGAGCGATATATCCGTTATTACAACACCAGACGAGTACAACGCAATTTAGGGGTGATGACCCCTTAGAAAAGCACAGACTCTCTCTTGCTGCATAAAAAGCGGCCAGCAGTTTACTCTGCTGGTCGGGAAAATTTTATTTTTTCACTGTCCTCTTGACGGGTAGCGGTTTAGGAAGCCAGATCTACGGTTGTCCTTTTTGCTTTCTGCACGCATCTGGCGTGTGAATTGCGGGGGGCTTCTGCAGGTGAGGAAATTCTGCGGCAAATCCGCTTAATTCCCTGAAATTACGTGGAAGGAGTCCCTATCGAATCTTCCTCATCATAATCGCCATACTCGGAGCGGAATCTCTTATTCATCCGATTCTTCACGCAAGTATAGCCAGCACCGATATCATGCCAACTGCCAATCAGCAGACAAACAAACGCAGCAAATGCCAGACTTGCGCCAATAATCTTCATTACCATTCTTGCGGTCGTACTCATTATCATTTTCTCCTTTGATTCATTCAGTTTTGGATTATTATGGAAGCCGAGATGATTGTATGCGATTTTCAAATATTTACAATCACTTTTCTCAAAACAGATCCTTTTCAAACTCCATAGAGGTTTGGCAGATTGTCCAACGGTTGGAAAGGAGGCGACTTCTTTATTCTGCTTTGCCTGTCCTTTGCACTGTACCCAATACTCACGCTCGGTAATGCAGTCCTTTCTGCCATGCAAGAATCCAATTTGATGGAGCTTTTCGCTGTGGCACATCCCCAAGACTTGGCTTTGAGGCATTTCATCGCTGCGCCTGTACCAGCGGTACTTGCACATGGCACGAGTGTGTTGATTGGAGCGCTCTGGCTTGACCGGTCTGGCTTCACGTTGCTGCTACCGGCAAGATCACGGTCAAGATCGAGAAAGAGACATCTTTGAGCCCCTCGCGCGGATGCTTTTATGTGCTTTCGACGATATCGAACCGCGCAGTATAGAGGAAGCTGACTTTTTGCAGCCTTATTGGCCCGAGCTTCCACGAACCCCGCCGTATTTTTCATCGTTCAGGGCTGCTATGTATGCGTCGTAGGCCGCTTCCAGCGTGGGATACGCCATGTCTGAGCTCAAAAGCTCCTTGTAGTCTGGCATTCGCTCCGAAACGGTGACATACGTTTTTTTATTTCTCCATCGCAGTTCGGTTGTGGTTTCGGAAACATAGTACTTTCCAGCACTGGTTTGAATGAGCACAGGGATCTGTTTTCCGCCGCCGACCTTATTCGTGTTAAGAGAAGTCCATAAGAGATAGCAGCTATTTTTCTGCTCTGCTTCAGTGTTCCTTTTGAATCCCAGATATGCCCATGTGCAATCCGTCTGCTGCAGAAGGCTTTTATGCAATTTGCCGATCTCCTTCTGAATTGCTGGAATATAGTCCGAATCCGGGCAGCGAGAGTCAAACTCGAAAGACTGGTTGTTTTTGAGCGTGCCATCTGTCCAAAAAGCCGCATTGTACAGCACATCAAAAAAATTCTCGTTGGTATCAAACGGGTAGTCTGGCTCCGACGGTGCTGCACTCCCGCTCCATGTGAGCACCACACCGCAGCTCTCATTATAAGAAACCACACAGCTTTCCCCCGGCGTGGCAGTGCCTATCCAGTTGTCCGTGTCGTCATCCCCTCTGGAGTGAACGATGCCGCCGATGTTTACGGGATCTACCGACTGCCAGTCGGCCTTTTTTTGCTTCAAATCGACTGTGACAGTAGCCGTGGTATCTCCCAACATGGCCTCTGCAGAAACCTGTGCATAGGCAGAGCGCACATTGGCAAGGTCTGTCGCCTCCCGGCTTTTTTCCAGTTGAGAGGCAAGCATTGGGATCGCAATGGCGACCAGTACGGCGATAATCGCAATTACGACCAATAACTCCATCAAGGTAAATCCCTTGTATTTTCGTTTCATAGAGATCTTCGCCTTTCCACGATGCATCTTGCGGTATCCGGCGGCAGCAAGGTGGGATACCATACCGAATCAGCAGTTTGCGTCTTTATTCTGCACACAGCTCCGTGGTCAGCGCGTCCATCTGCGCCTCGCTTGCGGGACTGAGCGCGCTGCGCAGCGACACCACGGCGTCGCACACGCGCAGGTCCTTCATTTCCTCGAGCCTCGCGCGCATC